>Ga0180437_10012480_pt1 | contig 10032 bp, 12 predicted proteins | sample SS_ome_4_FD_132410 | JGI IMG/M metagenome (GOLD analysis project Ga0180437, IMG submission 132410) | Hypersaline lake sediment archaeal communities from the Salton Sea, California, USA - SS_3_D_1 metaG | ecosystem: Environmental > Aquatic > Non-marine Saline and Alkaline > Hypersaline >... | reverse complement strand
TTCAAGCCGCGATCCGGGCTGGTCACATTGAACACGTGTTCTGTGGGGGGATCGACGTAGGGCGTGTCAAGGACCTGACCGAGTTTATCATCATTGGCAAGTCATCCGGGGGGCTGCTCCCCTGCCGGTGGGTCATCTCTCTGAACAACGTCGAGTTTCGCAAGCAGCAAGCGCTACTCTGGCATATCATCCAATCCCTGCCATTCACGCTCGTGTTGGTCGACATGACCGGCATTGGGATGCAGTTGTCCGAGACGCTAGAACAAAGCGGCAAGGCTGTGGGCGTCTATTTCACGGCGCAGAACAAGGAGCTATTGGCAGTAGAGGCGCGCATCCAAGCGGAGAACCGGACGGTTCACATCCCTGCAATCCGAGACTTGATCTACCAGATCCACTCGATCCGCAAGCTGCCCGGCCCGGTGGTCAATCGCTTTGACGTGGAGGCGTCAGCCAAGCATCACGCAGACAAGTTTTGGGCGTGGGCGCTGGCGATCTATGGAGCGAACGTCATCGCCAAGATGGGACAAGAGCAGGACGAGATACTTGATCGCCTCCCAGACTTGGGGCTGGTGTTCTGATACCCTGGTAACAAGGTAATAGGTAGAGACGTACACTATTTGACCTGGGCCATTATTTTTTCAATTGTTAACACCGTTTTAGATCCATAAGAATATATTATAATGGATCTAAAACGATGCGATAGTACCCTGGTACTAGTAGGCGGCGTTTTTTCGTGGTAATGGGCCTTTTTTCGGGGTGTGCAGCGATTTTTCGCGGTTTCACCGGGAGCATTTGGGATAACTCGCCCTTGCGCCTTGCTCTGGTTTTGTGGTATACTGGTGCAGAGCAGAAAGAGGTTGACTATGTTTGCGTTTTGGTCAAAACCAGTGGCTTTTGGAATAGAGCGGTCTGATGGGCTGTTCGAGTCTCTGGAAGGTACGCATTTCAGGATAGACCGGCGCGGAAATCTCCACATCTACAGTAGGTTTATTCGCGTTGCTCTTTTCAAGGCTGACGAGTGGGTCTATGTCGAGCGGGGCCTGACCGCTGAGCAGATAGGCCAAAGGGGATAGGATGAGAGTCGTACCAGGCGGGGATACGCGCGTGGCTATTGCTACTGCGCTTGTAGAATCATCCGGGCTCGTTGCGCCCCCAGAAGAGCTTTTACGCCAACTGGCAGAATACGATCCAAACTACATCGATCTCATTGTGGACAGTGCCTATTGGGATCGCATAGGCGATCCGGGCAAGACGGACACTACACAGGAACGGCAGACGATGATCAAAGCCTCGCGCCGTGCGTGGCGATCGTCGCCGCTCGACCAGTGGGTCAAGTGGACGTGGACGGCAGAGGGCTTGGGACAGGGCGTGTCGTTGGTCTCAGAGGATGCGACGGCTCAAGCGCAGTGGGACGAGTTTTGGGAGGCAGATCGCAATGCTGCTCTCTTAAGTGAGGCGCGGATCCACGACCTGTCTTTCGACCTCTTGAATGACGGCAACCTGTTCTTGGCGTTCTACGCATCCCCGGTCGACGGAGAGGCAACGGTCAGGGACATCGACCCGGATGAGATAACGGAGATCATTCGCAGTCCATCGGACAAGCGACAAAAGTGGTTTTACAAGCGAGAGTACCTAGAGGCTGGATCCGTTGCCGGGTCTCGAACGCTCTACTATCCCGACTGGTCTATCTTTTTCGACGGTGCAGAGCTAGAGCGCGCTTGGACGGTGGCTGTGGATCGTAACCTCGTGCCGCAGAACGCAGAGCGCGCAGACCTCGTACAGCAAGACGCGGATCTGGGGGACGCTGCGACTACTCGCGTCTGCGTGCTCCACATTGCGCACAACTGCAAGGTGCGCGGCGATCCGTGGGGCTGGCCGCTGTCCACGGTCTCGATGCCCTACCAACGCGGGCACAAGCAGTTTATCCAGGCTACGCTTTCCAAGGTGCTTGCCGTCTCGCAGTTTGTGCGCCGGTCGAGGGTACAAGGCGGGTCTCGCGCCGTCAACTCTGTGCTGGACACCGTTCGCTCTACCTTGACGAGCAGCAACCGGCTTGAGACCAATCCCCCACCTGTCCCCGGCGCATCATGGCACGTCGAGAACCAAAGCGTACAAACTGAGGAACTGCCCCTTTCGACGGCAGCGGGCGACACAGACCGGGACAACAAAACGCTGGCTTGGGCGGCTCTGTTGGGCGGCGGCTTGTTCCCGGCCACAGCCGGCTTGGATGTGGCGCGCTACGCAACGGCTCTGACGATGGACCGGGTGCAAGCGTTCATCTTTTCATGGTATCAGCGCTTTTGGTCGTCGCAATTCAAGATCATGTTCAAGATCGTCCTTGGGTATGCAGGTCTGTCGATGGAGACCGAGGTCACAGTCTCGATTGACACCTACGGACTGCCTGATTTCCCAGAGATGGTCGGGCCGACCACGGCTCTGATGCAGTCGATCACGCAATCGGTAGGGGCAGGAGTTATTGGAGCGGCAGACGCGCGCGAGATGTTTTCTGCCCTATTGCGCCCGGTGCTGCAAGCGATCGGGGCGAGCGACATTTCAGACCTGCTCGACTTTGAGGAACCCCCTGAGCCCCCTGCGCCTACACCCGCACTTACGCAAGAGCCTGACCAAGACGAGCAAGAAGAGCCCACAGAGGAAGTGCTGCGCCTGGCAGCAGGTCACTATGAGCGGGGCGAGATCGACTTTGAAGCCTTGTTTGAGGCCGCTGTAGCGGTCTACACAGAAAGCGGAAAGGGCTGACATGTCCGACGATCCATACAGGAAACCTAGAGAGCGCGGCTATCGCTTTCGGAAAGAGCTGTCCGACACATTCCCCAAGATCACCTGGACCTATGCGTTTGATCCCAAGCATTGGAGCCACTGCTACACAGGCGCGTTTAACTTGATGGACGATACCGGGACGTTCCACCTGAACATCTCGGACGAAATGATCAGCGTCTACTCATTTGACCACGAGATTGCTGTCCGGGTTGCGCATTCGCTTGCGCACGAGATTGCCAGTTATCTGTTGGAAGGCGTTGTCCAGTGGAAAGAGACGTAGACCTCCAAGAGCGCGCTGGTACGCTGGATGCGGGGATCCGGCAATATCGGGCAGAGTTGCGCGCTGCTGTACGTGGCCTCTGGTCTGGTGCGATCGATGAGTTTGATTGCTGGCAGATGTTCGAGGTTGCGATCAGGCGATCGTTCACCAAGGCGTACAACGATGGAGCAGCGGAGGCGGGGGTCAACCCGATAGAACTGACCGGGAACGAGCGCGCGGAGCGGATGAGTCGGACAGCCGGCGAGATGCGTTTCATCGACGGCTTTATCAATGCGATCATCGTGGGCAGCAAGGAGCGCGGCGGCAAGCTCTCTCCCCTGTTCAACCGGATCGAGCTATGGGTGGCGCGCTACAAGGAGATGTACAACCTGGGGCTGTCTACGTCGAAAGACGACCCAAAGTATCGCTGGGTGTACAATCCAGAAAAAGAACATTGTACGGACTGCGAACGGTTGGCCGGTCAAGTGCGGCGGCTGTCCACCTGGAAAGCGCACGATCTGAGACCGCAAAGCCCTCGCTTGGCCTGTATGCGATCTGCGCGCGGCGTGACCGTGTGCGGCTGTCGCTTTGAGTCAACCGACGAACCTTGCACACGCGGACCACTGCCAAGGGTGCAGTAGAAAGATCACGTATGGATAGCAAACCTGTAAAAGTTCGGACTTGGGAAGATGTTGCCAGTAGGATGCGGAATGCAACCAACCAATGCCAAGGGGTATCGGCAGTCACGATCACGGTGTTGGTCGAGCAGGGCCGACCGCTGGCTTGGTTCTCTCCGGTTGTCAGGCATATAGAGCCCAAGGGGGATGCAAGCGCATTCTGTGATTGGGTTTTGCTTGACAGTACGTGAGGTTGCGTGGTATAATGTTTTTGTCGCTCGTGCTGCACTCAATTCAAGCGGATCGAGGGCCAAATCAGCACAAAGCGGCTTGTGCGTCAACGCCTTATCCAATCACAACCAGAGAGAACTGCGTCGGAAAAGGAAAAGAGACGAAACCCGAATAACACAAACCACAACAATAGTGTTTTTTCGCCAGACGTTGACGCACTGTCATCATAAATTTTCATGCGTAGAAAGCGCGCTGTGTCCATATTGGGCACGGCGCGCTTTCTGTTTTCAGGAGCAAGTTCATGGTCCTTCCACTTTCAGCGGTATACGATTCGCACCCCCACGGATGGGCAAACCCTGTTGTACTGCGCGCCTCTGCGGCCTTGCCAGCGGCGGGCGCGTGGGATGCCGCGCCAACAGAATCCTTCTCTAGCGGCGCGCACCGGCTGACGCTCTATTTCACCTACACAGAGGGCGACGAGGAAGGCGGCGGCGGTGCGTTCGACTGGCAGTTGTGGGTTTCCGGGGTGTCTGTGGGCTCTTCTTCCGACTGGTGCAGAGGAATGGGTGGTAGAGCCCATCTACGCGGCGGGCGCGGTTGCTGCTGGGGCGACCACGCAAAGCAACGTCCAGACTGAATACCAGACCTACACCACAGAGGTAGCAGGGGCGACAGAAGAGTTTGTCTACGGTCCTATCGAGTTTCACGGAACAGTTGAGCGGATCCGCGTGCGCGCTCGTGAGTCGGGAAACACCGGCACGCCGGGCACGCTGCAAATCATGGGGGTGCTACAATGACCCGACAAGGACTAGTTGACAGCGCGCCCCAATCAAGCGCTGGGTTGCCGGCCAGCGAGAACTACATCGGACACGTGGGAGGCCAAGGGGTCACAATAGACTCCGCGCTGACCGTGACCTTGCCGGCCTACGTTGCCGGCGACTGCGTTGCCGGTCTGACCGAGCTTGCAAACGTCGCTCGTGTCTCAGGCGGGCACGTCATCCTCCAAGCCTTGACGCTGTGGGACCGAGACGACCAAGAGGAACCGTTTGACGTTTTCCTGTTCAAGGAGCAGCCGACCTCTTCGACCTTTACAGACGCAAACCCGGTTGTGCTGCACGCGGATGACCGGGACAAGCAGATTCCAGGCTCTCCGTTCCGAATCTATGCCGGAGACTACATTGCCGCACAGTCGGGCGGCTCTGGGGCTACAAAGCGCAACATTGGGGCAGCGGTCGAGGTCACAGCAACGTCTGTCTGGGTCGCGCTTCAAGCTGTGGATACACCCGACTACACCAACACTGACGCCCTTACTCTCATGACGGACTGGCTACAAGACTAATGAGACCCTACGGACCTGGATCTTTGGGATACCCCAAAGGCAGTGAGTTGCCTGTTGAGCGATTCGACATGGATCGCTACACGTTCACGCCTGGAATGGCAAAGCGTCCGGGTCAAGGTCCATTTGATGCTGCTCCAATTGTGCAGGGACCCGCAGACGTAGCATCACAAGGAGACTCGCTCACTGCCGGGTTTTTGCTGGCGGATCGCATCGGAAACAGCACTGACTATGTCTTTTCGCTTGTCGATTACTACCAGGGCTCTATCGTTCTTTGGGTTACTCCCGAATGGGATGGCAATGATGGGCTGAGCCATACGCTCTTTTCTGATCGCTATTTGGGTCTTACCAAGATCACGACTGGCTACTTGCGTTTGCTTGTTGACTATGCTGGCGGGTTCCATGTATGTGACATTGACGTTTCCGCTTGGACTGCTGGGTCGACGTATTGCGTTGCAGCTAGGTGGGATGTCAAGGCACCTTTGGACGGCACAAATCACTTATCCGTATCAGTGAATGACTCGCATGTCTTTTCTACTACATCAGTGAACCAGCCATCGAATTACTACCCTACACTTAGGTTGGGAGCAGTTTGGTCGTCGCCTTATCTGAATCAGGCCAACGCCATCATCGAGGGCTTTACCGTCTTTCGCCGCGTGCTGTACGATGGGACCTATGGCACGCCCCCACTGGACGGCACGGACGAGCTTGCCGCGATCTATGCGGCTGGCGCTGGCGAGGATCCATCAGCCGTTGTCAAGGGTTCTTGGGACACGGTGCTGTGCGTCCCCACAGATTGCTCGCCCGGCGCATTGACCACTGGCACAGGGGAGGCGTGGTCTCACCCCCACGATAGCGAACTGCTGGACGTTGCCTTTATGAGCGACGGCGACCCTCCCGGCACACCCTACGCTGTAGAGTTTAACGGCACGAGCACGTACATCAACTGTGGATCGGGCGCTACGCTGGATGACATCCCAAGCGGTGCAGCGATCACGGTACATGGGTGGGTGCGGCTGGACGCAGATCCATCAGATGGATTTGCTGTAGCGGCGATTAAGGGAGCAGTGACAGGCGATGGATGGGCTCTATACTATCAAACGTCCGTTAACCAATGGTTGTTCAGGGTAAATTGCGCAACCACAGACGCAATTGCTGCGTCTAGTAGTATTGAGCCAGATGGTAAGTGGCATCATCTGGCAGGATATTATGTTGATGCAACCAAGCAAGCCTATATCGCTGTTGATGGTAAGTGGAGCTCTGCTGCTACGGGCGCGGGAGCATATGAGGCAGATGGAGCATACGATGTTCTTTTCGGGCAGCGCCTCGGTGGATTTTACAAGCTTACTGGCGGCATTGCTTGGCTGGAAATTTGGGACAACGACCACTTGACAGCCGGCACCGACTTTATCCCCCCTCGCGCTCCTACCGCTGCTGGCCCTGCAAACCTGATCGAGGTCTGGAACCTGGACGAGGGGACCGGGGCAACCGCAGCGGCACAGGTCACGTCCCCGGCCAATGACGGCACGATCACGAGCGGGTCCTGGTCGAGAGTATGGGAGCAAGAGGGCACGCCGGTCATTCAGCCAATTCTAGATTGCGACCCTGCTGGCGCGGCCACAAGCATTAACGTACCAGCAGCAGCCGCATTGAATGACATACCAGCAGGAGGCGGGACGCTTACCGTCGATGCATGGGCGCGTTGGGACGGTACGGCTGACGGGTTAATTGTGTCGAAATCGGACGGGTTTTTCGGCGCAACTCTTGGCTGGGCGATGTGGTTTCGAGCAGCGGGTGGTAAGGTAAACTTTCGTGTTGGGTGCGCCACAACCCAGCCGTTGACGGTCTCTGCTCAAGTGGTAAAGCAGGATGCGACTTGGCACCACGTTGTAGGGTATTTTGACGACACGACAAAGACATGTCGTGTTGCCTGTGATGGAGTATGGGGGGCATCACAAACAGCGGTGGGTGCTTATCAGTCGGATGCCGCGCAGCCCGTAAGGATGGCTACTTACGGTATGAAGCTGGATGGCGGCTTGGCTTATGCGCGCTTGTCCAACAATGACCGTTACGGCGGCGCAACTGGGGCCGACTTTGTCCCACCAGGGCGCGGCAACCCACCCGCTGTAGACGGCAATACCGTGGCGCAGTGGAACTTCACCGATGGTGCGGGGACTGGGGCAGGGGCACTAACAGACGCAGTTGGACCTGGAAACAATAACGGGACAATCACCATGAACTCCGGTCGCTGGTACAACTCAACCGACATGGAGAACGTGGCTCCTGGGGAGCGTGCCTATCCGTGGGGCTATGTGGTCGGCAGCGATGGAGCAAACGATGGGCTGACCATCATTGAGGACGCAGAGGTCACAGCCGGCACGAGTTACGTTGTCCGGGCCGCGCTCTCCATCGGCATGAGCGGCAGGGCCTACCCATTCATCCGAATATATGACAACACAGGCGCGGCGAACATTGTCGACTTTTACTATCCTCGGATGACTGGCCAGCACACCGGGGCCAACAACGCCGCTGCCCTCACAGACGCCGGGTCCCGATGGGTGCAGAGTCTCGTTGGCTGGACGATCTACAACATCACGGACGGATCGAGCGCCACGATTACAGCGCAGACCGAGACCACCATCACCGCTACCCTGGCCGGTGGGACAGACAACGACTGGGACACGAACGATGTTTACCTGATTCGACCGCCGTCCTACCGCGCATATTCCCAGCACCCCTGGTCAGAGACGTTTGTCGTTACCGCACCGGCTGGATGCACGAGCATTGATGTCAAGGTGTTGAACGCAGCCGGCGAGGGCGTGATGCACGTCCATCAGGTCGAGGTCTTGGAAAGCCTCATCCCGAATGGGGACCACGAATCGCTGAATGGTGGTTTTCCAGGCGCGGCAGAATTGATCACAGGGTTTACGAATCTTAATCTTGACGCTGGCGATACGGAGCCGGAGGCTGTCGTGGTTCACGCTGGCGTGCAGTCGCTAGAGTGGAACACAGTGGCCGCAGAAGAGGGCATGTACAGGGCGATTACCGTCGCAGCAAGCAAGTTCTTCTCTATTGGCTGGTGGGTATATGGCACAGGGACAAAAACGTCTGACGTTCAGACAGGAGCGGCTTCACAAGGCGCTTTCCACAATGATGCGTCATCGTTTCGAGCAGACGGGCATCTTTCTACTAACTGGGGCGAGACGGCACGTGTTTGGCGTGCCGCTGGCGCAAACCCAACGCTGTATTTTATCGGAGAGGCAGGAGCCGGAACTGATCGCTGGACCGATGACCTATATGCCATTGTCCTGAACGACGTTTCCTTGACCGTCACGCCCGCCTCTGAGGCCAACAGCCTTGAGAACGGCGGCATTCGGGTGGATGGGTATGACAAACTGACGACCTCGGTAGAGTCTGCTCTAGAGTACAGAGGGGCAGTCTCTTGGCGTATTGTACCACGGCGGGCGGTAGCTATAGACCAATCGTTTGCAGCGGCAACGCACCACTTCGCGCTGTTTGGTTGGTTTGATGGGAACAACTATATCACTGTGCGTTCACGGTCAGACGTGGGAGCGGATCGAATTGAGTTACAGGCGAACACGCAAGGTGTACTCGTTTCTGATACGTTCCAACTTCCTGCATCTGTTGTGTGGGCAGCGGGAGATGACGTATTACTGACCGTGCAATACGACTACCCCAGAATGTCGCTGTTTGTTTCCGGCAGGTATGCGGGCGATTTGGAGATGGCAAATACGTTTGCCTCCCCCCTGACAACGCTCTACTATGGATCGGGCACATTGGCGTACCAGTTTGACGCAGTGGTCAAGGAGCCGTGATGAGAGATGTGGAAACGGGCCTTGATAGACGAACTGAGGCACTGCTTGTGCTCGTCGTTTGTGGGGCTGGGAGCGTACTACTTGACCTCGACCATGTTGTTGCCCTCGCGCTGGCGGGCATACCTATTACATGGGAGAACTTGGCGACAAAAGCCAGTCGGTTTCTGCATCTGCCTATTACCCTGGCTGTGTGCGCTGTCAGTGGCCTTGTTGGCGCATTTGTTGCTGGACGGAATATTGTAGAAAGGGGCTGAGATGGACTATACTTTTCGATACAGGCTACAGAGCGCGCCAAGCGCGCGAAACGACGGCAGCGGATGCGTAGATCACGACATCTATGCAGAGGCGTCCAGTGACGGCGAGACGTGGGTCGTGGTTCCCGGTCGTCACGCCACAATCTCTATCCCTGCAAGCGAGCTACAGGCAGCAATGGAGGCGGGCACAAACCAGCAGATCGTCGTGGCTTACAAGAGCGCATTGGCGGCTAACCTGCAACTGGCCCCCCAACCAATCTACGGCTGGACGACTGCACAGCTTGAAGCCTTGATGGACGCCAACGACGCAGCAAGCACGGCGGCAGTCGGGGCCGACGAGTTTATCACGGACACGCTTGGGCTGTCCTACCCGGTGAGCTTTACGATATGAAACTCACACTGACGAACACGAACGGGCAAACGATAGATCTTGAGGTTGACGAGCAGGGCATTTCATTCGCTTTAGAAGAGGACGCCACGCTCAAGCTGGACGTGCAAGAGACCACGGTCATCGTCCGACTGGTGTGGCCGGAGCCTATTGAGCTCGCGCCAGGTGGGTAGATGACGCCTAATAGTACCCTGGTACTAGTGCTTCGTTTTTGATCCATAAGAATAGATTATAATGGATCTAAAACTAAGTGGTAGTACCAGGGTACTATTGACCGCCCACGTTTTGTGGTATTCGGCTTTCAGGGGCAGAGATGGACAAGAAAACGAAAAG
>Ga0180437_10012477_pt1 | contig 10035 bp, 10 predicted proteins | sample SS_ome_4_FD_132410 | JGI IMG/M metagenome (GOLD analysis project Ga0180437, IMG submission 132410) | Hypersaline lake sediment archaeal communities from the Salton Sea, California, USA - SS_3_D_1 metaG | ecosystem: Environmental > Aquatic > Non-marine Saline and Alkaline > Hypersaline >... | reverse complement strand
TTTCGCAATCGAAATTGAAAAAGCATTCAATCTTACAAAACAATGGTTGGCTAGTCAATATAAAGCGAAAATAAAGAAATCCACGCCTTCCTCTTTAATTGAGGCAAAACAAGGAACTATGATGACAAATACGGGGCATGATCCCAATTGGAAAAAAAGAATAAGTATAAGTTTTTATCAATTAGAAGCCAATAAAACTCTTATCAGAATTGAAGCGACTCCTCTTGCTCGTAATATTTTCAGGATAGAGAAGCTTAAAAAATCGTGGTATAATGGTCTCTTCAGTCATTTATTTTCATTACTTCAAGGAGCTCAAGAGACCGAAATAAAAGAGGATGAATCAACAGTAGACGATATGACGTCTAAGGAAACTAAATATTGTCCAAACTGTGGAAAGGTAATAGATAAAGATGCAATTATTTGTCCCCGATGCGGAATTGAACTAATATAATATTTCTTCTACAGATTGAATTAAAAATTAAAAAAAAGATATAAGATATTATTCTAACTTATATTCTATTCTAAGTCTTGGGAAAGTTCCATTGCTATACCCAAAAATTCGCCATAGGCCATGGAATCTTGAAGATTACCATCAATCGTGAGATCTCCCGACATATAGGCGCTAGTTGAGTCTATTTCGCCCTGCATCATTCCTCCCATTATTTCTTGGGTACAAGAAAGTGTGAATGAGGGATCATCAATCTCTCCTTCACCATAATCAAACTTTCCATCACCCAATTTAACCCAGCATTTAAATTCGGGCTCACTAATATGAATTTGGGCTTGAAATTCGTTAATATCTTCCAATTCTTCCTGTAATTCTTCATTCTCAGCAGAAAATTGCTTGACAAATTCATAGATTTTTAGCAAATTTTCTGGTTTTTCTCCGACTTTCTTGTTTTCGTACATTTCCTTTATTTCAAGTGCTAATTTTTCATCCATTTAAGATCCTCTTCTAATATTTGTAGTTTTACGTTTAATTATTTTTAATCTTATATAAAAATGTCGTAAGTTAACACTTAAAGGACATTTGAATATTATTCAGAAGAAAAAAGATTTTTACTAGTCTTATATAATTTATAGATTAGAGTATTGAATGCATCAGTAACTCCTTCTCTTGTTTTAGCAGAAGTGAGATAATAGCTAAGAAAAGTATTACAAATATATTCCGATCTCAGAAATAAAAATTACCCCAAAGAGATAACATTATTAAATTCTAAGGTTGAAAATATATCTTAAAAATTTAAAGTGATTTAAATTGCAAACCAAAGAAGTCTGGCTTATCGATTATGCTCGCACCGCGTTTTCCCGTTCTCGACCAGATCAACCCGAAAGAGATGTTTTTGGTGAAATTCGAGGAGATGAATTGCTCGCGGAGTTGTTAATCAAATTTTTTAAAGGAAAATTAACCGACAAGGGAATAAAGAAAGAGGATATAGAAGAAGCATCAGTGGGTATTGCTACCGGGACTCTGGAAAATTGGACCTATGGAGGAAAAATTCCTCTCTACTTGGCAAGTTTTCCAAATAAAGTGTCCTCGTTTATGATAGATAAGCAATGTGCATCCGCAGGTGCAGGAATGCATGCATTAATAATGCATATCATGACGGGTAACAGTAAAATAGGATTAGCAACCGGTTTTGAGCATATGACAAGAGTCCGCAGAATAGGAATTGATCCCGAATGGGAACGTCTTAGCAATCCAAGAAGTAAATACTATAATCCTGAACTTGATATAATGAATTCTATAAATATGCTACAAACTGCTCAGCGATTATATGAAGAGGAAGTGCCGCGATTTACAAAAGAGAATTTAGATAAATTTGGGGTAAGAAGTCATAATTTAACAATTAAAAGTCAAGAAGAGGGATGGTTTAAAGGGGAAATAATCCCAATTAAAGGACATGTTGAGAAAAATGTTGATGAGCCAATGATGGTAGATAGAGATATGGCAGCAAGAAAATCTAAATTGGAAGTTGTCTCTCAACTACCCAGAATATCGACTCCATTCTACTTAGAAAAAAATGGAGGGAAAGAAGGATATGTTGAAAGAGAAGGAACTGAAGAAGGTGTTATCACGGCAGCAAATTCATCACCATTAAATGCTGGAGCGACAGCAGCAATCTTAATGGAAGCAGAAGAGGCAAGGAAAAGAGGACTAGATCCAATGGCACGCATTGTCTCAATTGGCTGGGCAGGAGTAGATCCAAGAGTCATGGGACGAGGCCCCGTTCCCGCTTCTCAAAAAGCATTAGAGCGAGCGGGATTGAAAGCAGACGATATCGACTATTGGGAGATAAATGAGGCTTTTTGTATTGTTGCTTTAAACTGTATGGACAAGTTCAATATCCCGGAAGAGAAAGTCAATATCATGGGAGGATCTACAGCAATAGGGCATCCCTTAGGAGCAACAGTGATACGTCTTACGGGAACATTAGCACGAATATTAAAGGAAAAGAAGGCGCGCTACGGTTTAGCAAACGCTTGTGTCGGGGGAGGTCAAGGACTGGCAACCATAATTGAGAATCTGGATGTTTAATTTATTAATCATCTATTTTATTTTTTCATTGAATCATGATCCGATTTCCTTATCATAACAAAATTTTAACCCTTAATTAAGATTTATTTACTTTAGTGTATGTTTTATAATCAAGAAGTTCGATAAAATAGAGTGGGTAATTTGTTAAATGGAATTCATTTTCTATTAAGTTATGCATGTAATTATGAGTGTGACCATTGTTTTTTATATTGCAGTCCCTCCTCAAAAGGAACGTTCACATTAAAGCAAATTAAACAAGTTCTTGATGAAGCTGTTAAAATTGGAAGTATTGAATGGATATATTGGGAAGGAGGCGAACCTTTTCTATATTATCCTCTCATGCTTGAAGGTATGAAACTTGCTAAGGAACGGGGATTTAAAAACGGAATAGTGACTAATTCCTATTGGGCTACAGATACAGATGATGCTGAGCTGTGGTTGAAACCTATTTCTAAACTGGGTATTGCAGACTTCAGCGTGAGTGATGATACTTTTCATTATGAAGATCTTGCAGAAAATTTATCAAAGCATGCAAGTTTAGCAGCTCAAAAATTGAATATGCCGATAGGAACAATCAATATAGAAAAACCCATTGTCGAAGTGGATTTAGTAAAAGAACAAGAAAAAGGAACTCCAGTTATTGGAGGAGGAGCTATGTTCCGGGGCAGGGCTGTGGAGACTCTAATTGAAGGTTTGCCAACAAGGAAATGGGACAGTTTGAAAGAATGTCCTTATGAAGATTTAATCGGATTAGGAAGAGTGCATGTTGATTGCTTTGGAAGTACTCAGATTTGTCAGGGTTTAAGCATAGGTAATTTTTGGGAGGAACCACTTTCTCAATTAGTCTCAAAGTTTTCTCCAAAGGATCATCCCATTTGTGGACCTCTAATTAGGGGAGGACCGGCACAATTAGTTAAGACCTACAATTTAGACCATGAAGAAGAATATGTTGATGAATGTCATCTTTGTTTTTTGGCGAGAAAAGCTCTGTTAGATAAGTTTCCCCAATATTTAGGGCCACGACAAGTTTATGGCTTATAAAAGGTAAGAGGAATATGAAGTGAATAGGTTATATATCCGTATTTCAAAATTCCTGTCATATGTCTTACGACATCATCCAGAAAAGTTTAATATAGAATTAGATACTAACGGATATGCGGATTTTGAAACCATTATTAATCTTGTTAATAATCAATTTCTTGATCACCATATTGATGAAGAAGTCATAAAAGACATCATAAGCCTATCAGACAAGAAAAGGTTTGAAATAAATAATGATAAAATTAGAGCCTTTTACGGTCATAGTATTAAAGATAAAATTGATATGCAGGAAGCTAAGAATATTCCGTTAAAATTATTTCATGGAACTAACTCAAAAGCGCAACAAAAGATAATAAAGGAGGGTTTAAAAAGAAAATCGCGCCAATATGTTCATCTTTCAGATTCACTAGATACTGCATATTCTGTTGGAAGGAGGAGAACCCATAGCCCCATAATTCTAGTGATTGAGTCAAGCCGTGCTGCTAATGATGGAGTTCAATTTTATAAGTCAGGGGATATGTATTTAGCAGATTATATCCCTCCGGAATATATTTCAATATATATTAAAAAAAAAATATCGTGATTTGACGCCTACTCATTATTTGTTGGATCAACAATCAATATATAAGGCTGGTTTATTAGGAACAGCTTTATCAGATTTATTTTCTGGGTCGAATTCGCTATTGATAATGATATTTGAATTAATTTTTCCTTCAATATATGATTGATAGCGTTTGAGTATTTCAGATTCATGTTCTAAGCTTGTTTTTACATCCCAGGAACGTTTTTTTATAAGATCTTTAATGAAGGATACACTATGTTTGTTCTTAATCAAATTTGAATTTGTTTTCAATTCAGAAATTATCGATTTAAAGTCTCCTTTTTTAGATTTAACAAGATTTAAAATATCTAATTTCCATTTGGGCGCAGTATAGATATAAATTTTCTTAATTTTCTTAGCTTTAATAACTTTTCTTACTTTTGAGATATCTTCGAGAAGTTGGGAAATATAATCAAATTCCGTTTCAAGCCTTTCATCTAAATAATTGTTGTCAAATTCAGCCCAGAGGGACTCAGAAATATATAGCTCATGATTTGAAAGCTCCCAGAGTTCTTCGCAAAGATGAGGAATCGCCAAGGAAAGGATCTTAAGCCAATCCTCATAAATTAGCTTAAAGATAATCCGAAAGTCGGCATTATTGCCAAAATATTTACGTGCCTCCTGAATCAAGTTAAATGTCTCATAAAAGGCGATTTGAAGGAATCTTCTTAAGTTAAAACTTTCTAAAGCATCATCGATATCCAAAAAGTTACTAAAGACTTTTGATAATATTACTTTAGCATAATCAGATCTTATTTCAGCGTATCCAAGATCAAAATCTTGAATATTTTCAATATTTTCTTTCATGAATTTGTAGAAACGATTGATATGATTGCGAACGGCTTGGACTTCTTTCTCTTTCCAATCCATGTTAATTCCTAGATCTGCAGCATGGGAGATGTATAATCGAAACAAATCAGCAGAATATTTCTCCTTTATATCAGTGAGAGAAATGACGTTCCCTTTCGATTTACCCATTTTCTGCCCTTCGATTATCACTGGTTCAATCAAGGTGATAGTTTGTGGCCACATTTTCTCGGGAAATATCGCGACATGATGAAAAATGTAGAAACTCAAATGATTAGAAATATGCATTATAGCAGTATGACGATGATCTACGGGATACCAGTAATAAAACTCTTTCTGCATTCTTTTTAAGAGTATATGATCTATTCTTGTGGTTTCTGATACCTCATCAATCTTGCCTTTCTTTAGATATATAAAATCAAAAAATTGAGGACTAAGCTGATCAGGTGCGACATCATTGCGCCTGAGATGATGAACAATAGTATAGAAACTCATGTAAATGGTGGAATCACTAAGTGATTCTATTATCCAATCCTCATCAAAGGGCAATTTAGTTCCTAAACCCCGTTTTCGGGCACAAGGTCGTTTTTCCAGCCAATTGAATACATTTTCAAAGGTAATTCGATACTTTTTCGGATAAATAGTCATGTCATTTAGACATTTGAAAGCAAGCTCTTTCCAGTTCGAAGCATTAAAATTTAGAAACCATTGGTCCTTTAAAATAGAGACTATTATTTGTTCTCCACACCTACATTTAAGATCTCTTGTTATTGGTTGGTAAATTGTATCTGCTTTATTTTTTTTCATAAGAAAATTAATCACGAGATTAACGGCTTCGAGAACCGGTTTTCCAGCTAATTGATCGCATTGTTCGCTTAAAATTCCATTATAAAATTCTAATCGATAGTTTTCTGCGGTAGCTTTATCTAGTTTTTCTTTATCTTGTTGGTTTTTTACGTTAAATTTCTCACAGAAATGTCTTGCTGGAATACCATCAATATTCTTTAGGTCGATTATTTTAATTGGAGTTATATTAATGATAGCTTCTTCATCTAGATTATATTTTTGGATTGTCTCTTTATCCTTTTGTAAATCAACAAGGGCTATATAATCGAATGGAGCGTGTGCGGGAACGGAGTAAACAACACCAGTGGCGGCAGAAGTATCCACAAACTCACCAGGAAGTATCAGTAGTTTTCGATAAGATATAATATGTCTAACATTTTTTCCGACTAACTCTTTTCCTTTGAAATTTTTAATTATTTCCACCTCCTTGTTTTGATTCTCTAAAAGCTCAGTTGCTTTCTTTGAGATATACCAGATTTCTCCGCTTACATCTGCTTTTACATATTCTCCGTCGGGATTGACCCATAGATTAGTCACTCCATAAATAGTCTCTGGGCGCAATGTAGCAGGAACTAGATATCCTTCTTTAAAGGGAAATTTAATACATATATACTCATTAATATTTAAATCAAGTTCATCTCCTCGGGCAATATCATCCTCTCCTACTGCATTCATGCAACGAGGACAGTAAAGAATTGGGTACTCTCCTTTCTCTAGATATCCTTCTTCTTTTAAACGGTAGTATTGCCATTCAATAAATTTATTGTAAATCCTATCACCAGTGGTAAATTCACGTCTCCAATCTAGACTCATCCCTATGGATTTCAAATCAATTTTCATTTTCTCTGAAAAATAATGAACAATATTCCATGGATCAACAAAACTTTTAACTACTTTAACAATCTCATTTTTATCCGAAGTATGGATTCCAACATAATCACACATTTGTTCAAATGTTTCTTGATCTCCTCTCTCCAATGAAGATGAAATAGCTAATACAGGAGTCCCGGTAATATGAAAAGCCATTGGAAATAGTACATTATGGCCTTTTGCGCGATAATATCTTGCAAAAATATCTCCATTTACATAACTTCGTCCATGGCCAATATGCATTGTCCCTGAGGCATAAGGATATGGAATAGTAATGAATTTCTTATTTTTGTTTGGATCTGGGTCAGCTTCAAAAACTTTTGAGGAAGCCCATTTATCTTGCCATTTTTTCTCAATTTCCCTTGCATTATACATTTTATTCACCTTTTAATTCCATTAAATCACGAGAACAAAGCCTTAACAAAGATTTCTTTTACTATAATCTATGTTCCATGCGAAGCGAACCCCAGAAAAACAGAAAAGAAATAGAGTTTGTGGATTCGTTTCGTTTATAACAGTAATAATAATAATAACACAGCAAGCAAATTGACTACATGCAAATTTTCCTTAGATAGTATCGCTATAGCCGTGTTATTTAATTTCATTATTATATATCTAACTTTTTTTCTATAAATATTTTAGGTTTTCTTATTCACAATACTCATGAGTAGAACATAACTCTTTCAATGTATTGGTAAAATTTCGGAACTTAGTTAAATCATTAGGATTAAAAGTAGTCCCATAATTCTCAATAAATTTATCGGCAATGGTGTGACCTTGCTCACGCCATAACTCGATTGGATCATCATGATCCACTAAAAGAATCACATTAATAGGCGATTGAGGAACAATTACGCAATTGTGTCCTTTTGATCCCTCAGTAGCAATCAATATAACAGTCCCGATATTCAATTCAGTAGTAATATTTTGAATGGCAGAGAGGAATCCGCTAAATATAGCAGAATGCTCTGTTCCGATTTTAGTATGTGGCTGTCGATACTCCACTAGATTGATTCCTGTAGATTCATGTTGAATTAATATAATATCAAGCATAACGGATTATATTAGTGATTTTAAGTTATTTAAGGTTTGCAGATAAAAATTATAAAAAAAGTATGATAATAATCGCAATACTCAAAATAATGCTCATAATACAGTCCAATCTAAGATTCATGTGGAATAAAACTATTTAATTGATAGAGCCATATTCTGCCTTGATGGCAAGAGCAAGGAATGCTTGAAGATGAGGTCTGTGCTGTCCTTACCTTAATATTAGATTCTATCTCTTCTATTGAAACGCTACCCGATAATTCCTACAAAATTATGATAATTGCACTGAATACTATTAAAATAATAATTTTCACTAATTGTAGTGAAATAAGCGAAGCAAATAGAAGTTCAAGAATCCCCATTCATTTAACAATTAATACATCACATTCGGCATTTTTAGCAACATTAGTAGACACGGTTCCAAGAAACGTCTTTTTAATTTTAGAATGTATCCCTCTACTACCTAAAACGACAAGATCTATATTTTCTTCCTCCACGACTTGTATTATGTATTTACTAGGTGTAACCTTCTCGATTAAACGATATTCAACAAAATCCTTATTTCCTCCAAACATTTCTTTCGTTCTTTTTAGCAATTCAGTACCTGCATCTTTATATACATCTTCTAGGATGGTATATTTTCTATATAAGGCGTCTACGTTTGGATATAACTCTGAGGGAGTTCGGTTATCTTTAATTGAATGAATTATTATGACCTTGCTATTCCAAATCTTTTGTAGCTCGACAGCTTTTTTAGCAGCATTTCTAGCATGCGAAGAACCATCGGTTGCTAACAATATCTTATTATAACCCATATACATCATCATTTCAAAATAAAATATAATATAATTATATAGCTTGGAATTATTAAATTATTTGTAACAATTTCCTTTTGTTCTTGTTTTCATATGGATTATAAAGGATAGAGACATATTTGATTATGCAAATTAAATAAAATTTAGGTTTTTGAAATGGATAAAAAATATGAGGATTGGTTTGAAGGATTTAAAACTATTGTCTCGGAACAAATTGGTCCACATATCTACGATAGTTTAATGGATGGTTGTAATAAGTGTAAATTCATTACAATTGACCATGAAATGGCATCTTGTGTAAAAGAACTTATGGAACGTTTCGATATGGTGGTAGAAGAGAAGAAACAAAAAAAGAAAGTAATGGAAACGATGGGATATTACTGCTTTCAAAATCATTTTCTTAAAAGAGCGCTTCAAGTTAAAGATCAATCAAAAGGAATCGAAGAGATCATTAAAAATCTTAATAAAGTCATTGGTGACGAGGAATATTTCAAATTAGAGGATAATAAAATTAAAGCGAAGTTTAATCATTGTTATTGCCACATAGGAGTTCAAGAGACCAAGGAACCGATACCCAAAACTTACTGCTATTGCTCATTAGGATGGTTGAAAGAGCTATTTAAGGTCTTATTGGAAAAAGACGTGGAAGTTGAAATGCTCGAGACTATAGTAAGCGGAGGAAAAGCGTGTCAATTTATTATAGATTTGAATTACTAAGATTCGGTTTCTTGAAATTAAAAATTTTAAATACTTGCTCGATAAGGTAAAATAGGTTCCCATTAGAAATAAGTTCCGCGATTTTATTTTACACATTCGAACTTATAATTTAGATCATTATTTGTGTTAACTTGCTTTTCCTCGTATTTCTTACTCCTTATCTCACTAAATTGTTCGGATTTAGTAAAAACAATAGAATTTCTTAATTTTTTTTTAATCATTTTCTATATTAAAAGGAAAAACTATATTATCAAGCTAACCTTTTTAATAGTAATTCTTAATGGATAGTTAGGAATTTTTAAAAAAATAAATTAAAAAAATAAATTGTCTTGTTAATTTGGTATGAGTAGAAGAGAAATACGATACGCTCCTTCCTTATATATTAACGAGAAGAACAAAAGGTAATTGTAATTGAAAGGAACTGTTAAGTGGTTTAATAGCCGAAAAGGATATGGATTTATCAACTCCGAAGAAGATGGTTCAGATGTGTTCGTTCATTATACAGCCCTTGCAGGCAGAGAAGATGAATACAAAACCCTCAACGAAGGAGATAAAGTGGAGTTTGAAGTGGTCGAAGGTCAAAAAGGACCACAAGCAAGTAACGTAGTCGTTACTGAGAAAGCTCCTCAACAATTTAATCCATATAATAGAGGCGGAAACCGAAGTTTTCGCTATTAGAAGTATGGATTTGAAATCCATTAAAATATTAATATAAAATAAGTCTAAAATAATAATTAGTAAAATATTCT
>Ga0180437_10012476_pt1 | contig 10036 bp, 14 predicted proteins | sample SS_ome_4_FD_132410 | JGI IMG/M metagenome (GOLD analysis project Ga0180437, IMG submission 132410) | Hypersaline lake sediment archaeal communities from the Salton Sea, California, USA - SS_3_D_1 metaG | ecosystem: Environmental > Aquatic > Non-marine Saline and Alkaline > Hypersaline >... | reverse complement strand
CTCGTGCGGGGCGATGCTCGCGATCCCGCGCCACTCGAGCTCCGCGTCGTTCCAGACGACCGCGATGGCGCTCGACTGCGACACGTAGCTCGCGTCGAGCCTGACGGCGACCTTGAGCCGGAGCTGCGGCCCGCCGGTCTCGACGGTCCAGTAGCTCGTGAGCTTGTGGTGCTGCTCCTTGCCACCCGTGCTCCTCGTGACGAGCTGCGCTGGGCAGCCCGCCTGGACGGTGCGCCCGGGCGCGCCCTTGACGGGCGGCTCTCCGTTGGGCGCCTCGAACACCTTGGCGATGTCGTGCTCGTGCTTGACCAGGCGCCGGAGCGCGCGGGTCGACTTCTCGACCACCCGGTCGGTCGCCAGGTTGCGGAGCCGGACCCGCGGCCCCGCCTGCCCCGGCCCTCGACGATGTCGAGCACGTGGCAGTCTGCGAGCTTGCCGCTCACCTTGACCCGCCAGACCTGTCCGATCTGGACCTCGTGCGCGCGGGCCACGGCTACAGCTCCTCGAGCCCGAGCCCGACCAGGCGGGTCACGGGGTCCAGGCCGGCGACGTCGATGACCGCGAACGTGCGCTCGCGCTCCTCTGTGGTGTCGTAGAAACGGAGCCACCAGGAGCCGTGCTCGAAGAACACCTCGGCGCTCCCCTCCTCGGGGTCGCCCGGCAGCGGCCCGTCGAGCAGGCTGCGGATGCGGTGCTCTGCCTGCGAGTCGGCAGACACCAGGGTCGGTCGGGTCATGGGGTCGGTCCTCCTTGCTGTGCCCCAGCGGGGGCGGTCCTCGGTTGCGGTTTGGCTTGGCGGTAGGCCTCGCGCTCGCCCGCCTTGGGGGCGAGGCGGTCGAAGCGGAGCACGGCCTGCGAGTAGGGCTGCAGGACGTTGGGCTCGCGGCGGGCGCGGGAGCGCCACAGCTCGACGTCGAGCCGGATGCGGTCGAGGCTCAGAGTCTCCCAGCGCTCGTAGACCCTGGCCCAGCGGAGCACGAGCCGGCCCTCGCCGTCCCGGTGCTGCGAGGCGATGTGGTAGCCGCGGCGCTCCAGCTCCTCCTGCGCCGCGACGTAGCCCGCGTGGGCGTCGACCTGGTGCAGGCTGACACCCGGCAGGGCGCGGGGCCCGAGGTAGCGCCGGTCCTCGGGGTCCTGGTCGGGGTCCTCGACCGGGCGCAGGCCCAGGTCGGAGACCATGAAGCGCGGCCTCGGGAGCCGGAGCCAGTCGGGGGCCGCGAGCGGCCCCTCCTCCTGGTAGGTCGACGGGTCGGCGTTCCGCCATGGCGCGCTCACGCGACCGCCTCGGGGCGCTTCCGGTGGAGCTTGGTCGCCCGCCCGCCCTTCGGGGTCCGGCACCACTCGCCCGCGGCGGCGCCGCAGTGCGGGCAGGGCTCGCCGGTCGAGGCGTGGTAGCTGGCGACGTCGTCGGAGAAGGTCACCCGGTTGACGACGGTCACGGGCCACCCCATGCGCCGGTCGGTGTCGTGCTTCTTGACCGTGGCGGTCGCCCAGAGCTGGGCGCCGCGCTCGAGGTCGTCGACCATGCCCGCGGCCCACCACAGGTAGGCGTTGCCCTGCTGGTCGTGGAAGCGGACGAGCGTGCAGCCGCCGAAGTCATTGTCGAAGTAGTGCATCCTGTCGACCTCGACCACCCGGTCGAAGCGGTCGCCCGCCTGGCCCTGGTGCTGGGAGCCGCCGAGGAGCTTGGCGAGGCGGGCGCCCTCGCTCTCCCGGTTCTCGAGTCGCTGGACGTAGCCGACTGCGCTGGCGACGATGCCGGCCGAGCGCTGGGTCACGGCCGAGCTGCGGAGCGCGACGAGCAGGTTGTGCTCGTAGTCGCCCAGGCGGTCGGCGTCCTCGGCAGCCTCGAGGCGGTCGATCGCGACACCGAAGATGCGGGCGGCCTCGTCCGCGTCCCCATCCTTGACCTCGATCTGGTAGTTCTTGCTCCGGCCGTCGGCGTAGACCTCGATCAGGTGCGACCAGGCGTAGTCTGCGGTCGCCATCGCGCCGTCGGCCCGCTCGCGGGCCTTCGTCCGCGAGAGCCACCCCTCGGCCCGGATCGCGGCCAGGACGGTCTCGAGGAAGCTGACGGCGCCGAGCGTCAGCTCGCCACGGCCGCCGAACCCGGGCTCGTTGGGGTCGGCCGAGCCGGCGCAGGCCTCGAGCCCGCTGGCGAGCAGCTCGGCGAGCTTGGCGACCGCGAGCGGGTCGTCGTGCCCGAGGTAGTCGACCAGGCAGGAGCGGCCGACCTGCTTCAGCTCCCCGTTGGGGGCGCGGACCACGAACGTGTCCTTGCGGCGGCGCTCGTAGCCGCAGTGGTCGCAGTCGGGCTTGGCGTCGCGGTAGCGCTTCAGCTCGCCCTCGGCGATCTCGACGGTCGGGACGGTGCGGATGATGGTGCCGCCGTCCTCGTGCTGGAGCGTGGCGACGAACGTCCAGGTCTCGCCCTTGGCGTTCGTGATGATCGGGCGCGTGCCCGACACCCGGACGCGCTTGTGCGGCACCTGGAGCACGCGGGTCTTGCCGGTCCACTCGTTGAAGCGCCGGACCTCGACCATCTCGACCCGGTCGCGGACCTGGAGCCGGATCTCGCCCGAACCGAGCTTGGCGGCCCGGCGGGCGAGGCGGTCGAACGTGGCCTGCAGGCTGGGCAGGTTGGAGACGGGCACGAGGTAGACGTCGTGGGCGGCCATGCTACAGCTCCTCACTGAGGAAGGCGTCGAGGTCCTGCTGGGCGCGGTGCAGCCCGCACCCGTTTGGGTCGAGGCAGTCGCCGGTCGCGACCCGGGCGCCGCAGGTCGGGCAGGCGGGCTCGGGCTCGAGGCCCAGGTCCAGGTTCTCGAGGGCGGCCTCGAGCAGGCACTCGCGGCACAGGGTCGAGGCGCGGTGCGCGGGGGCGGTGCAGCCCTGCGCGCAGGCGCTGCGGTCGGTCGGCTGGCTCATGGTCGGTCCCTTCATGCTGCGTTGGATTCGCTCGCGCTTCGTCGTCTTGCTGTCCCTGTCGCTCATGTAAGTAAGTATCGCCTAGCCTCCGGTGCCTGCCTACAGGGCAATCCAAAGCCGAACTCCACTGCTCGCACGTCGTTCTGATTTTGTCGGAAATCGGGGCCGAGCGAAGCGCACCCGGCTGGAGCCCGCGTGCCGCGCGGGTCCTGGCCGGTCGTGACCAGGCGTCGGCCTGGAGCCCACGTGTCGCGCGGCCTCCCGGGCGGGCACCCGGACGCCCCCCGTTGAACCCACGCGCCGCGCAGGCTCCCGAGGGGCTGCGGCTGGAGCCCACGAGCCGCGCAGGCTCCGGCCGCTACCTGGGCACTACCTGGGCCGGCGGCCCGGGCTCCCCGTGGTCCCGCGGGGCGGTCCCCCGGACGGGACCGGCGGGGCGGGCCGCTCGACCAGGACGCCCCGGGCGTGGTCGGTGCGCCAGGCGCCGGCCCGCCAGCGGAGGCGGTGCGGCACGTCCTCGACCCGCCCGCCGCGCTCCTGCAGGACGATGGCGAGCCGGTGGCTGACGCTCGAGACCCGGACGGCGTAGATGGCTCCCGATGGGAAGGCGACGGCGAGCATGTCGCCGGCCTGCGGCCGCTCGACGGGGCGGCTCACTGCGCCACCCCGCCGTTGCGGAAGGCCACCCGGGCCTCGTGGTCCTCGCTGAGCTTGGCGGCGATCTCGTGCGCCGTGACGCCCAGCTCGTAGCGCGCGACGACGAACCCCTCGCCCTCGTCCGGCAGCTTGACGAACGTGAGCGTGACCTCGCGCTCGCCACGGTCCATCAGGTCGACGATGGCTCCCTCGAGGTCCTCGCCCGTGTCGCTGGGCCAGTGGCAGGCGTAGTCGTCGGCCGGCTCGAGCTCGCCCGCGGCGGCGATCCGCGCGACCTCGTAGCCGCGCTCGATCTCCTCCACCCGGCGCTTCCAGCGCCGGACGGCCTCGACCACGACGGCGCGCGGCTGCCCGTAGAGCTTGGTCGCCCCGCGCTGCCCGAGCCAGGTCCGCAGGACCCGGACGGGGAAGCCGTCCAGGTCGGCGTCGCTCGTCCTGGCGTCGAGGCCGACGAGCGCCGCCGCCTCCCGGTTCGCCCCGTCGAGCCCCAGCTCGACCGCGTTGCCGTGCTGGGCCTGCATCTCGACCTTGGCGATGCGGTAGTCCTCGTGCCCCAGGGCGGCGACGAGCAGGCGCTCGGCCTTGACCAGGGCGGCGGCGAGCCGCGGTCCAGGGCGCTCGACCTCGAGCGCCGCCCGGAGCGCACTCCGGGCAGCGTCGACCAGGTCGGCCCGGATGCCCGGGGCGCTCACGCGCCCCTCGGCTTCGCGAGGCGGGCCATGCTCTTGGGCACCCGGTAGACGGTCCCGGCCGGGACCTTGCGCTTCGTGCCGCGCTGCTCGACGGTCTCGACCTTGATGCTCTTGGCGTTGACCTTCACGACCTTGCCGCGGGTCTGCTCCCCCTTGCCGCGACCGAACAGGACGCGGTCGCCGACCCGGAACTCGGGCTGCGCCTCGGCCTTGGCGCGCTCCAGCTTGGCCTCGAGCGACGCCGCGATGGCGGTGCGGAGCTGGGCCTCGTCCATCTTGTCCACCCCGAAGACGGGCGCCGTGATGCCGTCGCTGAACGCGCGGATGCCCAGGTCGCGGGCCTCGGCCCGGAGGCGGCGCAGCTCGGGCGTGTCGCCCTCGGGGTCCTGCGGCCGGTCGAAGATGTCCGCGGCCCGCACGACGGGGTCGACCTCGACGAACCCGGCGCCCCGGTCGACGTAGCTTGGCGGCGCGGGGGGCAGCTCGCACTGCGGGCGGCCGGTGTCGATCTCGAACGCGTCGAGGGGCAGCGACGGGGTCGCGAGCCCGCTGACGTGCAGGGCGTTGGCGTAGGTCGCGCCCTGCTCCCGGACGACCGCGACGATCTCGCCCTCGTTGCGGTCGGCCCACGGGGCCAGGACGTCGCCGGTGGCGCGCTCCTGGGCGATCCGGACCCAGGTCGGTGTGAAGCGGACCCGGCGCCCGAGCAGGTTGGTCTGGATGTTGGTCTTGGCGGTCACGGTCTCGGTCCTCCTGTAGCGGTCGGTCAGTCGTTGAAGATGATGAGCGCCAGCCCGAGCTGGCGGCGGTCGGTGGGGCGGGCGGGCACGAGGCGCCAGAACAGGGTCTCGCCGTCCCGGCGCTCCTCGTGCTGGACGGCGAAGCGGACGACGCGCCCGGTGCGCCCGACGACGTCGACCCCGAGGTCGCAGGCGTCCGGGTAGGCGCGCACCCACGGGAAGCGGCCCAGCGGCGCGTGGTCGCTGGCCTCGCTCGTGAGCGTGCGGGTCGAGGCGTCCCAGGTCATCCGGTCGGTGCTGATCATGTCGGTCGTCTCCCATCGCCCCGACCCCCGGCCGGCCGGAGCCGGTGCGGGGGCTGGGGGGCGAGCGCGCGGGGTCCTGCCCCGCCGGGCGGGCTACTTGGCGGCCTCGGGCTTGGCCTCGGCCTCGCCCTGGCGGGCGGCGAGGGTCCGGCGCGCCTCCTCGAGCTTCCCCTCCAGCTCGGCGGCCTTCTCCGCCGCCTTGCGGAAGCTCCGCTCGAGGCGGTCGACCTCGGCCTGCGCCCGCTCGAGCGGGCTCCGCTTGCCGCCGCGCGGCTTCCGGTCGGCGTAGCCCATCGAGCCGTTGCGCAGCGTGTCGAGGGGCTTGGTCTCGCCCGTGTCGGGGTCCTCGAACTTGAAGATGGCCCAGCCGTTGTAGCGCGTGCCGCTGAGCTTGTTCACCGCGTTGAACGGCGAGCTGTAGGTCGTCCCGTCGATCACGACCTCGCAGGTCGGCAGGAGCGTGCCGGAGTAGGTCACGCCCTTGACGGTGCCGGTGAAGGGCAGCCCCTCGCCGACGATCTCCTCGCCCTCGGGCGACAGGTTGGAGCGGCTGCGGCCCGGGGTCGAGTCCTTCTTGCGGCCGTTGCTGCTGCTGGCGGCCTTGCGCTCCTCCTCGGCCTTGGCCCGCTCGGCGTCCCGCTTGGTCTGCGCGGCGTCCTGGGCGAGCTTGTCCGGCGTGTCGCCCCACGAGCAGGGGTCGCACTCGAGCGCCCAGCCGTTCCGCTCGCACTCGGCGATCCGGTCGGCGTCCAGCACGGTGTCGCACCCGGGGGTCGAGCAGGTGACGGGGGCGGCGGTCGCCTCCTCCTGCGCGGGCTCGGGGGCCGGCTCCGGGTTCGTGACGGCGCCCGCGTCGGCGTAGGCCTCGAGGCGGTCGAGCAGGTCGGCCAGCTCGCCGGTGGTCGTCCGGACCCGCTTGCCCGCGTCGAGCTGCTGGGCGACGTGCCCCGCCAGGTTGCGGTCCCCCTCGGGGGCGTGCTTGAGAACGGTCTCGTCGGCGTAGAGGGCGGCGATCTTGGTCATGAGGTCGGTCTTGGTCTGCTTGGCCACGGTCAGCTCCTGTGTGCCCCGGTGGGGCGGTTCGGTTGGGTTGTCCATCCCCGCGAGCCCCGGCCAGCCGGAGCTGGTGCGGGGCGGTGCGGTGGCATCCAGGGTAGGCGCCCTGGTCGCTCGGGCGGGCTAGGCGACGGCCCGCTGGTCCTGCACGAACACGACCGAGCCCAGGTCCTCGATCCGCCGGACCTCGAGCGAGCCGGTCGAGCCCGCGACCATCCCCTTGCGGATCAGGGCCTTGACGGCGACGTTGGCGCTGTGCCAGACGACCTGCGCCCGGCGGGCGGCGCTGCTGGTCGTGGTCGAGCCGGTGGCGATCGCCATGTAGACCTTGAACTGGTTGCGGGTCAGGCGCTTCTCCCCGACGGGCTCGCGGGCGCCCGCAGCGGGGGCGAGCTGGCCCGTGGTCCCCTGGACCAGGCCCCGCTTGGCGAGCGCCTTGATGGCGACGTTGGCGCTGTGCCAGCAGACGCCCGCGCTCTTGGCGACCTCGGCGGTCGTGGTGCTTCCGGTGCGGACGGCGTTGAGGACGGCGGTCTGGTTCTGGGTCAGGCTGGTCATGGTCGGCTCCGTTCGTGTCGTCGTTGGGTTGAGTAGGTTTCGCTTTCCCTACTGGGCTTAGTTATCGCCGCAGCCCTTGGCGGTGTCTAGGGTGTCGAGGCGGATTTTGCAGAAAGTTGATCTCCGTCACTGAGGGGCAGGCGTTAGGCGCCGAGAAATCGTGATGGCCGGGGTCGGATGGTCCGGTCCCGTTCGGGTGGCGGCGCCCCGGGGGGCGAACACCCGCGCGGAGCTCCGGCGCCGAACTCCACGCCCCCCACGCGGTTCGGGCCAATCCGAGGGCAAAACGGCCGGCAATTCCAGTCGTAACGCACTGGTCCTGCACGGGTTGCGATTGCCCTAGCGCGATCCCTTGGGGCTCCGCGAGAGACCTCGGGGGGCTGGGCGCGCCCGTCGAGGCGCCTCCCCCGACCCTGGCCCGGCGCTGGAGCGCACGGGAGAGCGCGAGAGCCGGCCGCTGCTGGCCGTTCGCCCCCCGGGACGGGCCAGGAGCCACCCATTCATGATGTGGGCCTCCTGGGCGCCCTACGGGCCTTGGGCGGTCGGTCCCCCGCGCTACCCTGTAGGGTATGGGAAGCGGACCCCACAACCCACCTGCTCCGGTGACGTTCTTCCTCCCGATCCGCCCGCGCCCGAAGGGCAACCGGGATGAGATCCGGAAGCGGGGCCGGCGCCGCTGGATCGCCCCACCCGACTGGGTCGAGCGGCACCAGCGGGCGATCCGGATGTGCGCCGCCGGCTACGCGCCGGCCGAACCCTGGCCTGGCGAGGTCGAGGTCGACGTCGTGTTCACGTTCCAGGTCCCGATCTCGTGGGGCCTACGCGCCGCGCGGGCTGCCTTCGAGGGCAAGGTCAGGCCCTCGAGCGCGAACCTGGGCGACCGCGACAACCTGGAGAAGCTGCTGCTTGACGCGCTCAAGGGTCTGTTCTTCGTTGACGACGCGCAGGTCGTCGACGGTCGTGTGGGGAAGGCCTGGGGCCCTCGGGACGGCTACCAGGTGACGATTCGCTACTGCGAGGTCTTCGATGAGCGAGCCGACGATGAAGCCCACGAGGGTCGTCCACGTGAAGCGCGAGCCGTATGACGTCTACATCGGGCGAGGCCGCTGCCCGACCACTGGCCGCGCTGGCTCCTGGGGCAACCCGTGGTCGAAGCGCCGTCACGGCCTGCGTGCCTGCCTCGAGCAGTTCATCGGCATGATCGACGAGTGCGTGCAGGACCCGCGATGGCTGGAGCACGCCCGGCGCGAGCTGCAGGGCCGCGTGCTGGGTTGCTGGTGCAAGCCCTCGCCGTGCCACGGCGACATCCTGGCCCGCCTGGTCGACGGCGAGCCCTGGCCGAACGTGCGCCGCTGGGCGCTCGACCTGCTCGATGAGCTGGACCGCGGCCAGCAGCTCTCCCTCTTCGCCCAGGACGTGCTCGAGGCCATTCCGGTCGGGCCGGACCATTGAGCCGGGCGGTCGTGAAGCGGGCCGGCGGCCTCCCGGCCTTCGAGGCCCGGTGCTGCCGCGAGGGGCGGCGCGTCCCCAAGGGGCACTGCCGGGAGTGCGGCGAGCCGGTGACGGGCCGGCGCCGGTCGTGGTGCAGCGACGCGTGCGTCGACCGGCATCGCCTCCGCTCCGACCCCGCGGCCCAGCGGCACGCGGTCCTGCTCCGGGACCAGGGGCGGTGCTGCCTCTGCGGCCGTGACTGCGAGGAGCTGGCCCGTGTGCTCCAGCCCCTCCATCGTGCAGCCCAGCGGGCCTTCAGCTCCGTTCAGCGCCTCCTCGATGACCCGACGATGCCTGAGCCGAGCGCGCGGAGCCGAGGCGATTGGCTCCCGAGCTGGGAGGCGCTGCGCCGCGCCGTGGTCGCCTACCACGAGCTCGGCCTCGAGCCCGACCGCAACGGCTACTGGACCCATCTGCATCGCCGCACCTGGTGGGACATGGACCACCGCAAGCCGATCTCGGAGGGCGGGACGCACGACCTGGAGAACCTGCGGACGCTGTGCATCCCGTGCCACCTGCGGGAGTCGGCCGACGGGGCCGCGAGGCGGGCTGCGCGCGCCCGGCGCCTCCAGGCGTGGCTCGAGGACGCACGGGGTCAGGCTGCCCGCGCCCTCGGCTAGGCCACGTCGTCCGCGATCCTGAGCCGGATGTGTCCCCGGTTGGGGAACGTCTCCCGGTTCCCGTCGCCGTAGGTCACCTCGACCTCGACCTGGAACACGCCCGGGCGTGCGGTGTCGAGCGGGCTCCACTCGTAACGGATGACGCCGCTCGCCGGATCGGTGATGTAGCAGGCCCCGTCGATGACCACCCGTTGCGAGATGGCGTGGCGCCCGAGGCACCGCGCCGATGCACCCGCGAGGTTCACCGGGTTCCCGCTGGCGTCGACGAGCTGGCCCTCGAGGGCTGGCTCGGTGTCGTTCTGCTTGAGGTAGATCTCGAATCGGCCCGTGCTGTTCATCACGACCTCTTGCCGAAGATGTTGCCGCGGCTCTGGCGCGAGACGATGAAGCGCGCCGGTCCCACGTGAGGCACCCGGAGGCGCACGAGGTCCGCGACCTCGACGGCATCGCCCAGGATGCGGTTGGCGTCGTGCGAGGTCGCGGCGAGGTCCTGGGCCTGGAGCGTGTCGGCGAGCTGGCGTGCGACGACCAGCCCGGCCGCCACCTGATCCGCGACGGCCAGGAGGTCGGACGGGGCAGCGTCGAGGACGAATCCGGGCTGCACCTGGTCGGTCGTCCCGATGGTGTCCTGGGCGAGCGCCGCCAGGACCCATCCCCAGACGGCCGAGTCCTGCGCCACCACCTGGTCGCCCACGATCCGGCCCGCGTCCAGCTCGACGGCCTGGACCGAGTCGACGATGGTCGAGCTGAGGCTGTCGCCGATCAGCACCACCTCGTAGGTCATCGAGATGAGGCTACCAGCCGGCGTGTCGTCGACGGCGACGGAGTCGGAGGCCTCGATGCCCTTCGCCAGCCCAGCCGTGATCCCGTCGGTCGCGCTCAGGGCATCGGCGAGCCAGACGAGCGGGTCGACCTTGGCGCGGTCCACCACCTCGATGGTGTCGGCCAGGATGACCGCGGCGTCGTGCACGATCCTGCACAGGTCCGTG
>Ga0180437_10012475_pt1 | contig 10036 bp, 8 predicted proteins | sample SS_ome_4_FD_132410 | JGI IMG/M metagenome (GOLD analysis project Ga0180437, IMG submission 132410) | Hypersaline lake sediment archaeal communities from the Salton Sea, California, USA - SS_3_D_1 metaG | ecosystem: Environmental > Aquatic > Non-marine Saline and Alkaline > Hypersaline > Sediment... | reverse complement strand
ATTATCACAGTGTATCGTCCAGACCCCAATCGATGGATCAGTTGGCGAACCAGGAGACTGAAAGAATGAAGCCCTTCGAAAGATGCCCTGTTTGCGGTGGGCAAGTCGTGGAGAAGGAAGTAGAGAAGTTGCTGCGGGGCGGGAATCACACCGCATTCGTCAAAGTCAGAGCTGAGGTCTGCCTGCATTGTGGTGAGAGGCTCTATTCCCACGAGATCGTGAGACACTTCGAGCAAATTCGAGAGAAGTTGGAGCGGCAGGAAGTTGGGGAATTTCGTCCGTTGGGACAGTCCTTCGAGGTCGTGTAGGTCAGGCAATCAGCGCACGAGGGATTTGCGGGGGGTTCAATTCGGCTGTCGGACCCTCTGTTGCTACTGCAAGCGAGGTTTACAGGAACTTGTCCTCCAAGTGCCGTTGATACTCCTCTGTATTAACTCTGGAACCTTTCAGAACCCCCTTGAGCGATTTCACCGTAGGAGAAAGTTCATCGGCCTCTTGGGACGAAGGTAATCCCTGCACTGAAAAATTCTCCGAGGCCATCTGCCGGTTGGATTTGCCCCTCCCTTTAGTGATAACCCTGGCTCGCCTGATCAGTCTCTCCTTTAGGAACAGGATGAATTTGCCCGTCACGATTACCCCCCGGTCCTGGTACGAGCTAGTATGCAATAGTCAACTGCACGCGGGTCGGCGTGTCAAGCCCAATCTTCTTGCGGCCTCGTATGCAATTTTCACTGCTCCGCAGTTCGGTCTACCCGGCTTTAGTCCTCAAAGAAGCCGGCTGCCCTCGTTCTGCTTGACTCGGGCTTTCATGATAGAACTACCTACATGTGTGCTCTTCTGTAGGTAGTATTATCAGACTGGATGCGGGGGCGACAACCACGATATTGACGAACAGCGGCCCGACCTCGTATACGTAGGGAAATCAGTACCCGGATGACGAGAGAAGACCGCGCGAGTGCAGCTTGGCCCGAGTTTGCCAGCCGGACGGCTGGCCACGGGAGTCTTTGACGTTTTGTACCCACGGCAGAATCCGCGGGCGAGAAGAGCAACGGGGGAGAACTCATGCGTCCAAAAGAACCTTATGTGGCAACCCTGGATATGGTCCGGATCACCCGCGAACCCGACGGAGCCATCATCGAGTACGCCGAGGAAGGGGTTTCGACTACGCACTTCAAGCTGGGCGACAAAGTCCACAAGATGACGGACCAGGAGATCCTCGATCGTTTCAACGAGATGATCGAGGCTTCGGAGCGGCTGCGCGCGGAGTACGAGCACGTGGCGATCGAGATCCCACCCGGGAAGCCTCAGATCGAGTATTTCGAGAAAGGGTACCAGTGGACCCCGCGGGGCGATGTCCTGCGTTGCGTGGTGAGCGACGGCGGTCCCGACAACGACCCGATCATCTACATCGACGACCACGAACTCTCCTGGCGGGAGTTTGGACGGCTTCTGACGACGTACGCCGGGTGGGGAATGCGTATCATCTTCGTCCCGGACGACGAGATCGACCTCGAACCCCGCATCGAGGTGCGTGAACCCAGGGAGGACGAGAAGTGAGAATCGCTGGGAAGTGGCGCATTGCAGAAATGGACGAATGGGACCAGGATGACTTCGATCTCATGGGGCCTGCGTTTTTCAGCTTCGATGCTCGGGGGTCCGTCAGCTTCCGCTTCATCGCGGTCCAGGGTTGGATGGACTGCCGTCATGGGGAGCGAGAAGGCCGCCCCTTCGTGGAGTTTACCTGGGACGGCAACGACGAGCTCGACCCTGCGAGCGGCAGAGGTTGGGCACGAATCGAGGACGACGGCACTTTGAGCGGGCACATCTTCATCCATCGGGGCGACGACTCGGGGTTCAAGGCCGTCCGCGCCGAGGCGGAATCGCGACCAGGGGCCAGGCGGTCCAGGGACGGTCGCAGGGCAAGGCGAAGTGTGCGATGACCTCGGGGCGCTTGAAGAATCCCCGGTGGAATTGAAGCATAGGTCTACTTGTAGGCGGCAGGTTCGAAAGGAAAGCAAGGGGAGATTCGGTGAGTGGTCCAATCATGCTTCGAGGCGGGCTGCTGATGATCAGAGGGAAGGCGACGGGGTCACTTCAAAGCCATGTTCCGCAAAATGCTTGTCAAAGGTGTATGCAGTAGATATATCCCTTGTTTCCATGATTTCGAAGCTCAGGCAGTCGACCAGACTCAGGTTCCTGTCGCTTTGGGCAAGAAGACGCTCGACGGCCCGGTCATGCCATTCGGCATCCGCCCAAACGACATCCAGAAGAGGAACGATCTTCGTGTTGAAGTCGTGCACAGCCTGTAGCCCGACGCGACGTTGAAGCAGGGCCGTACTCTCCACCAAAACGTAGGAGCTTGTCGTCAGGTGTGCGGACTGGTCTGCAAGCCGGGCGAATTCCTGTTTCGCGTGGACATGCATCACGTCGTCCCGGACCAAGAGCGCAAAAATTGCGGAGGTGTCAACAAATAGGGTCATGAACGGTAAGCTTCTTCCAGATAGCGGTCGTGCTCCTGGGAGATATCACCGGTACCGGCTTCGTACTTGCCCACAACAGAGAGCGCCTGACGGTACAGAGACGCACGGTCGGTCCTGCGGTTGAAAAGGAACTGGTCCACCGCCTTACGGATCAGTGTCGCGATGGATTCTCTGTTCTTTTTGGAAAGCTCTTTCAACACCGTGTACTGCTCTTTCGTTAGCTGGACTTGCGTCTTCACCATGGCGCCACCTTGTTTAGGATGTCAACCCATATGTCATAATAATAGGACACCTTTGGGGTTGAGTAAAGAGGGCTCGTCGACGCCCATATACCGTTAAGTCTGTCCCGTGATCGCCTGACCCAGATGCCTTGCGGTCAGCGTCGGTCAGAGCGGGTGACTGCCGGCTCTAAGTGGTCATTCGCTTTGATCAAATACGATTCCCGGTGTCTCGGGACAGGTGGCGGGCATTACGTGGAGAGACTTCTGTAACGGCTGTGCCAGTGTGGGAGGACAATCTTTCTTGTCCTTCCGCTGTGAAGGTGAGGCCAAGAGAGATCGCGGGCTTGCTGCTACTCCGGTCGAGTTTCAGGCCTTTTGGGGTCCGGCCGGGCTCCTAGCGATTCGACCGCTTCTTTGTCTTTCGCTTGGCCTCTGTGCCTTTGATGGTCTGCTCGATGAGGTTCCCGGCCAGATCGGAAGCTCTCCTCAATGCTTCGTCCCTGAGGTGGGCGTACCTCTGGGTCATCAGGGGAGACTTGTGTGTGAGTAGTTTCTGAAGTGTGTACAGATCCACCTGGCCCGAGGACGCCAGGATGGAAGCGTAAACGTGACGGAGTCCGTGGAGGGGCCGAAAATCCTCTGGGAGTCCGGCCTTCCGCTTGATCTGATTGACGTGCTTGTTGATGTCCGTCCGCTGCCGTCCGCCTCGCCCCGGAAATACATATGGGCTTTCTGTTCGCGGGTGCGACTCCAGGAGGGCTCTGGCTATGTCGTTCAGAGGGATCTTCTCGTCCGTACCCCCTTTGGGGTCGACAATGGAGATGAACCTGCGGTCGAAATCGACGTGTTCCCACTTCAGCTTGAAGAGTTCACCGCGACGCAGTCCCGTGAACAGGGCCATCTTCATCATGGGCCCTGCCTGGGCATGCTTGTCCGCCTCGATCGCTTCGAACAGCCGCGTCAGTTGCTCAGATGAGAGGTCTTCCGTCTCCAGGTTGTTGACCCTGGGCATCTCCACGGTGAAGGGCAGGGGGGAACAGAGTCCCTTTCGCACACCGAAATTGACGATTCGCTTCAACAGGGCCAGGATGTGTTTCGCTGTTTGGGGGCGGACCGTCTTTCGAAGGCCGATTCTCAGACGGTCGATCTCCAGCTGAGGAAGCTCATGGGGTTCGAGGTCACCAAACCTCGGCTTCAAGTACTTGTCGTACCGGCTGGCGTCGGTGCGGATGGCTTTGTTGTCCGGCTTCTGGCCCTTGTACTCCTTCCAGATGCGGTCGATTGTCCATTTGTCGGCTTCGACCTGCTTCCCTTCCAGGATTGCCAGTCTTCTTTCCCGGTTCGTGGGTGAGGCCCCTTCTATCCTCTGCGCGCGAATTCCCGCAGCCTTGGCCGGGGTCATGTTGTCTTTGAATTGACGTCCTGCCTTCTCCTCGATGAGCTTTCCGCCCCTTCGATAATGTATGAAGTAAACCCTTTCGGTCTTCTTGGACCCGAGCGCCTTGGCCTGTATAAAATAGACGCCGGGGTACTTTGTCTTCTGCCTCTTTCTTGAGGGCATGGGAGGCTCCGTGATCGACGATGGATCTTAAGATCTTGTCGGAAAACCGCAGGTCGTTTGCCCAACACTATGCCCAACAATTTTAGATTATATCGAGGTTAGGCCAAGTAGGTCAAGGACAAATTAACTAATGAAAATAGTTAGATAATGTACGAAGAAGGAAAGTGAGGTATGTGGAAGGAAGTGCTTTTGGCTGGTCTGTCAAGCCGGAGGCCGCGGGTTCAAGTCCCGTCGCTCCCGCCAGGTAAATCAAGGGCTTACGGTCATTCGATCGTAGGTCCTTTTTTCGTACTGCGTGAATTTTTGCGGGGATTTGGGGGCCAGATCAAGATCCAGAAGCGGGGACGGCAAGTTCCAGAAAGACCACACCTATAGGAAGGACGCGTAACCTCTGGAAGGGTGATTGCCTTGACGTGAAAAGCACACGATTCGTGTCAATGATGAATGGCAAGAGGATTCTGACCTCCCATAACCGGCGGTTTGCGGCAAAGGTAATCGAACATAATCTTTATCTGACCCACCTACGCACAAGGGAATGATATTTTGATCGTCCACAACAAGAACGTACAAGATTGGTAAATAAGAGCAATATCGATTCCTCCCTTACGATCTCAGCATGAATGTAGTCAAGACAAATGTTGACGGCGGATGGTTCTTACAGGCGATAAGTAATCGTGTCCATATCTGAAATGTAAAAGAGGTCCCATATTCCTCTTGGCGAGAACGAGGATTCCGGTTCCGGCCTGAAAGAACCTCCCTTCCTTCTTCTGGGCTGAATTCTGTTTGAACGGCCTCAACCGGAGCCAGCCGGTTTTCGTACATCTGCAGTTCTTCTTTCTCCTCCCAGGAATTGCCGAACTTGAGAGCTATCCTCGGAAGATGCTCAGGCACACATGTCGCGAAGTTCAAACTCTAACTTGGTCTTTGTTTTCTTTGCCCCGCTTACGACAGGGGCCTAGTATGACCAAAAGCTGTCCTGTTTATAGGTCTCGTGAGCCCATCTGAATCCTTGCTACCACTGTGTGCAAACATCTCTTGGAGAGCCTGAGAGTGGCGCCCGGCAACCCCTAGTTCCTGTTCCAGGTCAAATGCCCAATCTTCGGTCGGTCCCCATGCCCGGCTCGCCCTCGCTACGAATGACCACGCGAAGATTCTGACTTGACAAAGGGTCATTCCATAGTATATGAAGACCGAAGTTCTCCGATCCATCCCCTCTAAGGGGGGGCGTGTCGTTCCCCTAATGAGGGATGGACATTCGGTATGACTGGAAACGGTCATGCCCCCCGTGCTCGGAAAGGAGAAGCGATGAAGTACTGTGATCTCTTTCAAGGCTTCCCAAGACCGGGAAGCCTTTTCCCCTCTCTGGCAGGCCTCTTTCCTCTACTCCTCTTTCTCCTCTCCTGCGCCCTGGCACCCTGCGGCTGCGGCTCCGGTTCGGATGGGGACGCACCTCCGCCAGACACCTCCCCATCGCCCACCATCCACTGTCCGTGCATCGCCGATGTCTACATCGATGAGTATAAGCCCGGCACCGCACTGAACCAGGAGTCTCCGGGTCGACTCCTTCTGGCCACAAATAACAACGTGCACCACGGAATTGCACGAGCCCTTCTCAAGTTCGACATCCCGGGCAGCCTCACCCCTTCCCAGATCAAGAGGGCGCGCATATTCTTCTCCGCCTGTTCTCACTGCCCCACCGGCGGCTACGGCGGCCTGGTCGGGTTCTACGCCCTGGACAACACATTCAGCGAGTCCCTGGCCACATGGGACGCGAACGAAGATGACACATGGGACGAGTCGGAGAATTCCTATTCCGAAGCGGAGATTCCCTCAGGAAACGGTTGGAACGAGGCGGTGAACGGAGAACCCCCTGCGAACGTGCAGGGCTTCGATATAACCGAGCTTCTCCAGGCCAAGCTGGACAAGGTGCGAACCAAGGGCATCATGATGCGTTTCGTGGACGAACACTGCGACGTGGCGGAAAACTGTCAGGGGCTCGATTACACGCATCAGAATGTCGCTTCGCGGGAATCCGATGACCCTCTAGACTTCGCTCCCTTCATCCGGATCACGATCGAGGAAGAGCCAGTTCAGGTCACCGAGTCCGGCCAGGCATTCGAGCCCTTCGAGTGTCCTGCGCGCAATGTTCGGTACGGTCCTTACGCCATGAAGGTGACCGAGAGAACGGCCATCATCGCGTGGGAAGAGAAACCCGCAGGAGCTTCGATCCAACATGTCGAGGAAACTGTTTCGAACCTCGAGCCGGACACCGAATATGCATACCTCGTCAACGGGGCGAGCCAGCTGGGGCGTTTCGTCACCAGCCCGGCTTCCATCCCGGCAGGACCCTCTTCCTTCAGCTTCTTTGTCTGGGGCGACTCCCGTTCGACCGGCCAGGTGTCGACCAATCTGGTCGAGTCGATGATCGGGACGGACCCCGAGGCCTCCTTTGCCCTGCACACGGGCGACATGGTGAGTAACGGAGACATCCTGGAGTACTGGGCCGCCCAATGGTGGACCGCGATCTCACCGCTCATCCGCTACCTGCCCATCTACCCGACGATGGGGAATCACGAATTGAACTCGAGCTGGTATCGACGCTATTTTTCCTCCCTCGGCGGAACCGGAACAAACTACTCCTTTGACTGGGGGGAGGTCCACTTCGTCATCCTGGACACAAACTTCGCGAATTTCGGGGGTGACGAACAGATGGCGTGGCTGGAGGAGGATCTCGAACAAAACGCCGGGGCCGACTTCACGGTCGTGAGCCACCATATCCCCGTGTACCACTCCTCCCCTGCCGGCGGCGAGGGCAAGCCCTACCTTCAAGAAAGACTCCCTTCTCTCTATGAGGCGCATGGGGTGGACCTCGTCTTCAGTGGGGACGTGCACAGCTACCAGCACCACCTTCGCAATGGCGTGCACTATTTCATCTCAGCCGGAGGCGGCGAGCACCCTGAAGAACCCGGGCTTCCGATCGAAGGGACCCTGATGCTCGCCAAGACCTACCACTACCTCCACTGCCGTGTCGAAGACCGAACCATCGACGTGACCGCGTACGACGCAGAAGGAGACATCCTCGAACAGAGCTCCTTGAATGCGGACGCGCCACTGCAAGTCCGATCGTGGGTTGCCGTCGAGACGGACAAGACCCAAGTGGGGCCGAACGGCAGGTTCACGCTGGATCTCTACCTCGAGGATGTGGAGGGCCTCGATCAGGCCGCTTTTGAACTTGCCTGGGCCAGGGAAGACCTTTCCTTCCAGCTTATCCCTGTCGACGGGGAACCCTCTTCGCCCGGCATTCAGGCCATTCCGGGCGAATTGGGCGGTACAGTTGAGATCAATCAAGCGGACGAGGCGAACGGAGTCCTCGCCTACAGGGAGACCGCAATCGGCGGCCGCGCCTTCGCAAGGGTCAAGGTGGCTTCGGCAAGCTTCGATGTGCCCGGAAGCGCAGGTCCCACAGACTTTTACATGATCCCGTTCTTCAACCTCAAGGATTCCATGGGCAATGAGATCCCTCAATTTCTCGGAGGAGCTAGGATAACGATTCACCCAGACTTTGAGTCAACATGAGGCCTTAACAGGCCTCCTGGTAAGATCCTGCGGATCCCTCTCCGAACTGCAGCTCCTAAGGGTTTTCCAGAGCCTAAGGAGTGCAGTCGCCAGGGTAGAACCCGAAAGGGCTATCCCTCCCACGCTTGGAAAGGAGAAGGGCAGGAGCGGAAGCCCGCCCCCCCTTTCCTCCGGGGAGGCGGGTTTTTTTGTTGCCTTTTCGTCGAAGCCGGAAAAGGGGGAAAAGCCGGCTCTCGAATGTGTGAAAAGCCCCAAAGAAAGGAGGTGACCCATCGAAGAGAGGCAACGTTGAGAAGAAAGGGAACAGAAGGGCAGACGGCACGTAGCGAACTCTTTCGGCTCCTGCGTGCGAATTCGGAAAGAAAAGGAGGTACGAGACATGAAAAAGAGCATCCAGGGCATTTTGCTGTTTGCAGCTCTACTCTTCGTCGCGAATCCGGCAGTCGGAGCCGTATGGTATGTGGACAGCTTGATAGGCACGAGTGGGGACGGCACAACGTGGGGAACCGCCTTCGCGACCATCCAGGAGGCGATCGACGCTGCCTCTGCCGGAGACGAAGCATGGGTCAAGGCAGGAACGTACACGCTCTCGGCGACAATAAACCTCGATGAGGAGGTTTCCCTCTATGGCGGTTTCGCCGGGGCCGAAACCTCCAGAGAAGAGAGGGACTGGGAGACCAACGTGACCACGATCGACGGTAACGATGCGGTCCGGTGCCTCTATGTAACTGCCGACAATGTCACCATAGACGGTTTCACCGTAACGGGTGGGTATACGGATGGGACTGTCGTCGAAAACGGAGCGGCCATGCAGAACGGACTGTATGGAGGCGGTGAAATCGATACGACCGTTGCGAACTGTGTCTTTACGGACAATCATTCCGGAAGACACGCAGGCGCGATCTACAATGACGAAGGCAACCTTGCGCTAGACAATTGCGTCTTCGCCGGGAACACGGCCTCCAACCGGGGTGGTGCGATCCTCAGCTACTCGATCCACAGCAATAACATCACGAATTGCGAGTTTACCGACAACTCGGGCAGAAGCGGCGGGGCTATGGTGATCAGCGACGACAGCGTGTCGAATACGGTTACGAACACCACCTTCATTGGTAACACCGCCGACACCGATGGGGGCGCAATCGTTTGTGATGCGGATATCAACATCACAGGCTGCATTTTCCTCGAAAACATCGCAAGCCGGTATGGAACGATCGCGACCTATGCCGATCCCGGGAAGACGATTGCTGTGGTCAACTCCACCTTCGCCAACAACAGCGTTCAGTATGGTGGCGGTGTGTGCATCAACGGTTCGTCCGGTGAGCTCGGCGCAGTCATCATCAAACACTGTACATTCACCGGAAACACAGCCACCGGAGACGGGGGCGCCGTCCTCAGCAGGAAGGCTTTGGGCCCAACCAGCGTCTTCCTCGTTTCCAACAGCATCCTTTGGGGGGACAGTGGCAATGAAATCGCCGTCATCGACAACGGAGAGCTGCCGACGGTGATTTACAGTGATGTGGACCAGGACGGATACGAGGGCAGCAAAGGGAATATCCGGGAGGATCCCCTATTTGTAGGCGTTGACGATTTTCACCTTGCCGCAGGCTCTCCGTGTGTCGACATGGGAACCGACGCAAATGTCGCGGATGACATCGATGGGGATTTGAGGCCTTTGCTCACCGGTTTCGACATGGGGGCGGATGAGTACACCGGGGCCTGTTGGGATCTGGACAGTGATACCTACATCAGCGAGCAGTGTGGCGGAGATGACTGCGACGATGGAAACGCGGGTGTGAATCCCGGTGGCGTCGAGGAATGCGGGCAGGCGACCTGCAGCGACGGGCTGGACAACGACTGTGACGGCCTTACAGACATGGGCGACCCGGACTGTCTGGAGTGGTGTGCGTACGGAACACAGGCATCCACGATCCAGACGGGACGGGCATACAGCACAGGTCCGGTCAATGCGATGGTCATCTTGCTGGTTCCCTTGGCAGGTATCCTCTTCTGGAAGACGACGAGACGCAGGCGGAAATAGAGGTTGAGCACAGATACAAAGGGTCGAGGCAGGTCCCCCACGATTGGAACCTGCCTCGATCGATTCCCTACGCCGCGATAAAGGGCTCGTGCCCCGAACGGACCGTAGGGCGAAGGAGACACAAACGATGAAACATGTCTGGGGTTTCGTTCTACTT
>Ga0180437_10012474_pt1 | contig 10036 bp, 8 predicted proteins | sample SS_ome_4_FD_132410 | JGI IMG/M metagenome (GOLD analysis project Ga0180437, IMG submission 132410) | Hypersaline lake sediment archaeal communities from the Salton Sea, California, USA - SS_3_D_1 metaG | ecosystem: Environmental > Aquatic > Non-marine Saline and Alkaline > Hypersaline > Sediment... | reverse complement strand
GTTTAGCGTCCCCACAGATGGACGGCCACGCCACTGGCCACGGCCAGGACGGCCACGAGCGCCAGGCCGTAGCGCATCGCCGTGCGGAGCACCGGACCCTCTTTGCCCCCCAGGCCGACCGTGCTGCATCCCACGATCACCTTGGCCGGCGCGAACATCGCGCCGACCGCACCGCCCGCCGTCTGCGCCGCCAGGATGATGAGCGGGCTCACGTCGATCAAGGTCGCCACGTGCTGCTGGAGGCCGCCGAAGACGACGTTGGAATTGGTGTTGGAGCCGGTCATGAACGCCCCCAGTGCGCCGATGAAGGGGGATACGAACGGGAAAGCCGGGCCGGCCAGCCGGGCGATCCCATCGGCCAACAGGCGCGTCATCCCCGCGTGCTCCATCGTCACTGCCATGCCGACCATCGCCAGGATCCCCAGGCTGGAGCGCGCGGCCCGCCGGACGACGGTCCGGGCGATGCGGCGCGCCGTCCCTGGGGCGTATCGCCCCTGCCTCCAGAACAGCGCGTAGGTGAGGAGCGAGGCGTACATCAGCAGCGCCCCGGCGTGGCCGAAGAGGCTGATGTTCCGGCCCTCTCCCGCGGGCGTGACCCAGCCGCGGCTGGTCGTCAGCTCGGGGAAACGGACGCGGATCACGACCTGGCCCAGGAAATCGTGCACCGGCGGGACCAACTGGGCCGCCAGCACGATCGCGACCAGCAGGGCGTAGGGGAACAGCGCCCAGCCGAGCGGCATATCCGTAGTCCCCTTTGAAGCCCCCACCGCAGGTGGGGGAGCCGTCACTGCTACGCCATGGGCGTCTTTCGAAACTTTCTCCCCCGCTGGGGGAGCCGCTGTCGATCCGCCACGGGCGGCCGCAACGCGGGCCCACACGACGCCCACCGCCAGCCCCGCCAGCCCGCCCAACATCCCGCCGATCGACCACAGCCCGTGCGTGACCACGAGGAACTGGGCGCCGGCCATGGCCGACCCGATGAGCAGCAGCGGCGCCAGGCCGGCCTGGAGCGTGCGCCGTCCCCCCGCCGCCCACAGCGTCCCCGCGCCACATCCCAGGCACGCCAGGCCCAGCATCACCGCCGACCAGGGAGCCAACTCCTCGCCACCGCGCCCCGTCGCGGCGATGAGCGCGTAGAAGGAGGAGCCGAGCGAGCCGAAGGTGACGGCCCAGGTGTGACCCACCGAGGGGATGATCACGGCGGCCAACGGGGGAAATCCCAGGCCCACCAGCAGCGGCGCGATGACGGCCACCGGGACGCCGAAGCCGCTCACGCCCTGCAGGAACGCCCCAAAGACCCACCCGAGGAGCAGTGCCTGCAGCCCCCGGTCAGGCGTCAGGCGGGGGAGCCCGGCGCCGATCGCCCTCAGCGCACCTGCTTCGTCGGTGACCCGGTACAGCACGAGCGCGGCCCAGATGATGTACAGCACGTAGCAGGACAACAGCACGCTCTTCAGTTGGGCGTGGGCCAGCACCTGCCACCCGGCACCGAAGCGGAGGGTGGCCACCGTCAGCGCCACGAGCCATCCGATCGCCCCAGCCTTCGCGCCCCCCCAATGGAAGCGGAGCATCAGGACGAGGACGGCCAGGATGGGCAGGGCGGCCAGCAGCCAGTCGAGGATTATGGTATACGATGTGGGTGTCAAGGTGGCTCCTATTCGATCAAGGCGAATCGTCGTTCATCCGTTCGAGCACGGCGTCGAGCGCCTGGGTCCAGGCCGCCAGCCCCTGCTGCCGGTGCAGGACGTCCAGCCCGTGCTCGGTGATGCCGCCAGGGGTAGCCAGGGCGCGCAGCAGGCTCGCCAGTTCCTGGTCCGGATGGCTCAGCGCCATACCGGCCGCGCCCCGGACCGTCTCCAGCACCAGGCTGCGGGCGGTCTGCGGTGGCACACCCGCCCGCGTGGTCCAGGCGACGGTATCGTCCAGCAGCGCGTAGACCCAGCCGTAGAAGGCGGCGATCACGCTGGCCGGGGTGAAGCTGGACTCATCGGGGAGGACGTGGACCTGGCCCAGGAGCGCGAAGAGCGCGCGGGCCTGCGGGTGGTCCGGGTACAGTAGCGTCGGGCTCTCGTTGACCGCGGCGCAGGATATGGGCATGGCGCGGACGGCCGTGGCCGGCGCGACGGCCGGTTTCAATGCTTCGAGGGGCAGGCCCGCGGCGACCGAGACGACCGTCTGGTCGGGCCGAAACGCGACCTCCTGGCAGGCGGGCACGGCGTCGCCCGGGCGGGTGCTCAGGATGATCAGGTCGGCCGCGTCGGCGACGGCCTGGTTGCCGGCGGCCACGTGTGCGCCAAACCGGGCCGACAGATTCGCCGATCGCTCGGTGTTGCGGGGCGAGAGGATGATCGGCAGGTCCGGGGCGGCCCGGCGCAGCCCCTCGACCAGGTAGCCGGCCAGGTGGCCGACGCCAACGATGCCGGTGGGGCCGGCAAGGATGCCGGGGAGGCCGGCAGGGATGCCGGCGGTCCAAGAGGGACGGGTCATCCGGGCTGCTCCTGGGCCATGTGGACGAGGTGCGCCAGCATCTCCTCGACCTGGTGACAGACGATCGCCCCCAGCGCCTGCAGTTGGCCGGTCACGTCGACCGGCATGCTCGACGCGCTGTCGTCCGGGATCTGGTTCAGCTTACCGCCGATGAAGATCGGTACGTCCAATCCTGCCCGCGCCATCTCCTGGCGCAGGGCCTGGAGATAGTCCAGCGCGACGCCGCAGTAGGTGCTGACGGCGACGAAATCGGCGCGGGCCTCCGCTGCCTGACCAGCTACCGCGTCCGGGTCGGCGCTCACGCCGGCGTCGATCACTTCCACGCCGAGTTGCCGGAGCACCGCCTCGACCAGGATCTTGCCGTACTCGTGCACGTCGGTGCAGGTGACGCAGGCGGTAAACTTGGCCCGGCGCACGGCATCCCGTTCGTCCTGGTCCAGGGAAGCGGCCAGGTTCTCGCCCCGGGCCTCCAGCGCGGCGACGGTCGTCGCCGGGACGATGGGTGTCCGTCCGCGCGCCTGGTCTTCCAGCGGATCGCCCGGGCCAAACAGTTCCTCCAGCCGCCTGGCCCCGATCCGGCGGATCGCCAGGAGTAATTCAAACGGGTTGGCCGTGTCGATGCCGGCCTCGGCCAGCCCGCCCAGGACCCGCTCCTTGAACCGCCGGCCGCCCTCGACGAGACGGTTGGCGACCTCGTCGACTGCTTGTGTGTCGAAAAAGAGGTCGAACCCCTCGGCGCGCTGGACCAGCCGGTTGGCGAAGAGGTGGGCGTCCACAATCTCGTCGATCTCGGGGATGTGCATAGCCTCGGTCACCGGGACCGGGTTGAGGCCGTGCCCGGTCGGCCGGGTGCGCTGGGCGACGATGTCGACCAGCAGGTAGCTGGCCAGGTTGGCGTAGTTCTCCACCTCTCCGGCGACGAAGATGGTCGTGTTGCCGTAGACCATGCTGCCGGGTGTCTCCGTCACGCGGGCCAGCGCCCGTTGAAAGGCCAGCCGGGTCAGGGGATCGGAGAAGGTGTGGCCGTAGCAGTGGGAGACGTGACCGCCGATGAGTTCGTCGACGATGGTGCGCTCGATCAGCACCGCGCCGATGCCGCACGCCATGTCTCGGAACAGCGCGGCGAACCCGTCGTCCAGGTTGGAGTGGATCAGGATCTCGACCGGCTGGGCGGCGCACAGCGCCAGCGCCTTGACGGTCTCCGCCGTCGTTCCGACGTCATCTCGCCACCGAGGCATACGGAAGGTGAAGTACTGGCCGACGTTGCCGATGCTCGTCGCGCCCGCGGCCAGGGCGGCGGCGGTGTTCTCGACGGCGGCCGGCGTGCCGATCACGAAGTCCCCGAAGTGGGGCGCGACCGGCGCGGCCTGGGTCAGGGCGGCGAAGTCCTCCGGCTGATTGAGGATCAGGCCGGTCCCGCGGGGCATATCGGCCCGGCGGGCGGCCGGATAGCCCATGCTCCAGTCCAGGCAGATGCCATACCGGTCCACCCGGTAGCCTGCCGCGGCCACCCGCTGATGGATCTCGGCGTAGGCCCGGCGGGTCTTGGCCAGGCTGCGGTACCCCACCTGGGCGTGGAGCATGATCCGCCCCTCGGCCACCCGGCGGCGTTTGTACTCGCTCTCCGATGGAACGGCGTAGGTGTCCAGAAACGGACAGCGCCCGACGGTGATCGTCCGGGCCAGCCGCCGTCCCTCGGCCAACAACTCGGCCGCGTCCGGCAGTTCCTTCTCGGGAAAAACCTGTGCCCGGTCAAGTGCTGGCGCCATGGCTATCGCTGGCCGTACACGTTGCGGGCGAAATACTGCATGGCCTTGATGTCTTCCTCGGAGATCAGGTGGGGGGTGCCGATGCTTTTGGCCAAGATATAGATGTGGGCGGTCTTCTCCACCACGTAACAGATCTTGAACGCGTCCTTCAGGTCCTTGCCCACGCACAGGGTCCCGTGATTGGGCAGAAGCACGGCATTCCGGTCTCCGAGTGCCTCCACGACGTTCCGGGCCAGTTCTGGGGTCCCTGGCAGCGCGTATTCGGAGCAGATGATCTTGTCTCCGACGATCTGCACGAAGTCCTCGCCGATTCCGGGCAGCTCCATACAGTCGACCCCCAGGACACTGGAATAGAGGGGGTGGGTGTGGATGACGGCGTTGACGTCCTCCCTGGCGTTGTAGACGGCTACGTGCATCACTTTTTCGATAGAGGGTGTGACGGTGCCGTCGACAATCTCGATCTGACTGTTGAGCACGACGATGTCCTCAACCCGGACGTCTTCGTAATCGATGCCACTGGGGCTGATGTATATCAGGTTGGTTTCACTGTCCCGGGCGCTGATGTTCCCCCAGGTCCCCACCGTCAGGCCCTGCTGCACCATCCGCAATCCGGCATCGACAATTGCTTGTTTGAACGTTTCTTTGACTTGCTGCATATTCCCTTATTACCTTATACCTTTTCAACCGCCCTATCTACGTAGAACCAGATCGTTTGAACGTTTCTCTCAACTGTTCGTACAGCTCCAAGAAGATCGGGTACTGTCTCTCGTACACCTCTGCGCCCGCTGGGTATGAAACCTGCTTGTCCGTGGTGACCATTTTCGAAACGGCATCTTCCAGGTCAGGGTAGATCCCCAGTGCCCTGCCGCAGAGCAAGATGTTCCCCAGGTTGGCCGTGTCCGGCACACTCACCGTGACGATCGGTTTCCTCAGGATCTTCCCCAGTACGTCCAACCACACGGGACTCTTCAGACCTCCACCCACTGCCCTGACTTCGTTGATCTGGATACCCAGCGATTCGACGGTCTCGATGTTGTTTCGCAGGGCGAAGGACACGCCCTCCATGACCGCCTTGATGAAGTGGGCCTTCTCGGTGGAGAGGTTGATGCCGTAGAAGACGCCCCGGGCCTGGGGGTCCCAGTAGGGGGTGCGCTCGCCGTTCAAGTAGGGCAGGAAGATCAAGCCACCCGACCCGTCGGGTATGTGTTCCACGGATTGGTTGTACTGCTCGAAAATGTCCCCCGAACTGACGTCGGCCTCGCCCTTGTCGAAGGCGTTCTTGAACCAGTTCAGGGACTCCCCGGCGGTCTGCGTGATGCCCAGCGTGATCCACTTGTCCCGCAGGCAATAGTGCCAGCACAGGGTCCGGTTTTCCGGGTCGACCAGCGGTTTGTCCGAGCAGACAGAGACGACGCCGGCTGTGCCGATGATCAGGGTCACCTGGCCGGGGTGGATCATCCCCGCGCCCAGGGCGGCGGCCGAGTTGTCCGAGCTGCCGTTGGCCACCGGGGTGCCTGCCTTGATGCCGGTGATCTCCGACGCCTGGGGTGTGACCTGGCCGATGATCTCGTCGGAAGGAAGCACCTCAGGGAAGAAGGAGCGGGGAAAGCCGAAGAAGTCGAACATCCGCTCGGACCACTGCCTCTTCTTCACGTCGAACAGCAGGGTGCCGCTGGCCTCGGAGTAGTCGGTGACCATCTGGCCGGTGAGCTTGAATTTGACGAAGTCCTTGGCGATGAGTATCTTTGTGACCTTGTCCCAGACCTCGGGTTGGTGGTCTTTCACCCACTTGGCCTGGGGGGCGGTGTAGGTGGTCGTGGCCAGGTTATAGGTTTCCTGGAAGACCAGGTCCCTGGAGTCGGCGTCATGGTTGATCCGGTCGATGATGTCGCTCGACCGCTGATCCATCCAGGTGATGGCTGGCCGGAGCACCTGGTTTTCCCCGTCCAGGTACACCTGGGTGTGCATCTGCCCGCAGATGCCAATGCCCACGACTTCGCCGAAGTCCGTGGGGTATTTGCTCTTGAGGTTCCTACAGGCCGCGACGAAGCCCGTCCACCACGCCGACGCGTCCTGCTCCGCGTACCCCGGCCGGGGCGCGAGAATCGGATACTCGCAGTATTCGGCGCCGATCACCGCGCCGGTCTCGGCCAACAGGGTGACCTTGAGCCCGGTCGTACCCAGGTCGATCCCGAGAAACTTGTTCATGCCGTTCGCCTCCGATCTTGATACCGCGCGATCATGGTGTTCACCGCCATAACCAGGATAAGGATCATCCCCCAGATCGCGATGGTCAGGAAGTTGCTGACTCGCAGCAGGTTGAGGCCGCTGGAGACCATCTGCAGGATAACGAGGGCGATGACCAGGCCGGATACGCGGCCGAACCCGCCGGCCGCGCTGATTCCCCCCAGGACCGAGGCCAGCACCGTCAGCAGCAGGTAGGATTCACCGTAGTCCGCCTTGGCCGAATTGAATCGGGAGATCATAATGATGGCCGCGATCCCGGCGTATACCCCGGAGATCAGATAGGTCCGCAGCAAGACGCTGGGATTGTTCACCCCGGCAAAGCGACAGGCCGTGGGATTTGAGCCGAGCATGTAGACGTTCACCCCCAGGGGCGTGTGGTTCAAAACCAGGGCCATAGAAGCTGCACACAGGATGAAGATGATCATCGGCATAGGGATGCCCAAGACCAGCCCATTTCCGATGAACGGGATTGGATCGGGAAGGCCGGAGATGACGTACCCCTTGGTCAACACGATGGACAACCCGTTGACCAGGATCATCGTACCCAGCGTGGCCAGAATCGGGGAGATGCCGACGCTGGCGATCAAGAAGCCGTTCAACAGGCCGATCAGGGCGGAGACCAGGAGCGCCGCACCGATCGCCACAAGCACGATGAGGCCGGTACGGGCGCCGGTGGCCTCGGGGCTGATGTAGGTGGTGAGAATGAACGCCGCGATGATCCCGGAAAGATTCGCCGAAGCGATGATCGATAGGTTGATCCCGGAGGTGAGCATCGTCACCATCATGGCCAGGGAAAGGATGCCCAGCTCGGGCAGTTGAAAGGCCATGGATTGAAAGTTGCCGATGTGGACGAAATCACCACCGTTCAGCGCCCACAGCAAGAGAAATACGCCAACCATGACGAGGCCCAGTATGATCGTTTCTGAATGCTTGCGGTACAAGGTTCTGCCTCCACTCTCACTCGACTTCCACAGCGATCGCCGTCTTCTGTCTCTTCTTGCGCCGGTAGGCGCTGACGCCCACGCTGATGATGATGGTCAGGCCGATGAACACGTTATACCAGAATGAGGAGACCCGCATCATCGTCAGGCCGTTGCTCATCATCGCGATCATAGCGACCCCAAGAATGGCGCCGACCAGCGTGCCGGCGCCCCCGGCCAGGCTGGCGCCCCCCAACACGACCGCCGCGATAACGTCCAGCTCTTTCCCCACCATTGAATTGGGTGCCATGGTCTGGACGATCAAGACCTGAACCACGCCGCCGATGCCGGCCATCAGTCCCATAAAGGAATAGACAAACATCTGCAGCTTGAAGACGTTGAAGCCTGCCCGGTGGGCTGAGGGCATGCTGCCTCCTATGGCATAGATGCCCCGTCCCAGGATCGTGTACCGGAGGATGACCCAGGCCACGATAGCGATCGCCAGCCAGATGACGGTGATGATGGATAACCCGTACTCGATGCCCTGGGCGTTGGTCAGGGTGAACACGTTGATGTCTGCGAATTCCCGGAACCAAGTCGGGAGCGCGTAGATCCACTTGCCCCCCGAGAGAACGGTGAGGATGCCGTAGAATATGTTCATTGTGGCGATCGTCGTGATGATGCTGGGGATATTGAAGAAGTATATCACGACGGCGTTGATCATTCCCAGGGCAATGCCGACGACACTGGCGATCAGGAAGGCCGTCAGGATGTTTCCACCGTAGTTGATGCTCACGACGGTCATCACGTAGGCGGCGACGGTCGCTATCGCCGTGAAGGAGATGTCAATGCCTCCGGAGATCAGGACGAACAGCACACCCACCGCAAAAATGCCCTGAATCGAGTAGCTCTTGAGCAGATCGAACAGGTTCTCCAGGGTCAGGAAGGATGGATTCACGGAGGTGATAATCGCGGAGAAGATGATGATGGCTAGAAAAACATAGGTCTCGTGGCGTGTCAACAATTTCTTCATATTCCAGGTCCTCTAGCCGGCCAGGTTTATGCAGTCTTGGATCTCGTCCTCGGTCGTCTGGGCTGCGTCGAACTCGGCGATGAACCTGCCCTTGTGCATCACGATGATGCGGCTGCAGTTGTGAAACACCTCGGGTACCTCATCCGAGATGACGATGATACCGATCCCCAGTTTCGCCAGCTCTCTGATGATTTGATGGATCGCGCTCTTGGCGGCCACGTCGATGCCCACCGTGGGGCCATCCAGGATCAGGATCTTGGGTTCCGTGGCGATCCATTTGGCCAGCACCACCCGCTGCTGGTTACCGCCCGAAAGTGTCTGCACGGGGGCGTCGACTGCGGGGATGCGGATGGAGAGTTCATCGACCCATCTGTCGATGGTATCCTGCACCTTGTGGGAGTCAATCAACCCCAGCCCATTCAGCAGCCTCTGAAGCACCGTGAGGACGATGTTCTTCCCGACCGACTGGTCCATGATCAGCCCTTGTACCAGCCGGTTCTCCGGCACGTAGCCGATACCCAATTGGATGGCCTGCTGCGGAGAGCGGATCTGCGTGGGGGTCCCCTGGATCAGAATCTCACCGGAGTCCGGCGGGTTCATCCCGAAGAGAGAGAGGGCCAGTTCCGTGCGCCCCGAGCCCAGGAGCCCGGTGATGCCCAGGATCTCCCCAGGGTAGAGTTTGAAGCCGACGTCCTTGAAGTTCCCGCGCTTCGATAGCCCGACCACTTCCAGCAGGGGCTCATGCTCCTGCAACTCGGCCACGTACTTCGTGTGCTCGACTTTCCTGCCGGTCATCAGCGTGGCGAGCTTTTCGTCATCCAATTCGTCGCTGGCGAACGTCCCCACGTTCTTGCCATCGCGCAGGATGCTGACTCTCTCGGCGATCTGGAGCACCTCGTCGAGCTTGTGGCTGACAAACATGGTGGCGATTCCCTTGGCCTGCAGGTCCTTCACGACGGAGAGAAGCGCGTCCACCTCTTTCCTGGTCAGGGACGCGGTGGGCTCGTCCATAATGACCAGCTTGACGTCGCGGGTCAGGGCGCGGCATATGGCGACGATCTGTTGGTCTGCGATCGAGATTTCCCCCACCGCTTCGTCCAGCGGGATATGGACGCCGATCCGCGCCATCGCCCTTTCCGCGATGCGCTGGATGTTCCGCCAGTCGATGAACTTGTTTCCTGCGGCAATGACCTCGCTGAGGGCGATGTTCTCCGCCACGGTCAGGTTGGGAAAGAGGGATAGGTCCTGGTAGATGACCTCGATCCCCTTGCGGATGGAGTCGATGGCCTGGTAGTCCTGGAAACGCTCTCCGTCGATTTCGATGTGGGACCCGTCGTCCGGCTGGACGGCCCCGGAGATGATTTTGATCAGGGTCGATTTGCCAGAACCATTTTCCCCAACCAGGCAATGGATCTCCCCTTTGTTGATCTCAAAATCGACGGAGTCCAGCGCCTGGACCCCGACGTACCGCTTGCTGATGTTCTTCATTGTGAGGAATGCTTCTGCCATCCTCTATATCGACCATTTATGAATGGGGCCTCCTTGCTCCAGGCACCGAGTCCCCATTTTCGCTACACGCG
>Ga0180437_10012472_pt1 | contig 10037 bp, 6 predicted proteins | sample SS_ome_4_FD_132410 | JGI IMG/M metagenome (GOLD analysis project Ga0180437, IMG submission 132410) | Hypersaline lake sediment archaeal communities from the Salton Sea, California, USA - SS_3_D_1 metaG | ecosystem: Environmental > Aquatic > Non-marine Saline and Alkaline > Hypersaline > Sediment... | reverse complement strand
AGGAGAACGCCAACCCGGCCGTCATCCACCGCGAAGACGCCCTGCGCCGGGTTGTGATCCAGTGCAATGTATCGGGACGGGACATGGGTAGTGTGGTTGGTGAGATCAAGCGAAAATTGACCGGGCTGGAGATGCCGGAGGAGTATTTCTACACATTTGGAGGTACGTATGAGAATCAAATCCGTGCTATGCAGCAGCTCACCGTGGTCGTGCTCTTGACCATCGTGATTGTCTTCAGCCTCCTAGTCGTCAGCTTCCGGTCGATAAAGAATGCGCTCCTCATCGTCATCAACATTCCCCTGGCCCTGTCCGGGGGGATGCTCATCCTGCTCATCACCGGGAGCACGTTGTCCGTGTCGTCCATCGTCGGATTCATCGCGCTCATCGGTATCGCCGTTCAGGACGGCATCGTCCTGGTCAATCACATCAACGGATATCGTCAGAAAGGGCTGAGTGTTCGAGAGGCCGTCATACGGGGAGGCAACAATAAGCTCCGGCCCGTATTGATGACGACGTTCACGACCATGCTGGGCCTATTGCCCTTGGCTCTCCGAAACGTCACTGGCTCGGAGATTCAGAAGCCCCTGGCTTTCGTGGTCATGTTTGGGCTGTTCTTCTCTACGCTGTTGACGCTGATCGTTCTGCCGGCACTCTACGTGGCAACAGAGAAGGATGAAAAGCGGGCCTCGAAGTCTGAGGCATAAGTGGAAACCGATTAAGAAAAAAAGGCCTCCAGGGCATCGAAACCCCGGCGGCCTTTACGTATAAAAATGGTTTGTCGATGAATTCGAGACGATATGGTAGTTACTTCTTTTTCAGGGTAACGTATCCCTTCTCTTCCAACTGCTCAAAATAAGCTTTCATCGCTTCCATGGGTACCGGACCAAATTCGGCGCTCACGGCATTGCGGATATCCAGCAGGCTCCGTTTCCCGTCCACAAAGTAGCGCAGTTCCATGCCCTGGAATCGGTCGATACCTTCCACCCGGATGCGGGGGCCCATGAACAGCGCCCAGAGATCGATCTCGCCATCCTCTTCTGTCGGAGGATCTTTGGGAACGTCGGCCGGGATTAGCCGTGCCAGTTCCTTTTCCAGATTCGATCTCGATGGGCTGACATATCGGATGTTCCGACGAGCACAAAGAGAGCGGTAGCCAGCGTCCAACGTACGGAGGGCGGTGGCATCGGCGTTGTCGAGTTCCTTGATGAGTTTTGTAACATAGCCGTCGGCACTGCTCTCCTTGGGTGTCAATCCATACAGGGATTCCAGGGATCGTCGCTCGAATCCGGTCTGAGCTTGGATGATGTACCGGGCGTCGCGGTAACGCTGGACGAGGACACTGTCGTGGCTGGACGTCAGGACGCCGAGTTCATCGGCGGACTTCTGATGCAGCCGTCCCAAAGAGCGTCCCAGACACGTGCTGCCGATACGGACAATATCGGCCTCTTCCCCACCACCCAAGGCGATAGCCATCCCGGCCGTCAGGATGGCCGAACGCTTCAGCTGAGTGGCGTCTGCCATATCGGGCCGGTCACGGCTGGTATGGTACGCCATATCCGGCCAGTTGTTGAAGAACGAGATGGGAATCTTGAATTCCTGCATCTGGAATACAATATGGTCACTGCCGCTGGAATAAGGCATGATATCGTAATAGAAGGGTGTCTGTGTGCCCATGGGATCTGTCACGGGCCGATCGCCCTGGCTCATCCATCCCATCCATTCAAAAAGCGCTGTACCAATATCGTCGATGCAGTGAACCCGTGATTTTAGGTTTTGGTACAAACGCAGGCAATTCAGATTCTTATGAACATCCTCACCCACCATGTCCAGGTTGATAGCGGCTATCATTTTTTTTGTTTCCTCGGGAAACCGGATCAGATAGAGAAACGTCCCGCTGATCTCTGGAATCCACAGAAAACGCAAGCTCCTGGAAGGGCGAGATATCTTCCCCTCATCGATGAGTTTGATCAGGACTCGGCCGGCTTCGAGGATGGAGGCACACCCGCTGACGTTGTCGCAAGCGCCCTGCTTGTGTATGCCCTCGAAAAGGTGGGCCGTGAACACGATCTCCTCATCGCTGGTCCCGTCTCCCGGAATAAGGGCCGTTACCAGTTCGTTGTCCACGTCCCTTTCCGTTGCTCGGACGATGGCTTTCATCACCATGTTCTGTCCCCCAGAAAGCTGACGTCTCAGCACATCCCCCATGCGTGGCGAAATGTTGAATCCAAACGCCTCGGGCGGTGGAAGCGTATCCTGCTGGTCCATCCCGAAAAATCCACGGTTGGTGGGCAACGAATTCCACGCGATCTTATCGGGAATTTCGAACGGATTGTTGATGACACTGTAAGAGATGATACCCGCCGCTTTGTACTTCTTCACGGCCAGGTTGTACATCCGCCTTGGCGAACCGCTGGTCAGGACAAAATTACCCTCAATATCCTTACCCTCATAATCCGAGTCCTTATTTCCATCGTTGATAAAAATAAGCTGGCCCGTCCATTCACCCGAAGAACTGTTGGGCGCCAGAGCCGTGGTAATATCCCGGTAACTGATGACGAGCCTCTTTTCCGGCTCGATCATCCACAATTCGCCTACCTCACCATCCCATAGAGTCTCACTGGCTTGCCAGCGCTCGACGCGCACATTAGAATATCCGTATTGGGTTGCCCTGTCGACGATGTACTGGGTTTCATAATAAGTGTCCGCGTATTCGTCGGCTTGCCTGTCGCGAGGGTATCCCCCCAATTCCATCAGGGTGTGCATCTGGAGAGCTCCGGAAGTCTCATCGATCAAGGATTGAAGCACGTTCATATCCAGAATGGTCTCCGTGCTCATCTGAGCATGGATGGATGGAGCCGCGAGAACAAGAAAGACCATCAGGATAAGAACGAAAAAGGGAGATCTCTTCATAACGTCCTCCGAAAAATTACAATTATGAATGCAAATAATTGAAAAAGATAGCAAATTTCGGGAAGCAATCAAAGTAAAAATATGAAAAATCCTTGAGGTCCCAAAATCTCTACAAGTATCTCGACCTCATTATCATTTTAAATTTCTGAGCGATCCTTAATTTCTTGAGCAGAGCTTCAAAATCGTATTACTCAGACAATCTGGCATGGACAGGATGGTCGATGTCTTCGATCATCTAGGATTAAAAAAAACATCCTGGACGCATCATCGCTCAAAAAGATCCATCGTATATCCTTTTCAAACAGTAGGGGGAAAAGGACCTCATTGTACATTGAATGTACGAAAGGATTAGAATGAGATGAAAATAATAAAATATCTTATTTGAAAAACCTTGACATAACCTTATTTAAATGGTAAATTATAAGACTTTTTGTTATAGGAAGTTAAGTGCTCGTGAAACGGCGAAAGGATAGACAGGCTCCATGCGTGTGATGTTTATCGTCAACGATCTTGGGATCAACGAACCCTTCGGCCCGATGATCCTCTCGGCCATACTGAAGGAAAAAGGCCATGAAACAACCCTGGGCGTGATCCAAGAAGAAGACGTGATGGCAAAAATCGCCTCGTGGAAGCCAGACATGCTGGCCTATAGCATGATGAGCGTGGACATCGACGACATGCAAAAATTTCATCGGGAACTGAAGGCACAGACAAACATTTTCTCCATCCTGGGAGGACCCCACGCAACGTTGTACCGCAACTGTATCGATGAGATCGACGTAGATGCCATCTGTGTGGGCGAGGGTGACGGAGCCATCGTCGATATCGTGGAGTATTTGGAAGCGGGCAAAGAAAAAGACATCGAAGACATCCCCAACATCATGACGTCGTCCGATTCGTCCATGGACTTGAGGCGTTTTGTCGAAGACATGGACGAACTGCCGTTCCTGGATCGAGAGCTGGTGTACTCATATCCTAAGATGGCTCGTTTCGGTATCAAGGGTGTGTGGGCCACCCGGGGATGTGCTTTCCGATGTCCGTACTGCTTCAACAACCGTTATAACCGCCTGTACAGAGGAAAGGGGAAAATCGTCCGTCGTCGCAGCGTGGATTCGATGATCCGGGAAACCCGGCAACTGGCCGATAACTTCCGCGTGGACTTCATCCGAATTCAGGACGATGCCTTTGTTCTGAGAGTAGACGACTGGCTGAAGGATTTTGCCGACAGATGGTCATCGGAGATTGGCATACCCTTCTACTGCCTCCTGAGACCCGAATGTGTTTCCGATGAGCTGGCTTATTATTTGAAGAATGCAGGCTGCTTTTCCATCTGCATGTCCATCGAGGCGGGCGACGACCAGGTGCGGAACCGTATGCTCAGGCGTCAGGCCAGCCGAGCGCAACTAGAGAACGCATTCGCTGTGTTCAAGAAGCACAAGATCAACGTGTATGCCAACACGATGCTCGCCCTCCCGTTCACGACACTGGATCACGACATCGCATCCGTCGACTTTGCCATGCGGATGAAACCCGACATGCCCAACTTCTCCATCTTCATGCCCTACCCAGGTACCGACCTGGGCGATTACTGCCAAGAAGTCGGCATCTACGATCCTCAAGAAGAGGACATTCACTACGGAATGCGGAACATGAGTCCCCTGACGTGCTTCACAAAGAAGCAGCGAGAAGCCCAATACAACATATGTCAATTGGCCATCGTGGCCGTCAAGCTGCCGTTCCTGAGGAATCTCATCATCAATCACCTTATTTACTGGAAACCCAACAAGCTGTTCTTTTTCATCCATTACCTGTTTGCCATCCGGGCCTACGGGAAAAAGATATTCTATTTCAAACACACATTCGGCGAATACATCGATTTATTCGTCCGAACGATCAAGCACTATCTGTACGATTTCTTCCAGAAAGGCGAGGGCGACAAGCTCACCCAAAGAAGTAAGATCGCAGCAAGGGTCGATAAAACCTGGACGGAGTCGTCACGAATCGAAGCGTTGGAGAAATGCATGGAAGCCATGACCGGCAGTCATGTGTACGCCATGCCCGTGGAGGATTAATATTTTGAAACGGGATATTCGACTGTCCATCGTCATACCTGTGTTCAACGGAGCCGGCACCATCGGCGAGCTGGTCGACCGTCTGATACACAGATTGGATCAGTTTCAACTCGAAATTATCCTGATCAACGACCACTCCCATGATAACTCGGAAGAGGTCTGTATTGGCATTCAGAAGAAGCATCCCCGCATCGTCTGCTTCTACTCCCTGGCCAAGAACGTCGGAGAGCATAACGCCGTCCTGGCGGGACTCAACAACGTCTCGGGTGATTATGTGGTGATCATGGACGACGATTTCCAGAATCCGCCTTCCGAGGTCGTCAAACTCGTTGATGCAGCCGTGGAAAACGATTACGATGTCATCTACACATACTATGACAAAAAGCAGCATTCGTTCTTCCGGAATTTCGGAAGCTGGTTCAACGATAAAATGGCCAATATCATGCTGCACAAGCCCAAGGATCTATACCTGTCGAGTTTTAAGTTGATCAACCGGTTTCTCGTCAACGAGATTACCAAGTACAAATCCCCGTTCCCCTACATTGACGGACTCATCCTCCAAACCACGGACAACATCGGTAAAGTGAAAGTGGAGCATCACGAACGGCGGGAGGGCAGGTCCAACTATACCCTGAAAAAATTGATTTCTCTGTGGATCCGATCGTTCACGAACTTTTCGATCCTGCCATTACGGGTTTCCGTGATCTTGGGACTCATTTTCTCGTTCTTCGGCATCGCGTACGGTATTTTCGTGATCATCGAAAGAATCTTGCATCCCGGAATGGCACCCGGCATGGCCTCTCTCATCGTTTCCGTGGCCATTTTTGCGGGGGTTCAACTTATCGCCATCGGCATGATCGGCGAGTACGTGGGCAGGATATTCCTCGCCCAGAATAAGAAACCCCAATACACCATAAAAAGAGCGTTCCCCAAAAAATAGCAGAGACCGAGCACTCCCGTATGTACGAAGATGAATACACTAATATGTACCTCCTGGAGGATACCTATTGGTACTATAAGGCCCTTCACGAACTTTTAGAATACTACGTCAAAGAATTCTCCAATTCGCGAGATAAGAATTTGCGGATTCTCGACGCAGGATGCGGCACGGGTAAATGGCTGACCGTATTGGAGAATTACGGACAGGCCGAGGGAATCGACTACTCTCAGGAGGCCATCAAATACTGCCGGCAGCGAGGGCTACAGAACATCGATGTCCACGATATTCGCGAGTACGAATATGGCGAAAATAAATACGATCTCCTTACATGCATCGGTGTGATTTACTGCTTCGAGCACCCCCATGAGATACCCATCCTCCAGAATTTTTACCGCGCATTAAAACCCGGTGGTATCCTGATCCTGGATTCACCGGCTTTTAATATATTAATGCGAAAACACGATATCGCCGTGGGCGGAAAAAGGCGATACAGGAGGAGTGAGCTCATTCCCGCCCTGACGGATATCGGGTTCAAGGTCGAAATTCAGAGTTACCGTTTATCTTTTCTATTCGTGCCCGTGTTGATAAAAAAATATGTCGAAAAACTACAAAAAGACAGCCATATCAAATCCGATTTAAGACCCCTGCCCCGATTGATAAACGGATCGCTCCTGCTCCTGCACCGCATCGAGAATGATTTTATCAAGAAAAAATGGGACTTTCCGTTCGGAACGTCCTTCCTGGTTGTGGCTAAAAAGTAGTACAGGGTTGCCGGACTATGCTGAAGATTCTCGAACGTCATCAAAAAATCGTGGTCATCCTTTTTTTTATCGCTTACTTCATCCTGGGGTTGTTTCTGTTCAATGATTATGGCCTGGCCTGGGATGATGTGGTCCAGAGAGACATCGGCATCGTCAATTTCAAATACATCTCCCAAGGTGACAAGGCCCTCCTGACCGATTCAGAAAAGTATCATGGACCGGCTTTCGAGGTGCTCCTTTTCGCCATAGAGCTCGGCATGGGCGCTACCATCTCGCGGCATGTCTATCCCGACACTCAGCTCATCTATCTCATGCGGCATCTGATTACCTTTTTCATGTTCTTTGCAGGGGTGGTTGCCTTCTATCATCTGTGCAGGCATCGATTCGGCGACTGGAAAATCGGCCTCCTGGGAAGTGTCTTGATCCTGGCAAGCCCCCGCATCTTTGCTCACTCCTTCTACAATCCCAAGGACATCACCTTCATGGCGATGTTCATCATCAGCATGTTGACCCTCGTGAAATACCTGGAAAAAAGGACGCTTGTCTACGCCTTCTGGCACGCTCTGGCCTGCGGTTATCTCATCGGCATTCGCGTCATGGGCATCCTCATCCCCTGCTTGACATTCTTTTTCATCGCCGGAGAGTGGGCACTGGCATTCAAATCGCTCACGATGCGGTGGAAGAAGGAGATCCTCCATCTGCTCGTTTACGTGATTTTCCTGGCCGGGTTCACCATCCTTTTCTGGCCGATACTGTGGGAGGGGCCCGTTCATCACATCATCGAGGGTTTCAAGGATAATGCACGTCATATCTGGACGGAAGACATCCTTACGGTCTTGTACTTCGGCAGATACATACCCTGCACGCAAATGCCATGGCATTATACATCGGTGTGGATCGGTATCACCACGCCGCCTCTTTACCTCATCCTCTTTATCATCGGACTGGTAGCATCGATAGGATCGCTGATAAGACGTCCGCTTCAAGCCTTTTTAAATCCGGAACGACGGCAGGACGCCCTTTTACTGGCGTGGTTTTTCATACCCATGGTGGCCGTTATCATTCTACATTCCGTGCTTTATGATGGCTACCGGCACATGTTCTTTGTCTATCCAGCACTGCTGTTGATAGCTCTTAGAGGACTCTTTTTCTTATGGGACGTGATAAAGCGTCGATTATCCGGAAAAGTACAGGATGCGGCCAAGGTGGTTCTTTGGCTGGTGGTGATCCTCAGTGTAACAGAGACGGCGATATTCATGATCAAATATCATCCTTACCAGAATGTCTACTTCAACCATATCGCCGGAAGGGACATGGATTCCATCAAGGAGAAGTTCGAGCTGGATTACTGGGGCCTGTCGTACCGTGAGGCTTTGGAGTATATATTGGAGAACGATGCCGATGACGAGATACCGATTTACGTAGCACAGCTTGCAGGCAGCTTTACACGAGACCTCATCGGGCCTCAAGACCGGCACCGATTAAAATACGTTCACGACATCGGAGAAGCAAAATACTTCGTCAGCAATTACCGGTGGCATGAAAAGGAGTATCCTTACGAAGATGAGTTTTTCTCGATTAAAATTCGTGGAACCCGCATCATCGTCGTATACCAGATGAAGAAAAGCGATGAACAGCCTCCTGAAGAGAAAACATAGCATACGCTGGAAATCGGAAGCGTTTTTTGTCGATCTCATCGTGGCCGTGATGATCGGCTATGCCTTTATTCAAGGTATCCGACTGATCCACCCGCTGGAATGGCCGTACGAAGAAGACCTGTACCGGAACATCGGCCATGCCCAGACCATACTCGACGGTGACTATTTTGCAGACGACCTGTACCTGGGTGAAAAACAGTGGTACAATTCCTTAGTACCCACCATCGTAGCCGGCGCCTCCTGGATTTCCGGAGTCCCTGTCTATACCGTATACACGAAACTCGGCGTCTACCTGAACCTGCTGGCCCCCATCTTTTTCTACATCCTGCTGGTTCGTTTTATCGGCCGCTGGGCAGCCCTGGCATCCACATTCGCCTTTCTTTTCATCATCGCCAACGGCATACCATCCTGGATCGGAGGAACGTACGCTCCGTGGCTGCTCCCCGTGCTGTTTGTCCAGGCCTTGGTCTACATGGCTTTACTGGCCTACAACAACGTACTCCAGATCGGCGAATGGAAATGGGTCTTCATCGTGGGCATCCTTCTGGGCCTCGTGTTCATGGGGCATACCGCACCGGCCGTCCTCCTTGGTATTCTGATGACCGTACTCACTCTCCAGCAGACGATCACGGGATGGAAACACGAGACGTCCCTGGCAAAAAAACTTCGACCCCTGCTCCAGTTCGGTCTCCTGCTGCTCGTGGCATTCATCGCCAGTACCCCATACCACTACACGATCCTGGGGCATTATCGACTGAAAATCCTGAACCCGGCTCCCTGCAACTGGGTCTACGAGCCTTTGCTCCTGTCGAACCTCGGAAATTTCATCAATCAAATCCTATCCCGAAGATTGCTCATGCTTTTCATCATCATCGGTCTTGGGGGTCTCATCCTCCGAAGAGAAAAGCGGACGGAGAGGAACATTCTTCTCTTGTGGCTGGTCGTCGCCTGTGGCTGGATCGTCCATAACTACATCTGGCAGATGCTCCGGCAGCGAGGCATCGAGACCTTGAGGATGCTGCCCGCCTACCACTTTGTGTTTTATTTCCATGCCGCCGAGGCGTTCCTGTTTGGATACGGAGCGGTCACCGTTTGTCGGTGGTTCTCTAAACTGGCACAGCATGGACGAGGCATGATTCAACGGCTTCGATTTTGTAAATTCTTACTCCATCCGCGTGTCCAGCAGATTGCCCTCCTCGTCCTCCTGGCCGTTACCTTCGTGAAAGTCTACCCGTCCTACAAGGCCAGGGACGACTACAGAGAATTTCGCGTGGTCATGAATGAAAGATCCGATTGGCAAGAGGCTTATTCCTGGATACGTGAGAATACCCAGCCCACGGACGTTTTTCTTGCTCCGGATTACCTGGCACGCTTCATCGTGGGACCAGCCGGCCGAAAGGTGGTGGCTGTCAGGGCCGTGTTTTCCAACACCTACGTGGAGTGGGCCCAGAGATGGGCCGATCACGAAGCCTTGTTTGAATACTCCAAACAGGGTAACGAGGACGGTTTTCAGAAACTCGCAGCCAAATACCATGTGACGCATGTGATTACCTTCGATCAATCACAGGATATCGACGATGCGGCTCCGACGTTTCTGGAAAAATCGTTCCAACAGGATAAACTGAGCATTTATAGATACACAGGATGAGAACGATATGCGAGACTGTGTTTTAATCACGGGTGGTGCGGGTTTTGT
>Ga0180437_10012471_pt1 | contig 10037 bp, 13 predicted proteins | sample SS_ome_4_FD_132410 | JGI IMG/M metagenome (GOLD analysis project Ga0180437, IMG submission 132410) | Hypersaline lake sediment archaeal communities from the Salton Sea, California, USA - SS_3_D_1 metaG | ecosystem: Environmental > Aquatic > Non-marine Saline and Alkaline > Hypersaline >... | reverse complement strand
ATTTCAATTATCCGAGTTGCATCTTTTTTGTTAATTGGCATAAGTAAGAATATAAAAAAAAGCTTTCTCCGCTCGCTCGTTTTGGTTGCTACATCTATTCAAGGCATCAAGAAACGCTTAAAAGAATCCAAAAAGAAACGAGCGGAGAAAGCTCATTGAGAAAAACAGTAAAATATAAAAGCAATTTCTTGCCTTGAATTAATGTAGCAATACAATATTACTAAATATTACTATATAAATCAAGCTAAGGAGGAGAAATTGGATATAAAAGGAAAAAACAGAGGAGAGAAAAGGACAAAAAAAAAGCTCAAATTGGACGCGTTTAAGCATTTTTATCTTTTATCCAATTTGAGCTTACCACGTGGTAAAGCTTTTATTTTGCTTCTTTGCCCTTGCCAAAAACCGCTTAGAAATCGAACAAGAGGCAATACAAATATATAATTAAGTTTTTACTATTGCAATGCTAAAGCGGTTTTTTAGCAAAATAAGCATTTTAACCCTCTGGATAGTACGGAGATAAAGCAACTGATAAAATCCAGTTTACCAATTGAGTATTATCTTTTAAAACTTGCTCTTTGATCGATTGCCAATCTTCCAAAGGTACAATTATTTGTTTTGTGTCTTTTCCGTTTTGAGTATTGGCTTGCACGGTAATATTAAAGAGCGCTCCTTGTGAATCCTCACTAATATACTGAATAGTAAAATTTGGCACGTTGTTAAACATAATAGATAAATTTTTAAGCGTTCAATAATGAATAAGCCGTTTCAAATTGAGCGTTGCTCACTTGATAATTAGAACACTCCAGAGCAACCATTGCTTTAACCAACTTGCGCAAGGTCTCCTTATCGTGCAAGTCAATTATTTGAGTTCTGGAAAAGCCTGTATTTTGAGCGACAAAATCCATATAGTGGTAAGCGGTAGGCACGTCATAGCGAGCAATAAGCGTATCTATTGTATTAATACCGTACTTTGTTTTGTAGTTTCTAAGGAGTTTTATCATTGCCCGCAACCCCCAAGCAAAGCCCGTAAATTGTGCAAAGGTCCCATCCGTGTTGAATGACTTGCCCAACTCATTCACCCAATAATTATAATTCGAGTTGCAAAAGTTGGTTTTTATATTGCCCGCGTTGTTATTTCTTATCCCTCTTTGGTTGGGCAAGTTCATGCCAAGATAAGACTCATCCAGAGAGCCATCAGAACCAATATAAACGCCGTACTCTTGCCAATTTATTGCCTCCCCTCCGTTGCAACCTCCGCTTGTATATCCCGTTGAGCCTGTTGGAAGGCTTGGAGAATCGTCCTTTTTAGCAAAAGCAGAAAAGCCCAGAAACAAAAAAAGCCCTCCCGCAACTAAAGCAACTGTTTTTTTATTATCCTTTTCCATCTTTAGCAGTTTTTAATAGTTCTTGCAAAATAGTTTTGCTCAAAGCCCGCAACATTAGCAAGAGGATATTGCCCGCTTTCAATTTGCTTTAATTGTGCTATGGTAAAGCTCTCAAGCTTTGAGCGGTCATAAGGAAAGCTTGCATCGTAATTTGCGCTTGGAATCGTTGTATATTTCAGCAAAATATTATCAACAAGGGCTTGCTTTTCCTTTGCTTGGTTGTTGAATATCTCTCCTGTTAAGGTCAAGCCCGCCGCTATTACAGAATTAAGAATAGTAAAATAATCGTTAGAACCTTGAGGAGGAGTTGTTGTTAAGTTATTTGCCGCAAGTGCCGCTTGCCAATCGCTTGCCAAAATCCACTTATTAGGATAGGGCTCTATATAGCCCAGAGCTCGCAACTTGCTCTCTGGAGTTGGTACGCCGTTCACTAAAAAATAAGTTTCGTTTTGAGTGCTATCTTGAGAAAGATACCAAAGAGCGCCCGCGCCCAACAAGCCTAAAGCAATCCACGTTGTATTATTCATTTTTTATTTTTTTTCAGTTGTTGCATAATTATAAACAAAATAGCCTCCAACAATCAAAGCTCCCAGAGGCAACAAATTACCAAGTACGCTTGAGGTCTGTTGTATTCCATCTGATAGATTGCCCGCCGCTCCTGTTACATTACTTGTAACTTGAGTAATATCCATAACAACATTTGATAAATCACAATAGACATTCGAGAGGACATTACCAATAGTAATTCCTTTACTATAAAAGTACTCTACAAAATCACAATTTACGCGGCAAAAATCCGTATCAGGGCAACCCATTGAAGCCAATAACAAACATTGATTTTCTGGAGCTTGCCACGCAGCGAGCCAAATATCATTCGCTTTATACGTTCCGAATTTAGCATCCAAAGCTTTATGCCAAGCCTCCCAATCCGCACAAGTCCAATAATCATTTGAGCAAGAAAAAATACAATATAAATCCTCATAAATTGGAGTACTATCCCAACGAATTATTGTTGGCTGCCCTATCTCAATCACTTCTTTATCCTCCAATAAATCCTCTCCGCGATTAGGAATATAAGTTGCAACAATCATTAAGAGCGCCTCTTTTGAAGGGAACAAAGAAAAGAAAACATTTTCTTTTGTGTTCCAAGCATCCCATAACATTTGTAAAGCATCGGAAGCACCATATTTATACAACAAATCGTGCCAAGCGATTGCCCACAAACGGCGATAATTTAAGCGCTCTTTATCCTGTTGATCTACCAACTCTCTTAATTGCCCCATTGTTAGCCCTTGCCCGCCTTGAGGAGTTGTTGTTGTATCATCCGAATTTACTGGAGTGTTATCCTCCTCCGAGCGCAAAGAAACCGCTAAAACCGCCAAAGCCACAGAGGGCAAAATATATTTTACTAAGCTCATTTTATAAAGAGTTTACATTTTTAATAGAAGTCTTTGTATATCTCACTTGCACAAAGGGAGTAGAGCCCAACTCAAACTCGAATTTAAGGTCCAAATTTATCGGGCTCCTCACATCCGCGTAATATTGATGAGGGAAGGTTGCAGCAACCTCTCCTTGTATGCTCGAAGCCATAGGCAAGGTAATTTTGCCCTCTCCCGTACTATAATAAACATCATTTTCAGTGCTCAAATTTTCTATAACTAGAAATTGAGCACACCTTACAGGAATTGTTATTTGGCGAGCCTCTCTTATTTCTTCAATATAGATTGAAGAACTATTTATATTATCACTCATTTGTATTTTGCTTTTGTGCTGTTTGGACCTCAACCGCCGCTTTATTGATAGCAAGCCTTACTTGCTCTTTTTTCTCTTTGTCAAAATTGCCAATTAAGGCAAGCTCTCCGAGCACGTGTATAAAATCTGGATAAAATGCCAAGCATTTTTCTATTAAAGGCATCATTTGAACAATATAAGCGGGCAACTCGCTTTTATTATCGCTTTTTGAATCTGGAGTACTACTCTCTTGCTTGGGCTCTGGAGCTTGCTTTTGCATTGGAGGAGGGCTCAAAATCTTTTCCGCTATTACAGGGAGCAAAGGTTGCACTTGCTCCAAGATCGTACTCATTAAAGTAGTGCTTTGAGATTTAATTGCTCCAATCTCATTTTTAAGCTCCTCTATCTCTTTTTTATGCTTGAACTCCTCTTTTAAAATTTTCAAGTCTTTTTGGTGTGCCTCCGCTTGCGCTTGCATTTGCATAGAAAAGAATTTCTCCATCATGTCAAAACGGAAGCTTGCTTGGTTGCTTGGTTGTTGGTTGTTGGTCCCTTGCACGCCGTTATTATAGTAAGGATTTAAAATATTGCGTTGTACAGAGATATGAGCGCTTGTTGAGGAGACAAGAGCCACAGAAAAAAACTGTATATAGTCAAGCGTTGAGAGCGTTTCGAGCAATAGTTGAGCGCTCTCCTCCAAGCCATCCTCTTGATAATTTGAAGTCACGAGCGGGCTTTTACTTGAAGCAGTCGAAGCCATTGAGCGAGCTTTGTACAATCTCCAGAAACAAGATTGCTCCGCTTTGCGGTTTACTCTCATCCAGTTTACAAGATCATCATACGTTTTATCAATTAAATCCATCCTTTACAATTTTAGCAAAACTCTTGATAATAAAAATTAAGCAAAACAGACGTGTCTGTTACATCCGTTGACGTGTCCGACAAGAAAAGCTTGCTCTCTTGCCAGTTGATCGCTCCCGCTTTTACGGGCTCAAGCGGAAAATAAGGCAAGTTTGTTTTTGGAAATGCAAATAAATTTCTCAAAGGGTAATTTTCTAAAATATTAGAGCGCCCAGCTTGCAACGTAATAAACAGGGAGCCAAACGCTTGAGGATTAGGTTTAACGCGTCCCGTTTCGCTTGTGTAATCTGTTGATATTACTTTTATCCCAAAGATTATCGCATCATCATTAATTGAGCTTTTTCCGTCTTGGGTAAAGGGAAAAAACATATTTGGAGCAACTCTCAAAGGAATTTCCAAAGAGTTTATTTTATATGCCGTTGTTTCAAATCCGTTTGGATAAATTTGCGTTGCCTCTGGATAATTCTCAAAACTACTATGCAAGCGGTAAAATACAAACAATTCCACATCCGTATTATTAACAACCAGAGATCCCGCAGCCTCCGCGCTTATATTGATAGTTGACCTATTCCAAGAAATTCTCTCTACTGGAATTGGCTCAATAAAATTTTGTCCAGTTTGGAAACTGGAGCCCGCCAAAAATGAAGGGAACATATTAAACTCAAACAAATTTACATTTGCGAGTATTGTCTTATCCGACCAACCGCGAATATTGAGATACAAACTTTTGGTTACTTCTTGAGCTATAATAGGATTATTATTTAAGCTATTATCCACACCAGAGACAAAATTTTGATTGCAACGCGTGCCAAATCCTACAACCTCCGCTCCTTGTGGTAATCCGAGCCTCTGTTGGTCTGCAAGTCTATAACTTAATTTGTTCGTGGATAAAGTAAGCGTTATAACCTTAACACCATATCCAAAAGTATTCGCTTTCATACTATTATTATTTTGGTACGCGCTCCGCGCGAAGCGGTTTTTTAAAAAATAAGCATAATAACAAAAAAAAGAGCGGAGCCAAGCAAAGAGAGCTCCGCTCTATTATATTATATACAGCTATTCAAAAAAGAAATTATTTTACAAAATAGTACGTCTCATTAAGAGCGTTCATTGCTGTCGACATATCCTTAACTACGAATCCTTCAACATCTTGAACAATATAGTTGATCTCTCCACTTTCTCCCGCCGCGTTTTGCGTGTCAGCAGTTGCCACAGGTTTATTGAGTAAAGTAATTGACTTATTACCATCCAATAACGGCGTGTTATACAACCAAGCGAATTTTTCCCATTGGTTATATGGGTATGCTGCCGCGTTTTCGTACTGTTGAACTTGAGCGGGCTTCAAAGTACGCTCTCCGTGCAATTCTGTAATTACTGTTTTGTCATTTACATTTAATTGCCATTGTCCCCAGTAGTAAGATTGCAATGCTGCCCACTCTGGAGGAGAAGTTGCAACCGCCGTAGAATCAAAAACAAATTTGTCTGGATAGTAATAAATTACCGTATTGGCAATTGGAGTTTGGTTTGTGTCAATTGCTATTGATTTTGCAAATCCAATTCCAATTCCCACAGGCATAAACGCATCTGAATTATCCAAGAAAGTTTCTCCGTCTTGGATATTGCGATTGCCCCACTCAAAGCGAACCGAGTTGTTACCCGCAACAACCTCTTTATATTTTCTAATAGTTTTTCGCTCGATTGTTAAGCCTAACAAGTTCACGCCTCCTTTTCCGCTTGCTTGATATTCGTTCTGCAAAGCCTCCAAAAACATCATTAATTGCTTTTGCTTCAAGTCCATTCTATCCTCAAAGCTCATTACATTAATATTCATAATACAATGTTATTTTAATAAGTTATAAAAAAGATTTATATAAATAATCTAAGCTTTGAGGCTTAGTAATTAATTTTCACTTTCGAGTAATTGTTGCCAGTTAAGCGGGCATCCGTTTGCACGTTGGTTATACGCGCTCTTGATTGCCCAACTCCAGTCAAGCGGGCATCTGTTTGCATAATTTGCGGGCTCTCTCTTTTATCCAAATAATCAAGGCTTTGTTGCTTTACTGTTTGGTTGCCTATTGTTACCGTACTTTTTGGAGTTCCAATATTAACAACGTTGTTAGGTGAGCCTAAGCCAGAGATAAAATAGCTTTTTACAAAGGTTGTTGCCATTGCTCCAATGCCATAAGCAACCCAACCTTGCCCGAATTGGTTTAGCATCATGTTATCACTCAAAGCCATAACACCAAGCCCAACTCCCGCAAGCGCTCCTTGTCTTAGATAAGGATTTGAGAAAGTAGCCATAAAACCGCCGTTTGTCTCGGCATCCGTTGCCATTTGATCGAGATAAAAATCAGAGATAGCAGCCGTTGCAACTCCTCCTCCTATTGCAAGCAGTCCATTATAGTCCACTTGCTCCAAGCCGTTCATATAAACACCATTAAGAAAGGCTTGCTCCATACAATCATTACACATAGTAATAAATTTTGAAAAATGATTAAATTAAGTTCTAAAAATTTATACAAGCTTTTCTTTATCGCTTGCGCTTGCCACAGTCCGCAAGAAAGTATTTTGTTTTACCGTTCATTTGTTTTTTTAATACGGTAATTTTGCGCCCGCTCTCTCTCATTCTCTTTGCCTTTGAATCAGCCGTTTTTTTAGTAGTGTGAGAGCCTTGCACAAGTTTACATCCTTTGGGAGCTGTTGGCTTTTCCATACGTGCCATAGTTCAAATATTTAATGAATAAAATAATTTATTTCTTGTCTTTATCTTTATTGGAGTTTTGTCCCATTGCCAGAGCAACAACGCCTCCTCCGAGTAATAAAAGCGGAGCAATGCTTGCAAAGTCAAAGCCATTGCCTCCATTGCCTCCATTGCCTCCATTGCCTCCGTTGCCTCCGCTCCCTCCGTTACCGCTTGGAGGAGGAACTTGCACAAGCCAATCTTGCTCACTTGGGAGCGTGCCTTGTGTCGGGCTCTGGAAATTGGCTTGAGAACTTCCGAAGTTATCAATATTACCGCTCTCAATTTTTGCTTTCTCGATATTTTCAATGGTGCCGATTACCGCTCCGAGTATTCCAGAGACCGCCGCGATAATTGCCGCAATGATAGCGGGAGCAATCCCCACTTGCCCAGAGATACCCGTTTGTTGCTTATAGATCGAGATGAGCTCTTGTATTGTTAAGCTCGGTAACTCTCCATTATCAAACAAACAACAATTCTCCGAGAGTAATCTTAAATTTTGTTGAGATACGCCCGCAAAGATATTGCAAGAGCTCAAAAATTGCTCGGAGAACGTCTTTTTAACTTGAACGGAGCTTGGTAACTGATTAAGCGTAATTTCTCCAGTATTTACAAAATCATTGATAAATGGATAAAATACTCCCGCGCTTACCGTGCCATTTGTACGCGTGTTATCTGCTTTAAAGATATCACTAATAAAATTATCCATTACCGCGCTCCCAGAATTCATATAGTCGAGCCAAGTATCAAGCTCCTGTTGGTTTTTAATATAAGCGATGAAAGGTATAATACTTGTTGTATGTTGGTAGGGAATTTGATTTTTTACTTGATCGTAAACGCTCATAGGCGTTTGTCCGCCCGTGCTTAATTGCAAAATTAAATCTATATTGGTTTCTTGCCATAAGCGGGAAAATGCCGCAAATTGCCCAACTCGGTTTTGCTCCCAATTACTCTTGTAATCTGTATTCAAACCATAAGAATAAAATTGAGTTGCTTTGTTGTTATCCATAAAAGCAAGCGCCGCGTTCATATCAAAGCCCGCAGAACTTTGAGCGGGAACTTGATTTCTTGTAAAAACTCCGTTACTTTCTTGAAAGTACTCCCCTATTAAGAATTCATATCTTGGAGTAAAGCCAATTTCTTTTTTCTCGCAAGCCTCTTTTTTCGCGTTTATCCGCGTTTTTGCCGCATTTATACGCGCTTTATTTTGCAAAAAACCATCAAACAAAGCGGGCTTTGTTTGCTTGGTATAGTGTTGCAATTGCTTGGCAAAGCTTTGCAACTCATCGTCATAAGTTCCCGTTGAGCAATCTCCAGAAACCAAAGCTTTCTCCACTATATTTAAGGCTTTTTTATAAAAGCTTTTCTCGCTCTCATCAGACATTTGAGAAAGCATCTCCACGCGATTCTTAATGATATGGAGCGCCGCTTGTCCCTCGTTGAGCTCCACAAAGGGAACCTCCTCTTTGGGAGTAACCATTTCTTTGCGCTCTTGGAGAAAATCTAATTTTTTGCAAGCCTCTCTTTGATAGCTTGTCCCTATTCCGTGTATGCTTCTAATTTGAGCCATGTAATCCTTTTTTTTAGTATAGGGAGCCTCACTATCGAAGAAGTCCCAAACAGAATCTAAAATTATTTCTTTGCCGTTCAATATTGCAATGCTATAAACGTGTGTATAATCGCCGTTGTTATAACTTGTGTACCTTATTTTGTATGGTATCTGGAGCACTTGCAAGACTTTATTTATAAAGATAGTCTTGCTCTTGCAATCTCCTTGCCCTAGATGATATAAAGCCTCTGGAGTTTTTACATCTTGAGAATTAAACTCCTTTTCCGAATCTGCCAAATATTTAATTCTATACTTGGTAAAGCTCCAAAGCTTGTAAAGCCCTCCTCTTGTCCTTGAGAATTGCTTTGAGAAAGCCTCAAAGCCTTTACTTGGAGGGAGCTTATCTATTTTATTTATAACCTTGATTATATCTTGAGTGCTCCCGCTCTTGTACCAAGTCTTAATTTCTCCGCTTGGCTCTGGAATCATGCTTGTATCAATTGCCATAATTAAGGTATTAAGCTTATAGGAAATTGAATTGGAACTTTAACGCCTCCCGTGCTATTTGTTCCAAACATATTAACCCAACCGTAAAAATAAATGTTCGTAGTGATAGGGACAAAGCCTCCTTGCACTTGTTGTACAATTTGCTGTAAAGTTGAACTTATATTTACATCAAACACCACATTTAAAACCGCCGTTTGTCCCGCTCCTATTGGAGTGGGGTTTATGACTAAAACATCCGTTAATTTTAAACCTCCATTAGGGAGAACATCTCCGTTTGCATCCAATAAGCGCTCTCCAAGATATGCCTCTCCTTGCAAGGAATCAAAATCAATAGCAAAAGAGTTTAAATTGGTAATAGATAAGGGCAAGTGAATTGTAAGCCGTTGTTGCGCCGCATTTTCAAAGCTCAAGGAGGGCTTGCCAGTTAATAAAACTATATTATCAATAAATTCTTGCGCCGCGTAAGAAAAAAAGCCTCTTAACAAGGTGAAAGCTCCTATTGTTGCTAGTATTCGAGTAAACATATTTTTATAATTTATCCGCGCTAAAGCGCGAAGCGGTTTTTTAAAAAATAAGCATAATAACAAAAACACAAAAAGCAAGCTCCTCTTGGAAACTTGCTAAAATCCTTTATTCGCTTTTTTGCTTGGGCTCTGTTTTTAGTATAACCGCTTTTAATATGTGCGATTGATCCAGAGGCAAAGAACCATAATTTACAATTTCTTTTGGAAAGCTCTCCTCCTGTTGCAAATTATCTAAGCGCTCTTTTATTAAGTTGAGATGATACTTTGGCTTTTCTGTTTGCTTTAACTTGGAATCTTTAATAGTAATACAAACCTCACACATAAAAGAGCGCGGAGCAATCCTTGCTAAGTTTACAAAAAGCAAAACAGCCTCTTTTTTATTTGGAACTTTTATTTCGTGTATTTTATCCGCTTTCTCATCCGTAAGCAAAAATTGAAATCTTAACAAGTCATAACTCATAACGTAAACTTTATTTTTTTATAGTCCAATTGGACTATAAATATAAACCAAAACATTTAATAAATCAAAATTTGTAATTGTGGACCATAAAAAAAACCAACTTGCACTTGTTGCAAGTTGGCAATTAGAACCCTAGTAACACAAAGAAAATCATTTGTTTGTCCGTTGCTAAAGATCATCTTGAGAAATACACTCTTTTGCAATCCAAATAAACATAACAAACAATATTTGTATATAAAAAAACACACTCTCGAACATTTAAACCTCTTTTAAATCTTCT
>Ga0180437_10012470_pt1 | contig 10037 bp, 5 predicted proteins | sample SS_ome_4_FD_132410 | JGI IMG/M metagenome (GOLD analysis project Ga0180437, IMG submission 132410) | Hypersaline lake sediment archaeal communities from the Salton Sea, California, USA - SS_3_D_1 metaG | ecosystem: Environmental > Aquatic > Non-marine Saline and Alkaline > Hypersaline > Sediment... | reverse complement strand
GCCCGGGTTTGGCCCAGCTTGCTTGGCCAGCGAGAGAACTGCAGAGGGCTGCATAGTAGCTCGGATATTTGCCCGAGACGCTAGTAGAAGTTGTTCTTTTACATCTTGATCACTCTTCTTGCGGTTTGACCAGCAGGCCGACGATGCGCTGGTCACGTTGAATGGCGAACAGGAGGAAATATGAAAAAGGTTCTGGGCTTTCTGGCAGGGCTAATCGGGTTCCATTTCGTCCCGGAAAACCACAAGGCGGCGGTGACGCGCTTGGGGATGTACAACCGTGTCCGTGGACCGGGCTTCATCTGGATTATCCCATTTGTTGATAGGGTGGAGAATCTCGTTAAGATGGGGATGCGTTTCGCTGCGTTTAAGGTTAAACAGGTCCTTTCCAGGGATGGCATTCCCTTAGATTTCGAGTTGATGATACTCTACAGATTCGATCCGGATGCAACCAGTCGCCCTATCGCCGCTCAGTTAGTCCGTCTGCCTGATCATGTCCTGGAAAGCATCGTAGAAGATTATGTGGATCAGTCTCTCCGGCGGACTGTCGCTCAGCACAGCGCAGAGGACATTTGCTACGGAAACCCGATCCCTCTTATTGAGCAGAGTGTGGTCGAAGGTCTGAAAGCGCAGGTCAGACCCCTTGGACTGGCTCCGATGGCCGACGGCGGGGTGGTGATCAAAGAGATCACCCCTCGCGAGGATTTTTTGGAGAGCATATTGGCGGCCAAGGGGTACGAGATGATCCTCAAGGTACTCACCGATTACCAGGCAGCGGATGTAGATCAGGCTCTCTTAGCTGAGTTGGTCCGTGGCTTCAAAGACGCACCGCCGAGGGTTCTCTCCTCCTTTAGCGAGCTTTTAAGATTTCCCAGGGCTGAGCGAAGCGACGAGCAGTGATTCAACGGCTGCCGCACCTTTCTGCGCAACTGCCTGCCGCAGGCCATCGTCATGGTGGACCGGCGGTCCATAGTGGACTATAGCAAATGCCTCCACTGCTTCTGCTATCAGGAGTTCTGTACGCAGCAGGCTGTGACCATCCATCACTTCGGACTGGGCTGTGAGTTTTAGGGCAAGAGAAGCACAGTGGGGCGAGGAGCCTTAATTTTCTAATCAACTTCTAACCAATTTCTAACCGTTTACATATTGAATAATAAGAGATTGTGTATTATGATGATACTATAGTACTTACAATCGCTCTGAAACGCGGCTGCTCTGTTGGTCGGCAACACCGGATGATGTCGTAGTGCGAAAGGAAGATACCTTCCTTCACCAAGCACCACGCGGCTATGAAAGCCCAATCGCTCAAAGAAGTCCGGCTTGGGCTCCCATCCTTTTTTAGTGACTGTTCAAAGTTTGGTTAAGGATGTTGAGAAAAGATATTGACATCTCAAGCTGAACGTGGTATTATATTCACGTAGAGCTAGGAGAATTTTCCGGTAAGAGCGATTGCAGTTGTAGCAGGAAGCTCGAGACTTCTCAAGCTTAGAGTGAGTCTGGTTAGGCGCTCTTTGTCTTCTAGGACGGGTATCGTACGGGGTTAAGAAATGGATACACGTCAGTACACTGGTTTGGAGATGGTTTTTCAGGAGGATATTGAGCGTGTGCTGTTGGCTCTCTGGTTGACGGCTCAGGCTGTCCAGGTCTATGATGATACATCTCAGGCGCTGGCATTTCTTGATGGGTATAAGAGAGCGTTGTCTTCGGTTGCTGCTGCGCTAGGCTGCCACTTCTCTTTCGGTTGTGGGCGTATTGAAGGGTAGCCCTACAGCGACGTTGACCATCCATCACCCTGGGCTGGGCCGGGTGATATTTAGGGCAAGAGAGGCACAGTGGGACGAGAAGTCTGAATTTTCTCACTAATTTTAACCTTTTGCATGGAGAGATGTATACTTGCCTGGCAAAGATCTCAGGTTAGAATGACAGAGACGGGAAAATGGCCAGGAGCATCGATTTTAACGAAACCAGCTTGTGACAAGCCGACTGGAGCCAGATTTTGGTCTGTTGTTGCAGCCAAAACTGAGCTAAACAGGCAATTTGCTAAACATAAGTACTGAAACCATCCTGGAAGCACGGCAGAGTATCGTTCAGAAGTGTGGGGCGCTAGACACAAACTGCGACAAGGGGGGCTGAAACATGCCAATTTGGCCCTTCTGGCGCACCTTGAGGCAAAGTCACCCACAGTTTTGAATGATACCCAGTACGGCATTTATGGTTGACATTTTTCCGGAGTTGGCATATAATTAGATTAGATAGGTTAATCGGTTGCCCTGAACCCTTTTTAAGGATGTGACAGGAACAGGCAATGTGGCGGTGGCCGGAGGGATAAGGATGTCTGGCCTGACCAGTGTGCGGGAATCTTAGACGGCAGTCCTCTGAGGCGTTTTTGCTTCGGAGGACTGCCGCTTGCGTTGAGACCGATTTTGCTATTGAGATGGTGAGTGTCACACACGTATATAGACAATGATACCCTAAGAAGTTAGCAGCGGGGAGTATGCGGTGTGGTACGTTGCCGGTGGAGCAGGCTGATTAAGGGCAAGCCCAATGATGGCTGGTAGGTCAATAACTGGAGGTAGGCAGATATGGTTAAGGATGGCAGCGAATCTAAAGGTGGAGATTTGTTTCAGTCCATTGTAAGGGAAGTTAGTGCTACCATGAACCTTCCTGCCTGTATTTGGGTTCTTGATGAGGATGCAGAAGCGTTAAAGATCGCAGGAGCAGTTGGCTTACGCCCCGCTTATGTGGAAGAGGCGATTTTGAGGCCGGATGAGCCCAGCGTTACAGGTGAAGCATTCAAGACAGGTGAAACTTTAGCCGTATCGGATGTCACAAGAGACCCTCGCTGGAAATATAAGGACGAAGCCAAAGAGATGGGGTGGAAGTCAGCACTGGCTATTCCCCTCAAGCTCAGAGGCAAGGTCATCGGTGTAATTAGCGTCTACACTTTTGTGGAACGTGTTTTCAGTCCTCTTGAGAGAGAGCTTCTTGGACATTACGCTTCCCAAGTAGAAATCGCTCTCCAAAGAGTCAGGGAAAGGGAAACCCTGGAAAAGCTGATTCAAATTGGGCACTCCATCGAAGAAATAGTTGCTGAAAGGCCGGTTCTGGTTCTAGAACAAATTGTTAAGGGGGCATGTGACATCACGGGGGCAGATTGTGCGGTTATTTATCCATACGACCCCTTGCGGAAGGAATTCTATGACGTTAGTATGGTCGTGGCTCACGGGCTGCGTAAGAGACTCCGTCTTACAGAGAAACCCCGTACGACCAGTGGTATGGCAGCTTATGTCAAAAGCGAGGGAGAAGTTATCGTTAACGATATAGAGCGAGAGAGTCCTGAGATGCTCGAAAGCCCCTTTATTGCCCGGGAGAGTGTGAAGGCTTTTATGGGCTTTTCCTTAAAGGTAGGAGAAGAAATAGTTGGGATCTTGTACATCGACTTCAGAGAACCACATATGTTTTCCAAAGAGGAGAAGAACACGGCCCGACTTTTTGCCCACCAGGCCTCTATTGCTATCTACAATACCAGGTTGTATGAACAGGCACGCTCTAGGGCTGAAGCTCTTACTCGATTGAGTGAGATTGGTGAATCTCTTGTTTCAATTCAGGACTCTCCCCAAATCTTGGAAGCAACCTTAAAACGGATAGCCGAAAGCGCACAGAAGGTGTTAGATGCTGATTTGGTAGATTTGTATCAGTACATTCAAGCCCAAGACAGATTTCTTTTACCGCCCATTATGATAGGGAAGAGAAAGCACCGCGCTGTACCTATGAAGATGCATGATGATAACGTGGTGGTAAGAATAGTGCATGAAGGGGAATCACAGTATTTCGAGGCAGCCCAGAGCGCCTCTCTCCTATCAAGTGAGTTCGAGACTCTGCACGAAGGTGCAATGGAGCAACGGTTCGTCATCCGAGAAGGAATCCAATCGTCAGCCGCCATTCCATTGAAGATAGGAGACGAGACGGTAGGGATGATGTTCGTCAACTATCGGAAGCCCCTGTTATTTACGGATGAGCGGCGAGAACGTATCGAGCTTTTTGCTAACCAGGCAGCCATCGCCATTCAGAATGCTAGGCTGTTCGAAGAGGTTAGAGACCGCGCGGATGAGGTGAGCCTGCTACAACAGGTTAGTGCCCAGATCAGCACGACCTTAAAGCTCGATGAGATTCTGCCTTTGCTCGTCGAGGGTGCTATGCGCCTGACAAAGACCGAATCGGGAGTGGTGCATGTCATCGACAGTTCGGGCGAGAGGATTCTTGCTAGTTATGGATATCCTGAGGAATTCAACCATCCTTCACCGCGCATTTTAGAGGAAGGATACACTTGCCTCATTGTCCAGGGGAAAAAGCAGCAAGTTGTAGGGGATGCTCAGACAGACGAACTGGCTAACCCTGAAATCAAAGGGAAGGGGGTTAGATCCTTTGTAGGCACTCCTTTGAAACTGGGAGGTGAAAGGGTGATGGGGGTGCTCTATGTCAATGATACTTCTGTACGTCAGTTCACCCAGGAGGAGCTTTCCCTGCTGCGCACGCTTGCAGATCAGGCGGCAATCGCTATTTACAATTCAAGGTTGTATCAAGAGGCCAGAACCAGGGCTGAAGCGCTGAAAAGGTTGCATGAAGTAAACCCCGCTCTGGTTTCGATTTCAGCTGCGCCAGGGGGCCTGGCAGACATTTTGACGCAGATTGCCCAAAATGCGCAGAGTGTTCTGGGTGCTGATCTCGTTGACCTCTACCAATATGTCCAGAGCCGGGATGAGTATGTTCTGCCCCCTATTCAAGTGGGCGAACGATACGATCCATCAGTGCGCAAAGACAAAATCTATGAGGACGATGTTATATGGGCTCCAATTAAGGGCAAGCAACCCCGATACGTTCCAGAGGCCCAGCAAGAGCCAGGTCTGATCCGGCCTTTTTCGGTGAAACGTCCGGATGTTCCAACGGAGCGATTTGTGACCCGCGAAGGCGTCAAATCATCGGCTGCAGTGCCATTGATGGTGGGAACCGAAGTGGTAGGCGTGTTATTCGCGAATTATCGCAGCCCACAGACCTTCACACCGCAACAACGAGAGCTTATTGAGCTGTTCGCCAGCCAGGCCGCTATTGCCATTCGTAACGCCCGATCATACGAGCAACGAGTCCAAGATGTACTAGCTCTCGTGGAGATCAATAAAGCTATTCTGTCACAAGATCCTGGCGCGGTAACTCAGTTGATCGCTGACAAGGCGGTTGAATTAACAAGGGCTGATTATTGTGTTTTGCGACTGGTTGATAGCTCCGGCCAATATCTGATACTAGAAGCATCCTCCGGTCGGGAAAGCAGAAAAGATCCCTTGCCAATTGACGGTAACAGTTTTACTGGATGGGTAGCTTCTCAGAGGAAAGCGGAGCTATGCAGTGATGTCAGCCAAGCCGATCACTATCTCAAATGGTACCCGGATGTCCAATCTTGTATGGCTGCTCCACTAATGCATAGACAAAGTCTTATCGGCACGCTGTATGTCGAAAGCACACAGCTTAATGCCTTCTCTGAAGTGAGTCAGCTTGATTTGCTACAGTCGTTTGCCGACCAGGCAGCAATTGCCATTGAGAATGCCCGGCTTTTCCAGGCATTGGAGGAGAGGGCTAGGCGACTCGTGCGGCTTCAGGAAGTCACGGCCACTATCTCTTCCGCACCATCCGATCTTGATAAAGTCTTGCTTCTAATCGTAGATAGTCTCACCGATATCTTCTGGGAAGCTTCTTGTGCGATCAGATTATATGACTTAGAGAAGGATGAGTTCGGACCTCGTGTGGCTGCAGGCAAGCTGAAGGATCGGGTAGATCTTCCGCCCCGCCCCGACGGGACAAGTTGGTACGTGGCCAGAACCAGAGCCTCTCTCTATGTAGAGGATACCTCGCTTATGCCGTCTGATGAAGAGCCCGCTGTTCGCCAAGAAACCGTGGAACAGGGTGTGAAGGCAGTTGCCTATCTGCCGCTTTGTATTAAGGAGGATGTCATAGGCATATTATATGTAGATCTGACTGAGCCCCATCATTTCTCCCGGCACGATCGGCAGATCTTGGAACTCTTTGCCGACCAAGCCGCCATCGCGATCGAGAACCTTCGACTGTACGATCAGCGAAGCAAGGACATCGCTGCTCTAAAAGAAATCAACGAGGCTGTTGTCTCAAAAGAACTCGCCGAAATACTACAGCTCGTCGTGGACAAGGCGGTTGAGGTAATGCCTGGCGAGTACTGTTCATTATGGCTCAGGGAGCCAGATTCAGGTGACTTGGTCCTTGAAGCCGTACACATGCCGAAGGGGGCTACAATCCAGGAAGTTGGCCGGCTGAAAGCCGGGGAAGCCAGCATAAGCAAGCGGGTCGTCGAGACAGGAAAACCCAACATTTGTGAGGATGTAGAGAAGGATAACGGTTTTTATCGAATCTATCAAGCAGCCAAATCTTCGGTGACAGTGCCCCTAAAATACCGAGGCAGAGTGATAGGGGTGCTCAACGTCGAGAGTCCAAGGTTGGGAGCATTTACAGACCAACACAGCGAGTTGTTGGATAGTTTTGCAGATCAGGCCGCTATCGCCATCGAGAATGCTCGCCTCTACGCAGAGGAGAGAAGAAAGGCAGAGCAACTAGGACGTCTCAACAAAGTGGGGGCGGCCATGACGCAAGTTACATGGGAGGAACCTAGTCTTGAGAAGGTTCTCCACGAAATCCTTGCGAGCATTGATACAGTTCTAGGTGAGAAAACCACTTCCTGTATTAGTCTCTATGATCGGCAGCGGAGAAGTTTCGATAAACGCATTGCTAGCGGTCCACTGTACGATCATCTGTTCGCATCTCCCCCTCGCCCTGACGGTACGGGAAGTTATGTTGTCCGAACGAAACAATCACTCTTCGTGGATGACGTCAGTGACAAGCGTGGTGCTCATCCAAACATTCGGAAAGAGACGATAGCGCAAGGTGTGAAGTCATTCGCGGTGTTGCCACTATCGGTCAAAGAGGGCCTCGTCGGCACGTTATACGTCTATCTCCTCAAGCTGTATCACTTTTCGGAGGAAACAAGGAATGTCTTGGAAACCTTTGCAGACCAGGCTGCCATCGCGATCGAGAATGCCAGGCTATTTGAACAGTTGCAGGAAGAGTTGCGGCGAACTGAAGCGTTAAGTCAGATCGGTGGTGCACTTGCAGCATTGGAGCAAGAGTTTTGAGTCTGCCCGGTGTTGCTGTGAGCTATTCCCGACCTCCAGTGAAAGGTGAGAGTAGAAATGCACTCGTTTGCCGTCGGACAGCGATTCATCCGTTACTATCAGGACAATGGATTCGAAGTTTTGCCCCGTAGCTCTCTGCTAGATCCTTCAGTGCCGATGACCTTTGTGATGAGCGCTGGCTTGACTCAAATCGAATCCACAGTTGCACAGAGTGAGGATCATGCAGGAGAACGTTTCGTACTTCTGCAACCTTGCTTTCGCCACTTTGACCGAGAGAAAGTCGGACAGAGTCCCGTTCACTTGAGCTTGTTCGGGATGGGGGGCGCCTTTTCCTTTGGCCAAACGAGTAAAGAAGATGTTCTTAACGCAATATGGAGCTTTCTGACCGCTGAATTGGGCTTTCGCGGAGAACAACTCAGAGTGACTTATTTTACTGGCGGGCAGCTTAACGGGCACGAATTCGAAGAGGATGTAGAGACAATACGGGCCTGGCGTAAAATAGGACTGTCCCCGTCGCAGATCGTAGGCTTGGGAATTGACGCCAGCTTTTGGAAGCAGGGCGGTGGCATTTCCGGCAAAGAGCGGTTCCGTAAGTGCGGCCCGACCACGGAACTCTTTTTTGATCGCGGCTCGCAATGGAGCTGTGGACCGACTTGCCAACCAGGCTGCAAGTGTGGACGGTTCATCGAGATTGCGAACGTTCTTTTTATTCACTCGCAGTTTGATCAGGCTACCCAATCATTGAACCCGCTGGTAGCTCCTTTTGAGGAGGCGGTGATCGGTGTTGAACGCGTGGCTATGGCACTGCAAAAAAAGTCCTCTGTGTTTGAACTTGAGTGCCTGGCTCGTCTGGTCAGGCTGGTGCGATCTTGCCATCAGGCGATAGACTCTCCTGATTCAAACAAATCTATAAAGAGTGAACAGGTGATAGCCGATCACGTCAGGGCTTTGCTTTTTCTGGTAGCCGACGGAGCGCCGCCACCCGACAAGGGAGGGCGGTCAGGGATTATGAGAAAGCTCATTCGAGCAACCCTGACTCATCAAAAGACCTTGGGAATCACCCAGACCACTTTCATACCGGATTTGGTTGATGCTGTTCTCGATCTCTATCGGAGTCAGCACCTCGACCTTGAAGGGGGGCGGGAACGCCTGTTGAGCTATTTTGCAAGGGAGAGCGAACGCTTTGAACGGACACTTTCCGCTGGTTATCGTTGGCTCGATCGGCTTATCCAACGTGGAAGTGGCACTATCAGCGGGCAGCAGGCACTTGACCTGGTCAAGCGGCGGGGGATGCCGCTATTGCTGCTTGAAACCAGGTTGGCTCAGAAGGGTATCCAACTCAACAAACAAGAGTATTGGGAGGCCTATACGCGTTGGAGGCAGGCAGAGGTAGGAACCAGATGAATTGATGACAGGCTTAAATCTCACTGCCAGGCAGTGGTCCAGCTATTGGACATCAATCTCTTGGATAACCAGCCAAATGGTCGTTGACTTGGGATCAGGGAGGTCATCTCGATGGCGGATTCTAATAAAGCGGGGAGAATTCTAGACGTCCTTTTCAAAAATGTCGTGAAAATGATAGATGTAGATCTCTTCTACGTCACGCTGTTTAACAAAGTGACTGTGCAGCTCGACTTCCCACTGGTAGCGAAAAAAGTGAAAGGTACACTAAAGAGAATAGAGGTAGAGGGACAGTGGACGTCGAGACCTTACCAACCAGATGAGCGTCTGCCAGATCGTATTCTCGCCAGTGGACAGCCGGTTTTGATCGAGACGGACTTTGGGGGCTGGATAGCTGCGAATAAGGTCACATATCCGACAGATGAACGGCCTCTCTCCTGGTTGGGAGTTCCCATGATAGCCAGAGGCAGTGTGATCGGTGTAATCGTTGCAGAAAACTATAGGCATGAGCAGGCCTACGAGGAGAGAACCAGCACGACTCTAGCCGCCATTGCCGACCGGGTGGCCAGTGCTATTTCGAGTGCGCGCCTGGTTGAGAGTTTGGGCGTGGTGAATGAGGTAGGCCAAAAATTAACATCCGACATTCGTTTGAGAGAAGATCAGGTCCTGGAGCTGATTTACGGGCAGATTAGTCGGTTGATGAACACTGATAGCATATACATCGCCTTGCACGACGCACAGCGACAGATGCTGAGTTTCCCTTTGGCAACGGAATGGGGAAAGCGTGAAAAACTACCTTCTCGGAGAATTGAAATTGATGATGAGACGAAAGGCGGTCTTACCGAAATAGTGATTCGAACCAGGCAGCCACTCTGTATTGCGAACGTCGAAGTCTGGTGCAAAGAGGAGGAACGTACGCTTCCCATACCACCGATTCCAAAATCCTGGTTGGGCGTGCCCATGATGCTTGAAAAGAGACTGCTGGGCATTATTTCCCTGCGGAATTACGAGTTTGAGAATCTATATGGACAGGACGATCAGGAAGTTTTGCAGACGATAGCGGGTCAGGCAGCGGTGGCCATAGATAACGCGCGGTTGTACTACGACACGAACCAACGGCTGGCAGCATTGATCAATGTTGGACAGAAGCTAAACTCTAGCATTCGTCTGCAGCAAGAGGATGTTCTAGAGTTGATCTATCAGCAAGCTAGCTTGCTGATGGATACCCGTAACTTTTTCATCGCCTTGTACGACGCAGAGCAACAGACGCTGAGTTTTCCTCTGGCAACGGAATGGGGAAAGCGTGAGAAATGGCCTCTTCGGAGAGTTGAAATTGATGATGAGACGAAAGGCGGTCTTACCGAAATAGTGATTCGAACCAGGCAGCCACTCTGTATTGCGAACGTCGAAGTCTGGTGCAAAGAGGAG
>Ga0180437_10012469_pt1 | contig 10038 bp, 9 predicted proteins | sample SS_ome_4_FD_132410 | JGI IMG/M metagenome (GOLD analysis project Ga0180437, IMG submission 132410) | Hypersaline lake sediment archaeal communities from the Salton Sea, California, USA - SS_3_D_1 metaG | ecosystem: Environmental > Aquatic > Non-marine Saline and Alkaline > Hypersaline > Sediment... | reverse complement strand
TTTGCCAGGAAATTGAGACCTGTTTCTCTCTGTGGATTGTTCTGGAAAAGAATGGAGGAGTGATTGCTATGAAGAATGAATGTGACTGGAAAAGAAAGCGAAATAATATTGGGACTCTACACTTTTAATTTGCATAAAAAGAATTATTTTGGTACTCTAAAAAAATATATTTTTCCACCTGTGTCCCTGAATTGTTGAATCCAATGAATACCCTGCATCTGCTGGAAATATCTGTACTGTAGAAGTAAACATTTTGTACCTTTATAATCCAATCATACCTTAATTGTATTCTCTCAGTGAGTACTGGTATAATTTTGTTAGAAGAAAGGAGAAAATAATAATTACTGAACTCTCAAAACATGTGGAAAAGAATAGATATTTCAATGGGAAAATGAAAATATAATCCACAAGTACCAAAAAAACTCAACAGAGTTCAAATCTAACTTTTCTCGATAAGTAGAAAATTACACAACAATAAAGGTTTCAGCTATTTATAGTGATAAAAACAGGAATCAATTAGAGATCAGAGAAAGCGTGGAGAAAAATAACATAATGTAAAATAATCTAACATATTTAAAATTAAAATAATTTAAATATATTAAGAAATTTATTCAGGAAAATGATTATCTTTCGTTTAATTCCTCTGAAGAAAAACTTCGACCATGTGGGTGTGCTTATCTTTCTGGCTTCGAAAATCACCACAGAACACTGAGTTTTTTCCGCAACTCTATCAACAATTCTTCCGAATAAAAATTCATTGAATACCCATTCCGGATTGGCTTCAATGAGAATCAGATCTTCTTTTTCAGAAGCCTTTATCAATCCTTCTACCACTGATCGAGATGTGATAATTCTTTTATTGACTGGACATACAAAATTCTCTGCAATGTTTTCCAATAATTTCTGAGCTTTTTTTTGTTCAGATTCAGAAGATTTCATCACAACATGAATGAGTTCTCCTGTAGCTCCAGTTTGTTTTAATATATGATCAGCAAACATCAATGTCCTTTCATCTATTTTTTCAGTTGTTGGAATCAATATTTTTTCAATTTTCAATATATTATCTCTGAATTTACACACAGCTGTATCACATGGACTATCTCGCAATACATTATCTATTATTTCACTACTTTCAACGCTGAGGGGGGTCACATAACTGAACCATCCCAGTATAATTAAATCTGCATTTAGTTCCTTACTGGTGGTGATAATTGATTTTGAAATAGATGTTGATGTTTTTGCTAACGGCATGGCTATCCGATTTAATTGATTTGCATAATGGCTCGCTTTGATAACTAACTGTGAACCTTTTCGCCATTCACGACTCCCCTTGATTAAATAGGTACTTTTAGTGATATTTAATACATGTAATGTAGCTCTCGGAGTAGTTATCATTGCAGCCAATCGAACAAGATTAGTGGCATTTTTTGGGTTGGATACAGTTATTAATACATTCTCACATTGATAGGTAATTTTTTCTTCATTCATTGTTCCTTCTCCATTATTTTCTTTAACTCTAAATTTAACATAACGATATTAACCCTTTCTTGACCGAATATACCTAAAAATTTTTTTTCTATATGAGAATCCACTAATTGTATTAAATCGAGTATGGGAATTCCTGTAGCCTGTGAAATACGGGGGATCTGTAAATAAGCTGCCTGTGGTGAAATATGAGGATCGAGGGCTGAACCTGACTCAGTTACAAAGCTAATAGGAATTTTATAAGAGAGGATTCCCATAGAATATAAGGATTCACATTGGGTTTTTATTCGATTCAGTAATTTTTCATTATTGGGACTTAGATTCTCACTGCCTGAATGTGTAGCATCATATGTAATAGAAGACGGTCTTGCATGAAAATAGATATCAGAATCATACTGCTGGCCTATTAATAATGAACCGATTTTCTCACCATTATAATATACCGGACTCCCCACTGCTTTCTGTTCCCAGAATACTTCTCCAATCCCAGTCACAATTGAAGGGTACAATAGTGAACATATCACTGAAAAGAGTAATACAAGTCTTATTCCTACCTTAAGATGTTGTGATAAAGTGAATGAATTGACCCATGTATTTTCTTTTTTATCATCGTTATCTTCAGGTTTTTTATTCTCATTACCATTTGACTTTGACATTAAAACACCCTTAAAATTGTGAGTAAATAATCGATAAATTTTATACTTACAAAGGGAGCAATAAATCCACTGATTCCATAGATAATTAAATTTTTACTGAGTAATTTAGATGCACTAGCAGGTTTATACTCTATGCCCCTCATGGCCAACGGTATCAGAAAAGGTATAATCAATCCATTGTAAATTAATGAGGCTACAATTGCACTTTGTGGTGAGGTGAGGTGCAATAAATTAACTTTTCCTAAAACTGGAATTCCGGTTGCATAAATAGCGGGTACCAGTGCAAAATATCTGGAAACATCATTGGCAATACTGAAGGTAGTTAAAGATCCTCTAGTCATTAATAATTGTTTTCCTATTCCCACCACTTCAATCAATTTTGTAGGATCAGAATCCATATCTACCATATTACCAGCTTCTTTTGCGGCCATGGTCCCCGCATTCATAGCCAATCCAACATCTGCTTTTGCCAAAGCAGGTGCATCATTGGTACCATCACCAGTCATTCCCACCATCTTACCTCGTAATTTCTCTTTTTCTACCAATTTAATTTTGTGTTCAGGTTTGAATTCAGCATGATACTCATCAATGCCCGCTTTTTCTGCTATATATCGTGCTGTTCTTTCATTATCCCCCGTACACATGATAGTCTTTATTCCCATTTTCTGTAATACAGCGATTCGTTCTTCTATACCCGGTTTTAAATTGTCCTGTAGCTCAATGAGGCCGATTATTTTATTGTTTTTTAATAAAACGAGAGGTGTACCGCCTCTATTGGAGATTTTACTAGTTTTTTCATCTAAATCCTCAGGAATTTCATCTGCCATTTCTTTTATAGATGTTAATGCTCCCTTCCTGATTTTGTCTCCATTTGGTAGATTGATACCACTCATCCCCGTTTTTGCACTGAATTCCACAAATTCTTTTTGAGGAAGTTCTGATTCATCAATTGTAGCTCCCTCATGCATAGCCAGAGATACAATTGAACGGCCCTCAATAGTTTCATCATAATAAGATGTTTTCAGGGCTATGTCGGTAACCTCTTCCAAACTGTATCCACCTAGAGCAATAAATCCTTGAGCAGTTCTATCTCCTGTAGTAATGGTTCCTGTCTTATCCAGGATCAAGACATCCAAATCTCCAGCCGATTCCACTGCTCTACCTGATTTAGCTATCACATTATCTTTGGTTACTCTGGTCATTCCTGCAATTCTAATAGCTGATAGTAATGCTCCAACAGTGGTGGGCATTAATCCAATCAATAAGGCAATTTGATTAGCTACATCCACATTCATTGCCACATATTCTCCAAAGGGCCCCATGGTGGTAATTACCAGCATGTAAATAAAGGTGAAACTCGCCAGTAATAGAGTCAACGAAATTTCATTTGGAGTCTTCTCTCTACTGGCGCTTTCAACCATGGTTATCATTCTATCCAAAAAAGATTCACCGGCAGATACGGTAATTTCAATTTTAATTTTGTCACTTAAAACTGTAGTTCCCCCTGTAACACTATTTCTATCTGTACCACTTTGCCTGATAACAGGTTCTGACTCTCCAGTTATTGTTGATTCATCTATGGATGCAGATCCCTCGATTATTGTTCCGTCTCGTGGGATTATGTCTCCTTTTTCCACAAAAACTATATCTCCTTTTTCCATGTCGTTTGCAGCAACCTTTTCCCATGAATCGTTTGATATTTCATCCAAAGGAATGTCTTTCTTTCCTTTCAATCTTTTTCCAAATACGTCTTCTTTCATGGCTCGCAGACTTTCTGCATGTGCTTCTCCCTGTGCTTCGGCAAGTGATTCTGCAAATGTGGCAAAATATACAGTGATTCCCAGTATACATGTGATAAAAATATAATACCATCTTGGTTGATCTGCATTAAAGAAAGAGGGAAAAAGTGTTATCAAAACTGTTAATAATGTGCAAATTTCTACAATGAACATCACTGGATTCTTGATAAGGTATCGCGGATCAAGTTTTACAAAGCCGTCCTTTAATGCCTGGATTATTTGATTATTTTTAATATTACCACCCTGTTAATAATTCTGCAAAGGGACCCAATGCTAATGCTGGAATAAATACCAATCCACTGATAATTACTAGCAAAGCTAAAAATAAAATTAAAAACGGTATATTTTCTACTTTTAAAGTACCTGCTGTCTCAGGTTTGATTTTTTTCTTTGCCAATGACCCCGCAATCATCATCTGTGCCACAATGGGAAGATATCTACCTAAAAGAATAATTATTCCACAAAAAAGATTGTAAAACAGTGTGTTATCTTTCAATCCCTCAAAGCCAGATCCATTATTAACAGCTGAAGAAAAAAATTCATACATTACCTGACTGTACCCATGATAGTCTGGGTTGGTAATTGCTTCTTTTCCTACATCCATGTTTACAGCTAACGCAGTCGGAAATAAGACCAATGTGGGTAATAATAAAATTATTAAAGCAGCTAATTTAATTTCTTCGGATTCTATCTTTTTTCCTAAATAATTGGGAGCCCGACCAATCATCAAGGCACCAATGAAGACTGATATGAATACATATGTTAGCAGATTAAGTAATCCAGTGCCCGCCCCTCCAAAGAGTGAATTCATGGACAGACCAAAAAACAGAGAAAGGCTTCCCAGGGGGGTCCAGCTATCATGCATTGAGTTTACTGATCCAGAGGTGGTAGAAGTAGTGGATACTCCCCATAAAGCACTGAGTACAGGGCCAAACCGCATTTCTTTCCCTTCCATATTACCCATGGACTGATCTATCCCCAGTTCTACAAGTGCTGGATTAGAACCTATTTCACCAACAATTCCCATGGCCAGCAACACCAAAAAAATAATAAAGACAGCTTCCAGCAATACTAATCCATGATTTCGTTTTTTAATCCATATCCCATATGCATATACCACACCCATGGGTGTTCCCAGCAGAAAAAGATTCAGCACAATATTAGATGCAATGGTGGGATTCTCATAAGGATGTGCTGCGTTAGCTGCAAAAAATCCACCTCCATTGGTTCCCACCATTTTTATGGCTTCTAATCCGGCAACAGGGCCTCTGGCTATGTTTTGTATAGATCCTTCCACTGTTTCTACTGACATAGGACCTAAAAACGTCTGTGGAGATCCTTGAGAAATCAAAAATACAGCCAGTAGTATAGTGATAGGAATGAAAAATCGGGTCATTGATTTAACGACAGCTGTGTAAAAATTATTAAAATTTGGGTCTTCTTTATTCGTGATTCCCTTAGCAAATCCAACCACAAGAGCCATTCCAGTAGCGGCAGATAAAAACATGGGCAATAAAATACATAACTGTGATAGATATGATAAATCAGTTTCGCCTGCATAATGCTGTTGATTAGTATTTGTAACAAAAGTAGCTGCTGAATGAAATGCTTGATGCCAGCTCATCCCTGAGGCTTCAATGGAATTCAATGGCAAATATCCTTGAAAGAAAAATATCAAGTATATTACCATAAATATGAGGGAATTTATTATTATGGCTGATAATACGTATTGTTTCCAATCCATACGCGATTCAGGGTCAATACCAATAATTTTGTAAATTACAGTTTCAACAGGGATAAAAATGTATTTCTCAATATATTTCTCAAAAAATTTTAAGAATCGGGGAGTGTGATTTTTGATATCCATTTCTTTTCGAAATATCCAGCCAATATATTCTCCAAGTATAAATACCAAGATACCTAATAAAATAAAGAAAATGAGGAGCGATACTATTGCCTGAATAATCATTTAAAATTCCTCCGGTTTTACCAGTACATAGGTCAAATAGATGAAAATTCCTGCTGAAACTATAAGGAAGAGGGTCTGTCCATTCATAATATCTCCTTTATTAATGAAGGTTATGAAAAGTACTATTCAGTGTTCTATTTAAATATTGCGATCTCTCCTCCAAATGTAGAGTCCAAATGAAAGAGTATTTTAATCCTCGAAAAATAATAAAATTATAATTGATAATCTCATATCATTTATAAATTTTCACCTTATTTTCAGTTTATTTACAATATTATGCGATATATTCTCTATTACATATTTTTAATTCTCTGTTAAAACTTTTGTTTGTAATTTGAATGTGCTTTTTAATTTTTTAGAATTTTAATCGATCTATGTCGACTCTTTTAGCAATTACAATCAAAGAATTTGTAGATTTTAATGTTAAATCTGCACTGGGAATAAGATTGAATGTATCTAATTTTCTATCCTTTACTGCAATTACTTCAATACCATATTTATTCCTCAATCGAAGCTCTCTCAATGTTTTCCCTATAAAGAGTGGAGGTATAGAAATTTCCACAATGCTATATTCGGGTGCCAGAGGAATATGGTCGATTAAATTAGGTATGCTCAATCTTTCAGCCACTCTCACACCAACATCTTTTTCTGGATATATGATCTCTGAAGCACCGACAACTTTCAATACCTTACCATGGTCTTCATTTCCAGCTTTCACCAGGATGTTTTTAATACCCATATCTTTTAAAAATACAGTGGTGAGAATACTTCCTTCCAGATTAAACCCCAGATTAACGACCACTGCAGTGACATTATTATCGATAAATTCTTCCAATATTTTTTTATTGGTAACATCTGCAGAAATTGCCTGAGTGACAAAGTCTTTAATTTCTTCTATCTTATCCTCATTCTGATCGATAACCAGTACATCCTGATTTAATTTACTTAATGTCAGAGCAACAGCAGATCCAAAACTTCCCAATCCAATTACCACGAATTGACTCATGATCAACACCTCTTCATGTCTGATTCTATCCAACCAGGATATCTGCTTTTGGATATTTAAAGGATTCTGATTTTGGTTTTCCCAATATAGAATATCCAATTGCTAAAGGCCCTATCCTTCCAATAAGCATGCTGATACTTATCACAATTTTACCAATTGGAGATAACGATGATGTCATGCCCATAGATAGACCTACAGTACCAAAAGCAGAAACTTCTTCAAATAGCAGATGCAATAATGATTCTTTTTCTGTTATACATAATATTATTAAGGCAATAGTTATCCATAAAATAGCAATTATAAAAATATTTAAAGCATTTTTTACTGTTTCATAAGAAATTCTTCTATTAAATATATTGACCTCTTTTTTACCCGATAAGAGTGAAATAACAATCAATATTAAAAGACCAAATGTTGTTATTTTAATTCCACCTCCAGTTCCCCCAGGAGCGGCTCCCACAAACATGAGCAATACGATAATAAAAAGACTGGGTTGATTCATGGCCCCAATGTCGATTGTATTGAATCCTGTTGTGGTGGATGCAGATATTGCTTGAAACAGAGAATCAAGCGTTCTTTCTTTCAGTGATACTGAAATATTTCCATTTTCCAGTAAAAAAAGTGTTATTGTTCCTGCTGTCATTACAATGACTGACAAGAATATGGTGAATTTCGTATGAGTACTTACCATTTGTATAGTTTCTATTTTTCTTCTCATGAAATAATCATACACATCGTACAGCACAAAAAACCCTATCCCTCCAGCAATACAGAGAAGATCAACACCTATATTGAACCATACACTGCCACCATAAGCAGTAAAACTATCAGAAAAAAGACTGAATCCAGCTGTACAAAATGCTGAAACAGAATGGTAGACAGCTGCATATAATGCATCCATGAGAGGCATGTATTGAATCCAATAAACAGTAAAAAATGTTATTCCCAGCATTTCCAAGAAAAATGTTAATAAAATAATTGCCTTGGAAAAAGTTATTAAATCCACCGAATCTAATCGGATCAAAGATTCCCGGAGAAGCATTCTTGTATGAAATGATAATCTTCCCCGCAAACTAACCACTAATAAGGCTGCAAAAATCATATATCCCAGTCCACCAATCTGGAACAAAATAAGGGTAATTACTTCACCAATAAATGAATAATAACTTCCTGTATCAACAACGATGAGCCCTGTGGTAGTAACAGCAGATGTTGCAGTAAACAGAGCATCGATGAAAGGTGTTTTTGTATTGGTAGTGGAAGAAAAGGGGAGTGACAATAAAATTGAACCAATAATTATGACAATCACGAATCCTATGAGAAGAAATTGAACAGGAGTTATGTGTTTTTTTAGTTCTATTTTCATTCCATTTCTCACCTTCATTGTGTAAATTTCATTTTTCTCGTAATATAATTATTTCTTTGTAAATAACTGAAGAATTTCTTCTATTTTATTGATTTTTCCAAATTTGACTATTCTATCACCCTCTATGAATACATTGTCTTTATTGGGGAGAATCAATTCACCATCTCGGATTATGGAGAATACTATAATATTCTTCTTAGCTTCTTTTTCGCTTTTTTCTATAATGCCTACATTATGACTTCTTTTTGTAAGGAGATAAATGAGTCTTTCACCAATTATTCCTGCTCCAATTATAATAATATGCATCGCTAATACCATTAATAAAGACTATTTAAAGTATTGGATGAATTTTTTAGTATGTATAGTACAGTTAAGATAATAAATATTCGTATATTGGAATCATAACTAAATCCTCTTTGAAGCCCTGCACGAGTTGATCTTTCAATTCCTCTTTATTACGCCAGAATCGTACACTCAGCCATTTCTTGATCGCCCTCCATACCTGCTCTGTAGGATCTAACTCTGGGCTGTAGCTGGGAAAATATTCCACATGAAGAAGGTGTTCATTAGCCTGGTAAAACTCCTGCATGCGTTGGGAGGTGTGGTATCGCGCATGATCCATGACAAGTACAACCTTTTTGAACTGGTCAATCAGCGATTGTATGAACTGTTCAAATACCTCACTATTGAGTGTCTCTGAAAATTCATGCACAAACTCATCGGTGCTCAATGCACACAGAACACAGTGTTTCTCTTTTCTCTGGTGGAGGTACCTGATGGTGGGCCTGCTGCCCTTGAGAAATCAGCCATAGGGGATATAAGGTTTTATGGGGAAGATGCTTTCGTCCAGAAAGAAGACCTTGAATCCATCTTCAATAAAGGATCTAATTCTTTCTGAAATTTTTTTTTAAACTCTTCCTGTGTCTTTTTATTTGCTTTCAAATGCTGTGGTCGTGGTTTCTGGCAGGTCATGCCCATGCTGTGAAGGATGTTCCTCACCTGCGGGGGATTATACACGACTCCGTACTCCTTCTCAATGTAGTGCAACACCAGTTTCGTGGTCCAGAAAAGATAGGGGAGTCCCCTTTCCCGGGGGGATTCCGAGAGAACCGATTCCAGCTCCTGCAGCTGTTCATGTGTTAATTTCTGCGGTCTCCCTAGTTGTTTTATGCTGTACCTCCTTTGAATGCCTTCCTCATGCATCCGGCGGCACCAATCTGCCACTGTCATTAAAGGGTACTTGATTCTCTCGGTTATCTCCTGATAGGTCATGCCCTCCTTTCTCAATATTGCTGCTAAAAGTCTCATCTTGGCTTTTGGATTCTTTTCTTCCCGATATGAATGAGTTAATTCTTCCTTAGTATATACGGGAAGGAATTCTTCTCCTCGTGGAACATTTGTCATAGTGTCATCTCCTATAGGTCAACACTAGTATTTAAAAAGGGAGATATATAAATTTTACGAAAATTAATTATTTATACTAAGATTTGAAAAAAAACTCATGATCATATAATTAAGTTTTATAATGATATCAATGTGGATACTCTCTATATCACCCCAGATATTCAATACATATTCTCTCCATTTTTATTTATTCCTAGACAATGATAACGGATCAGATCATACAATCTCTGAAAAGCCGGTTTCCCCACCAATACACTGAGATTTATCTCAATCCTCCTGAGAAGATTGTCCTGCTCCATGTGTATCTCCCACACATAAAATAGTTTTTTTATATATAAAGACGATACATATTG
>Ga0180437_10012467_pt1 | contig 10038 bp, 8 predicted proteins | sample SS_ome_4_FD_132410 | JGI IMG/M metagenome (GOLD analysis project Ga0180437, IMG submission 132410) | Hypersaline lake sediment archaeal communities from the Salton Sea, California, USA - SS_3_D_1 metaG | ecosystem: Environmental > Aquatic > Non-marine Saline and Alkaline > Hypersaline > Sediment... | reverse complement strand
TTTTTGCTTTAGTGACTATCATTTTTTTCTCCTTTAGTATTCATTTGAGTAGTTACTATCATTTGAAGCAAAAAAAATTAGGGCAGCTTGTCCATAACTTCCTGATAGACCTTACTCAACTTGTCCAAAACCTCTTTATCGACCATGCTGAACACTCGACTTATGAATATTTCATGCTTGACGTATTCTTCGATAATATAAATGATCCCCGGATTCTTGGTTAAGGCCACACTGGCATGGTCAGCAGGAAAAGTATACCCCACAAGAGCCTGTTCGGTGTCAACACTCAAAGCGATATCCTGGCAGCAAGTGCACGTCTCGCCTCTATGGGGAGCGAGGTTTCCGATTTCAACCTTTTCATCTCCACAATAGACTCCAAGGATTGAGACTTTCCTCTTCTCTGCCTTGGAAAGCTCATCTTTAATGGAAGCAAAATCTTGATCAAAACCTTCTATGTAAACATGTTTTTTGGATTGAGAAATGAGCTGATTGGCAGCCTCAATGATTTGATCCCTTCCTGAAATGTTCCAGACTCCTTGATCTTCGGGTGGTTTTTCAAGCTGAGATAATGCTTTTCTTAGAGAGTCAATATTCTGCCTGTTCTCTTTCTCTTTTCTCTCCAAAAACGACTCGAAGCTGACTGGCTTAACAAGGCTTGTTTCTCCCTCCTGGGTGAGAACTAATCCCTTGGCCATGAGCTTTTCGATGGTCTCATAGATTCGGGAGCGAGGCACACCGGAAATCTTGCTCAGCTTGTAACCGGTTAACGGGTATTCAGAGAGAATGGCCAGGTAGGCTTTCGCTTCATAGCTGGACAGCCCGAATTTCTCTAAAGTCTGAACGATTTCTTTCTGGCTCATTTAGTAACTCCTTCAGTGTATACTATAAGTCTCTTGACGCGACTTGTCAAGTTTTTTTTATTATTTTTTAAAAAAAAAAGAGAAGCTTTAAAAATTCACCTATGTCACTTGAGTTTCAAGGAATAAAAAAAATTCCTGGTCTCTCCAAACAGAATCATCCACCCTTTCATTCTCTTTCATCATAAAAAGCCTGTTTGACTAATCTAAAAAATTATTCAAAAAAGCAAAGAATGATTTGAGCCATTGACTCTAGAAAATTCGCGACTTTCTGTGTTGAGGAAAAAAGCCAGCTCTATTTCTTGTTTATTCTTATGGGGATTCCGGCGAGTTTACCATTATAGCTGCCGTCTTCGATGACGACTTCGCCGTTTATGACCAGAAATCGAATTCCGACACTGTATTGATGGGGATTCTCATAGGTCGCCTTATCCGAGACCTCATCGGGGTCGAAGACCACTATATCCGCCGCAAACCCTTTCTTGAGTCTCCCTCGATCATCCAGACCCAGCACTTCTGCGGGAAGGCCGGTTGCCGCCCGAATGGCCTGTTCCATCGTGATCCATTCATCCTCGATCACATATTTGCGGATTTTTCGCGTAAACGTCCCATAGCTGCGGGGATGAGGAAAACTTCTGCCCGGAATCTGAATGTTTCCATCCGAACCAGTCATGACATAAGGCTTCTTCATGAAGGACTCAAGATCCGACTCAGTCATGTTGAATGATATAACACTCGGGCTGTCGTTCAGGACCAGATAGAGCGCCGTTTCCACCACCGGTTTCTTCATCATTCTGCTGATTTCCAACAGGCTTTTCCCGTCAAAATCTCTGTTATCCGGGAAGGAGACGATAACCAGAGATTCGGGTCCGCCTCTTCGGTCAATATTATCTGCGATCTCTTTTTTTATCCGGGGCAAAAGCTCCGGATCGCTCAATTTGTTTTTCATCTCGCCGCCTGCCTGAACCCATCTCGGAATAACCGCAGCGGAAAGTCCTGTGCTCGAAGCCATGTAAGGATACTGGTCAGCATAGACTCTAACACCTCTCTCCCGTGCCCCTTCAATGATTGCGCAGACATCAGCGGATTGTCCCCAGACGGGTCTGCCGAGCGCTTTTATGTGCGATATCTCTACTGGAATGCCGGCCCGTTCACCGACTTCAATGGCTTCTTTTATGGACTCCTTTAATCCGACGGTGTAATTGCTTTCATCGCGAATATGGGAGGCATAGATCCCGTTATATTCTTTGACTGCGCGTGCCAGCTCGACTATCTCTTCAGTTTTGGCGAAACTGCCCGGTGCGTAAAAAAGCCCGGTCGAAAACCCAACTGCTCCGCCTTCCATTCCCTGGGCGATAAGTTTTTTCATCTGGTCGAGCTCATCGGCAGTCGGCTCCCGGGCCTCCTGGCCCATCACTTCCCTCCTGACCGTTCCATGTCCGACTAAATGGATGACATTCGGTCCTATCCCCTGGGAGTCGAGTTTGCTGAAAAATTCTTCGACTCGGTACGTCCCGCCTCCACAATTTCCTGTCACAACCGTTGTGACGCCCTGAGTGAGATAGTTCTTTGCGTTTTTCAGCTCATCCACTTGAAGCCCTCCGTCGCAATGGGTGTGAATATCGATAAATCCCGGCGCGACAAACAATCCTTCCGCATCTATGTTCACATCTCCAGATGTCTTGATTTTCCCTATTATTCTTATTACTCCGTCCTTTATCGCGATATCGGCCTCATAAGGAGCGCTTCCTGTGCCGTCGTAGACCAGGCCACCCGATATAACCACATCATAGGAGGGTGCGCAGCTCACCAGTAGGAGTGCACATACGCCTAGCAGGAAAGAAATGATGAAGCTAAGTTTGTTCCGTGATGGTTTTTTTCTTAAAAACATGATGTCATCCTCTCCTCATGAAGAAAAAGGGACCTGTTTCCTTTTTCTTTATCCTCTTTGTTCTCTTTTTCTTCTCTTTCACGACATACTAAAAAGACAACATTCTTATAAATCCTATCGACGGATAGATGCATTCACCATTTCCAAAAAGGGCGTACGAAGTCTTCCGCCTCCGCGGGTTTGAGTAAAGATCAGGATGATAAGTTTCTTCTCCGGGTCGACCCAGGCGGCGGTTCCATCCGAGCCTCCGTGCGAAAACACGCCTTCCTTGGAAACACTCCATCCGTATCCGTAAAACTCTGTCCTTTTCTCCCTTTCTTCGGGCGTGTAGATCGAGGCTGTATGCGGCGATGTCATGAGCTTGACCGTTTCTTCCTTGAGAATGCGCTTTCCAGCATAGATGCCTCCGTTGAGAAACATCTGACAGAAGACGGCGTAATCCCTAGCGGTCGAGATCATACCACCTGATGCTCGAATGAACGGATACTGGGGCGCGTCAGCGGGCGTCCAGGCCGGCACCCATTTTCCTTCCCTTCTTCCGTAGACCACCGACATGCGTTCGAGTTTCACGTCGAGCTTTTCAGCCACTTCATGGTGATAGCTGTCTCTCATGCCGAGAGGCGTGTAAATTTTTTCTTTCACAAAGACCTCCAACGGCTGTTTTGATGCGATTTCGATCAGCGCTCCCAGAGTGTTGAAACCGGCATTGCTGTAGCTGTAGGTTGTGCCGGGCATCTCATCGGCGCCTGTCTCACCAAAACGGGCAACTTCAAGCTGCAGGTTGGGGGCATCGGGATGTTCGGCTGATTTTTGTATCAATGGACTGTAAAAAATAGGCCGGATCCGGAAACCGCTGGTGTGCGTCAGGAGGTGGTGTATTTTTATGAAGCCGGATCGGTAGTTGTCAAACGAAGGAATATATCTCCGCACGTTATCGCCATAACTCAGCTTTCTTTCTTCAACGAGCATGCTGATAGCTGTGGCGATAATCGGTTTGGTATTCGAGGCCATGCGGAACATCGTGTCTTTTTCCATCGGAATCTTTTTGTCTTTGTTTCTCCATCCGATCGCCTCGTGAAGCACAATCTTCCCGTCGCGTGCGACCAGAAGCACGACACCTCTCAGTTCATCCCGCTCCACCGCCTCTTTGAAAAACCGGACGCCTTCTTTGAGAATCGCGGCGGACATCCCCGCGTCTTCGGGTGTTCCCGTAGAAAGGACGACATCCTGGGCAAAAAGCGAGGATACTCCAAGAAATAGAACCAATAAAAGAGTCAGGATTCGTTTTTTCATGCTCTTCCCCCTTAGATCAGATGGCTTTAAATTGCTTTTTCTCATCAAAATTTTTAAAAACATCCGGAATTCTTATTATTCAAGAGACTGTTTTCACAGGGGTAACATAGAGTATCACTATTTCCAAAAGGATTTTGACGCATTCACGTGTTTGCCCCTGCTTGAGATGTTTACGAGCCATCTCAGCTCGTTGAGAGGCGAACTTCAGCACGTCATCTGAATTTGATAAGTCAGCAGGCATTTGAAAATCCTTTCCTGAATTGATCATCCGATAGGAATCATTCAGCAAAGCAAATCCTTGGGGATTTAAGACACTGCTTGAATTGAAAAGCTTTTTCGCCTTTGACATGTTCTCTTTGAATTCAGCCGGAAATCCGGTCTCCGGAACGGCAATGATAACCGCATCAACCAGCAACTTGAATCCGGTTATACAGCTGTCAAAAGATTTCGGATCCACCCACGAATCAATGGCCCGTTTGATTCTGGCATCGATCTTCTCCGTGTTCGAAATGGCTCTGGTGCAGCTGGCCGACACCAGAATAAAAAGGATGAACAAAAAAGCGTGCTGTCCGTTTCTCACTTTTCTCCCTTCGTCAATCTTTATCTGCGTTCTCGATTCTCTGGAACGGTGTTTTCATCCTTTCCCGGGCATAAGGGCTGAGTTTATACGTTAACCCGTATTGAGAATGCTGCCATGACTCATCAATATTCATATCCGCCACCTGCGTATAGCAAGCGATGGCCTCTTTCCTTTTCCCCAAAAGGTCCAGCATGTGCCCCTGCCAGATCAAAGCGAAAGCCTCGTACTCTTTTTCTTCTTTTTCCTTCATGAATGCCTGCATTTGTTCAAAAATAAAGAGCGCTTCTTCGTAGTTTTTCACGTCATAAAGGGCAAATCCAGACCTATAAAAATGCGAGGATGTTTTTAGTTGGGCCAGCCATTCCCGGGAATAATCAGCGGCGAGTTTTTCACTTCCGCTCCGGCCCCACCCAACGGATCTAATTTTGTACTCAAAGCTTTCCTTCCTCTTCTTATCCCATTCGATAAGATATTCCTTGTACGCGTTATTCTCAGAAGAGGAAACGTCCGGCAGCTTTTTGATAAAGTTTTTGAGAACCTTGAAGAACTTGTCCGGCTCTTCCTCGTAAATGCCGTGACCGGCTTTCTCAAAAAAGACTAACTCAGAGCCCGGATGATTCTTGTGGAGGATTTCCGGTTTATCCGTGTTCCAGGTTAAATCCCACCGGCCTTCCGTTATCAGGGTCGGGACAGGACAGTTTTCAAAAGCGCCGGTCAAATTGACCTTGTACTGGCTACTGAAAATCATTCCCCTGTAATTGTTCTGATCATGCATCCATTCATAACGCGCCATCCGCGCTAGCCCCTCCCGTGTTGGTCTGTAATAATTCTGCCTCTTCCAATCTCCGTTCAAATGGTTATTGTAAACAAGAAGAGCGAGAGTCTTTTCCGGAGGCCAATCATTCTCCTGAGCTATTTTCCTCAACTCTTTTCGGATCTCTCTCATTCTGTTTCTTTCCTCATCGGAGATGAACTCTTGCTGCCTGGAGCGCTCCATCTCGACCCACATGCCAGGGGAGGCACCCATCAGCACCAAGCCCGCCACACGTTCCGGATAATGAATGGTGTAATACTGCGCCAGGAATCCTCCGTAGGAGTAGCCTAAGACAACCCATTTGTCGATATTCAGAGCTTTGCGGATGCTGTCAAGGTCCTCTACAGCCTGTTCAACGGAATAGCCGCTCTCACCCGGATTGTAGTCCGACAGCCCACAACCTCTCTGGTCATAATAAATGACCCGGGCATATTTCTTCGTTCGGGAAAACCAGGGGTGAAAGTAATGATGTGTTCCCCCCGGACCTCCGTTGATCAGAACGAGCGGTGTTCCTTCGCCCTCTTCCTCGACATAAAGCTCGCAGTCGCCCACATTGATGCGTTGTATTTTAAGCTCTAATTGACCGCACCAGCGCGGCACCTCCGGGATTTCAGTGTATATCTCCGGTTCAATATTGATAACTCTGTCAAAAATGGATTCTCCTCTTATTGGCTCCAGTTCACGTTGTCTCGCATCTTCCTGGCTGCACGACAGGAAGAAAAGGCCAATAAAAATGACTAAAACAGTCCAACTAATTAGATGACGTCTCATCAGTCGTCCTCCTCGTAAAAAATTGAATCACGCACAAAAATATCTATCTGTTTATGCCCGGTCAATAAAACTTCCTGCGCACGAAGCACAATGACTTTCCTCAATTTTTACTCTATTTTCGTTATTAGTATTTGTCAATGAATTGCTTGTGAATAAATCCGAGTCTCCTATCCTGGTCCATTCAGAGCCTGGAGCCAATTCAAAATATTTGTCTCGGGAGAAAATCAGTCTGTCAGAAAAAAATGTATAAAAAAAAGCCGCATCTCCATTCTGGAATGTTTTCCAAATATCAGATTTTGAAACAGACTTGCGCTCAATAAATAATCAAATGCTCAGACGCAACCCCTTTGCCGATTATGATACGGCCCTTCGTTATCCCTCTACTAGATGTAGTCTCTTCGTCATCCCCACTACTACTTGAATTTCTCGTGCAACACCACTTCTTCCAGACCCTTCTTATTTGGAGACTTCGGCCACTCTGCGGGAACACCTATTGGTGTAATGCACAGGCGTTTATAATCGTCCGGAATATTCAATACCTGCTTGGTTATATCCTCAGGGATGGAATTCGCACAGTATACAGTCCCATAGCCTAATGCCCGTGCAGCCAACATGAGATTCTCAGCCGCCAAGGCACCGCCTATAATATCATTCGCGGGATTTCTCGTCTTTGTGTCTGCAAGCACAACCACGTAGACAGGAGCTGAGAGATAATCCGTAAAGTACTGCCGGCTTTTCTCCCCTGATTTTTTAATACATTCTTCCTTAATCTGGTCGAGCGTTTCCCGGTCCTGAATGACGAGAAATCTCCAAGCCTGTCGGTTGCTCGGAGAGGGTGCATAATTCGCCGCTTCTAATATCTTGGCGAGATGTTCTTTTGGAACAGGTGTTGATTTGAATTTGCGAACTGAGCGGCGATTTTTTATAACATCGAAAATATCATAACTCGCATTCTGCGCAGGATTCTCCCTGGTTTTCGCAGAAAGCCCTAAGCGACCGAGTGTTAAACCCGCACCAAGAATGGCGCCTTTCTGAAAGAATGCTCTTCGATCGGTTTTCATCCTGATCCCTCCTTTTTTTATCTGATTTTTATAAATTGACACCGTATCAAGCAACTGATAATGCCCTTTTCTATTTAACTGTTGCTCACTTTAGAGGAAAACTACATTTCCTTTTTATATGTACGATGTTTCGACTGCTTGAGTTTAAAAACAGAATAAAAACGAAGTCCTGCCTCAATCCCAATTTAATTTTTTTATCTTGCATTTTCATAAATCTAAAACTCCACTATATCTTAAATGTTTTGATCATAATCTTAAATGTTTTGATCCCACTTCTTTATCTTACTCATGCAGTATCATTTAACTAACACCTTGACATATATGCATATTTTATGCATATATATGCATATGAGGACAACACTAAATATTGATGAAAAACTTCTGGACAAAGCATCAAAACTGACAGGCATCAGAGAAAAAACCTCTCTGGTCAGGCGTGGATTAGAAGCGTTGATATCTCTTGAAAGCGCAAAAAGACTTGCCAAACTGGGAAGAACCGAGAAATCTCTACGTCCTATTCCACGGAGAAGAACATAATTCAAGTGACAGTGGTTCTCGTCGACACATCAATCTGGGTATCTCATTTTCGAGACGGAAATCCGTATCTAAAGGACCTTTTATTGAACGGGCATGCTGTTTGTCATTCTTTTATTATCGGCGAACTGGCATGCGGCAATCTCCAAAACAGGGAAGAAATCCTTTCACTCTTGCAGGCCCTTCCTTCAGCCATGGCCGCAGAACATGAGGAAGTGCTGCAACTCATTGATGCGCATCAATTAATGGGCATTGGCCTTGGCTATGTGGATGTGCATCTTCTCGCCTCCGCTCTCCTTTCAGAAACACCTATATGGACAGAGGATAAGAAGCTAAAAGAAGCGGCAAGAAAATTGAATGTTTCGTACAAGTGAACACACTTTAATCAAGAAGAAGTAAGAAGAATTAAAAGGTTGAAATTATCTTTATTTTTATATAGAGTTTCCATTCTACATATTCATTCAGACGAAAATGTCCATTCTCTTTTTCCTTAAAACAATCAGGCCAAAAAAAATAAATAAAGGAGGATAATCTATGAGGAATCTCTCCAAAACAACTTTAACACTCTTACTTCTTTTTTCATTTTTTCTTCTTCCAGCGGCAATCCCTGCAGAAAACAGCCCTTCTACCGGGTACAACAACTACCAAGCTCTGACCAACGCCTTGAAGCAAGTCGCTGGTCAAAATCCGAAGATTACCAAATTGACCTCAATCGGCAAAACTCTCAAGGGCAGAGACCTCTGGATGCTGCAGGTATCCGGAGTGAAAGGCCCTTCTCCCCTCGAAAAACAGGCGCTTCTCATCTGCGGCAACCTGGAAGGAGACCACGTTATCGGCAGCGAAGTCGCTCTCGGTATCGCCAAATATCTGGTGGAGCAGTACGGCAAGGATGAAAAAGTGACCAAAGCCCTGGACACGCGCACATTCTACATCATTCCCCGTTTGAATCCGGACGGAGCAGAACTCTTTTTCAGCTCGACTCTCCAGGAACACTCCGGAAATCTCAAGCCCCGCGATGAGGATTACGATTGGCTGATCGATGAGGATGGCCCTGAAGACCTTAACAATGACGGGATGATCACGATGATGCGAGTCAAAGATAAGGAAGGCGACTGGTTCATCGATGATAAAGACCCAAGACTGATGAAGAAGAAGGAAGATGACACTCCTCTAGACAAGCTCTACAAGATTTACACAGAAGGAATCGATAACGATGGCGATGAGCTCTACAATGAGGACGGTCTGGGAGGGTTTAACATCAACCGGAATTTCCCTCACAACTTCGGGTACAAGCCAAAAGGCTTCGGTGTTTATCCGGTATCAGAGCTGGAGACTCAAGCCTTTATCGACTTCATGTTGAGATACGTCCCCGAACTCAAGACACAGCCCCACAAGAACATCTGCGGTGTCCTGCTTTTTTCAAAATTCGACAATCTGGCTGCCGGGACGGGTATAGAATGCGGCACCCCGACTTTTCCTGAGCCTCCCAGTATCGGTCGGCCAGCCGCAGCTATGGGAATGGTCTTCTTTATGGGACGCCGCAGGGGCGCCCAGGAGGAACAACTCCCACCGCCAACCGACCCTCAGCCAAAGAGAACGAACAACAGAGATGTCAACCTTTTTACGAATGTCAGTAACGAATACAAGGAAATCACAGGTATTAAAAGTGCTGAATCAGAAAAACCCGCAGGCTCGCTGCTGGAATGGGCATATTTTCAATTCGGTGTCCCTACATTCTCCGCCAACCTCTGGTCATTGAGGGAGGAAGAGCAGAGAAGGCCTCCGACCAAGAAGGAGGGCGGGGCTCCGCCTGAAGCCGCACAGCAAACAACGAGGGACCGGGCGGCGATGTTCCGTCAATTCCAGATGGGGGCAAGAGCCTCAGCCCGCGCCCAAACCACGAGCAATGATGAACAATGGATGAAATGGATCGACGAGAAAAACGAGGGAAAAGGTTTTGTCAAATGGACCAAATTCAATCATAAACAGCTCGGGGAAGTGGAAATCGGCGGATTCCAGCCTTATCTGCGCGTTAATCCGCCGGCCGACCAGATTCCGGCCTTAAGCAAAACCCATGCGGAATTCGCCCTTTACCTGGCATCTCAATTCGCCGAGATCACAATGGATGAACCGCAAGTGAACAAGCTGTCCTCCAATCTTTTCGAACTGAAAATCAAGATCCACAACAAGGGAAAATTCCCTTACCAGACAGCTATGGGCCAGAGAACCCGCAACAT
>Ga0180437_10012466_pt1 | contig 10039 bp, 13 predicted proteins | sample SS_ome_4_FD_132410 | JGI IMG/M metagenome (GOLD analysis project Ga0180437, IMG submission 132410) | Hypersaline lake sediment archaeal communities from the Salton Sea, California, USA - SS_3_D_1 metaG | ecosystem: Environmental > Aquatic > Non-marine Saline and Alkaline > Hypersaline >... | reverse complement strand
ATTGATGTGATAAAAGCATTTGGAAAATGTATTGCACTTTGTGATGAAATGGAAAAAGGTTTATCGGGTGCAGGTAGCGGAAGTAATGGAACCAGAACTAGTAGTGATGTTGCAGAAAGATCTTTAGCACAGTGGTTAAAGTTTATGCAGGATAGACCTAGAGGAGTAAAGATCTTTGGAACCTGTAACGGTATTGATAACCTACCTGGTGAGTGGTTGCGAGCTGGAAGATGGGATACTGCACCATTCTATATTGGCTTACCTTCATGGAATACTAGAAAGAAAATCATTGAGCATTATATCAAGTATTATGAAGAAGTACTTCTTGAAGAAGAGGGATTAAAAATTAAAATAAAAGGTAAGCTAACTGAGGGATTGACAAAGGGTTGGACCGGAGCAGAGGTCCGACAATGCATTGAAAATGCTGTAGTAGGTCAGAGTACTTTGGAAGAAGCAAGCAGTTTGATCAGACCAATCTCTGTTATCTCTGCTGCTGCTATCAAACGATTAGAGCAGAGAGCAAAAACAGAATTTATTGATGCTGAAGATGTTGAAAGTGGAGAAGTAAAAATTGGTGTGGTGAAGAAAAGAAAAATTGATCTGTAGTAAAATAAAATTATAGAGAGGGTAAAATTATGATATGGAAAATGCCAGAGGTTCCAGAGTATCCAGAAACAAGAATTGATAAGTGGAAGATCTTTAGGAAAGATCCACCATTCATTAGGGGATACTTCAAAGGATTGCAAGGAAGCAAACCGAATTATGTTCTTCAAAATGTGATCTCTAAAGAAGTTGTTATGTCTACTACACCGATGGAGATAGAAAGCCAAGCACCTCATGTTGCTTCTGCTACAGGAAACGTTCTTGTGGCAGGAGCAGGGCTAGGAGTGTATCTCTATAATGTAATTAAAAAGAGAGAAGTCAAAAACGTAACTGTAGTAGAAATTGACTCAACTATCATAAGGTTTCTTTTGGAGATTATAGATGTGCAAGAATGGAAAGGCAGAAGTAAAATCAAATTTTTTAATGAAGATATATTTGATTTTAGTGCTTCAAGGATTACATCACACAAAGTAAAAGGAGTTGACTTTCTATATGTGGATATTTGGAATGAGTTGATGGACGGTAAAGCTTTGGAAGATACAAAGAGAATTCAAAGTAGTATAAAAGCAAAGAGTGTGGGCTTTTGGGGGCAAGAGTTAGAATTCATCGATTGGTTAAACAGCAATGGCTATAAACCACCACCTACCATGTATCAGTTGAGAAAGTGGAAGAAAGAAACAAAGCTTCCACTAGTAGTTAACTATGATGGTTATAACATCGAGTGTTTGAAAGCAGCAGAAAACGTTTCACTTTATTAATCAATATAAATAAAAGAAGGGAAGAGAAAAATGGCAAGGAAAAAATTTAGAGAAGTATACGAGATATCAGAGAAAGAAGCAGAGAAGATAATTAACAATGCATTAAATAATGGTTGTCTTTTTTGGATAGAGTCAAAGGCATGGGGCAACCGAAAGCAATTAGCTTCTGAAATATCAGAAGAGATTGCGGAAAACCTAGGTGTAGAAAAAGAGATGTTGAACCACACTCAACGTCTGCTAGACAGTGAAGAGATAACAGAAATCCGCTATTGGATAAGCAAGGCATTTGAGTTTGCAAGAAAGAATTCAATGCCGTGGATTACAAAAGGTGTTTACTTCATTGACAAAGAAAAGAAAGAAGATGTAAAAGAACACATTGAATATTGCATTGAAGCAGTAAAGGAATCGGTGGAGAAATTCAAGAAAGCTTATCCCTCTTTGAAAAAGAAAGCGAAAGAGAAATCAGGAAAGCTTTACAGGGAAGAGTACTACCCGCATGTTGATTACTTCGAAGACAGGTTTCGTTTGCGGTATGGATTGCTTCCAATTGTATTACCGGATGCAAGCAGCAATGACAAGCTTTCTGTTTTAACCAAAGCGGAATTGAAAGAAGCGACACAGCAGCAGAAAGAATTGATCAAAGAAACCATTGAGCAGTATATCAAAACAGTGAGAGCAGGATTGCTTGAATCACTAGAGCATATCAAAGACATGCTGAAAGAAGACAAGAAAATTCTTGATAGTACTATAAACAAGCCATTGGCGATGATAGAAAAATTCAGGGAGCAAAACATTTGGGGAGATAAACCCTTTGCAGAACTGGCAGAAGACATTGAATACTGCTTAAGCGGAGTTGATGCAAAGGATCTCAGGGATGATAAAGTCTTTCGAAATGAGATGAAAGATATTATCAATGAAGTGGTAAAGGAAGTCAAGGAATTGCCTGTAGTAGAAATGAAGAAGAGCAGAGCACTTGACTTCTAGTACTGTATTAAATCCAAGAGAAGGGAGGTGAAATCAAATGCCGAAAAAAAAGAATGGTGCTATTGAAGCAGTCTTCGATAAAGAAACGAAAAGAAAAAATCGTTTCAACATTGAAGAACAAAATGGAATTAGCGGATCTCTTTACATTGATAAGAATGGGGAAACACCTGAAGAGATCATAATAAAAATCAAGAAGTAAATTTTAGCGAGGGCAAAATTGCTGCTGCTCATACACCACTTGTGGGCAGCAGTATTAAAGGAGACTTTATCATGGGTATAATAGAGAGTGCAGATTATTTTGATAGGGATATTTATTTGCGTATTTTAAATAGTCCTAGTACTTGGAGATTACGTCCTTATCTTCCTTTAGTAAGAGAGACAAAACCAATTGCTTCACCTGATGTAGTAGTTGAATATGAAGATTTGCAATTGGGATCTCTAGTAGAAAAACATGGATGGAAAGTTTATCTTGTGAACCTATTTGAAAAGTTTTTGTATAGACCATACCTTGATCCAGATACAACAGAGCATTTAAATTATACTACTCCTGAAGAAATCATAAATGATGGTTGGCTTATAAACTAGTATTGATAACTTAAGTATTTGAAATCAATTGAGAAAAAAAATATAAAAATGTGTTGACAAGTACTAAATTACCGTGATACTTAACTGTAGATTTACAACTAATAAACCTATAAAAATACTAGAAGGAGAAAAGACAATGGCTAAATCAGATTACTACATTGTAGATGGAATGGAATTCAGAAAAGTATGCAGGATTTTAGGTATCAAAGTTGATCCTGAAGATTTGACCTCTGCATTTAAAGAAGCGGCACAGAAAATTCAGGAGATGCATGAAGATAACCCTGAAGTGTTTAAGGGTAAGAAATATGGTCCTGTAGTAAAGTGGTATCAAGGAATCGATGAAGATGATTTTGACTCCATCACTGAAGGTGATGTTGAAGTGGTTGATGAAGAACCAGAAGAGGGAGAACCTGAAGAGGAAGAGCAGGAAGAAGAAGAGGAAGAAGAAAAACCGAAAAGGAAAAAAGCAGCACCAAAGAAAAAAGCAGCACCAAAGAAAAAAGCAGCACCAAAGAAAAAAGCAGCACCAAAGAAAAAAGCAGCACCAAAGAAGAAACCTGCTGCAAAGAAAGCAGCACCAAAGAAAAAAGCAGCACCAAAGAAAAAAGCAGCACCAAAGAAAACTACTACAAAGAAAGCAGCACCAAAGAAAAGAGGAAAGCTTGCAGCAAAGGCAGACAAAGCAAAGAAAGCAGCAAGGGAAAGAAGAGTTGCAAGGGGAGATGATTCAAATTACACTCCACCTAGTGAACTGAAACCAGATACCGCTATTGCAGCAATAAAGGATATCATTGATAATAACCCCGGCATAAACATTGCTGATATCCAAAAAGGAATGAGGGATTACGGTTTCAAAGGCAAGAATGAAAAATCCCAAAAGTTTATTTGGGATAATATCTATCGGCTGAAACATGTATATCACATGGTAGAAAGTGCAGGAAGAGGAAAGTATAAATCTATTATCTAGTATTTTAAATCATCTTGCTTGAGTGCCTTTATGCATAAAGGTTAAGGGCTAGTGGCCTGTGTACGCTGGCTCAACTCAAGCAAATTATAATGAGGGTAAAAATGAAAGTAGTAAATGAAAAACCTAAATGTGTAATAGTGAGTAGCAGTGAACTTGAAGACAGTTTGCTTGCTGAAGATTACATGGGGAATGGTGAAGAAAATGAAAAAGATAAAACTGTTTGTAGAGGAGAAACCAAAGAAGAAGAAAATTAAAAAGGTAAATTTGGTTTCTTCTAGTAAAGAAAAGAAGAGGATTAAAAAGTTGGATCTTAGTATTAAACTTGAAAAAGGATACAGATACATTTGTCCGGTGTGTGGTTATGTTGAAGTATTTGATATGCATTGCATCTCTTACTGTGATGAATGTTGTAAAGCTGTTATGATTCCAGAGAGGGTGAATAATAAGAGAAACAAGGGATTGACAAGAGAAGAACTAAGGAAGGTTGAAGAAGTAGTACAGAAGACAATGGAGAGATGCTTTCCTAACAGTGCCTATGTTAAAGCAAGAAGGAGATATTTGAATAACACATAAAACATATGCCCGGTAGATAATCTATCGGGCATTTTTTTTGGTCAAAATTTAGAAGGGAATGTTGCAGTGAAAAAGCTAGAGTTGAAACCTTTCTTTAAAGTTAGCAAAGTTGATATCGGTGGAAGTACTACAAAGAAAAAACCTAAGAAGAAAAAACCTACAAAGGTTTGGGATTGTGAACAGTGTTTGTTATATACACAAGTCAACTCTAGTAAAATGGAACCGTATGGGAGGTTTTTACTAGAAGCATTGGTATGGGGTGAAGCTCCCGGTGCAACTGAAGATAAACTCGGAAGACAATTTGTTGGCAATGCAGGAAAATTTCTTAGAAGTAAACTTGATAGGCATGGTATTGATTTAGATAGAGACTGCAAGTGTATTAATTCTCTCGATTGCAGACCCACCTATGATAACACATCCAATAGACCACCTAGTAAAAAAGAATTAAGATGTTGTCACATTAGAAAAAGAGAATTCTTAGAGAGGGCAAAACCGAAAGTAATATTACTACTAGGTGACTTCGCATATCAATCATTCTATGAATTAGATCCCGATAGAAATTTTATGAAGCATGTAAAGATGGCAGGTTTAAGAGGATTAGTAATACCAGATAGAAAAGAGAATGCTTGGATCTGCCATTCCTATCACCCTTCTTATATCCAGAGAGGTAATGAAGATAAAGAACACATCTTTGATCTAGATATTTCTGTTTTTGCTTCTATGCTTAATAAACCACGGCCTAAAAGTAGTATTGATATCTATACAAATATAAAAGTACTAGATGACTTTGAAGAGTTGATGTATCTGTTGACTGAAACATTACTACAAAGTGATTCAGTAGCTTTCGACTATGAAACTAGTAGCTATCGATATTATGAAAGAATCCATTCAATACATATGATAAGCCTTTCCATTGATTCAAGAAGAGCTTTCGTATTTCCGCTTGACTACAAACTCCCAAATAAAAAACACTTCTGGAATTCAAAACAGTTTTCACAAATTACTACAGCATGGAAAGAATTTTTAGAAAGCGACATTCCAAAGATAGCACAGAATATAAAGCATGAAGAGTTAGCTAGTAGATACTGCTTTGGTACTTATGTTAATAACTGGCATTGGGATACAATGCTAGCGAATCACTGCTTGAATGGAACGAAGTATACTAGCGGTTTGAAAACTCAGGTTTATATAAAGTATGGGATACCTGATTACAGTGTTGGAGTAAAAAAGTTTTTGGAAGCAGATCCAAAGAAGAGAAACAAATTTGAAGAGATCCCTTTTAAGGATGCTGTAAGGTACAGTGGTGCGGATAGTAAATCAACTTTCTTAAGGTATAAAGATCAAGAAAGACTAATCAGAAAGAATGGTCTAGTAAATGGGTATGAGTTATTTCATAAAGCTTCATTGGCCTTTGCAGATATGGAACAAAACGGAATTGCTGTAGATGAAAAATTGATGAAAGAGTTTGATATAAAATGGGGAGAAGAAATAGAAGAGAAGAAAGAATTAATCTTTACTAGTAAATTTGCCAAGAGGTTTGAAAAGATAAAAGGAAGACCGCTTAAATTCAATAAGCAATTTTCACAGGCAGACTTGAGAGTACTATACTTCGATCTAATGAAGTTAAAAGCTTCGAAGGAAACAAAAACTGGGAAGTCTGTAGATGTAGAGTCCATGCTGCCTTACATGGATAATGAAATAGTAGAAGCAGAAGTAAGAATAAGAAAATTAATTAAGCTTAAAGGAACCTACCTCAAAAACTTTTTCAACTACAGTATTGATGGCATACTGTATCCATCCTATTTACTGCATACCACAAGATCAATGAGAAGTAGTAGTGCAGAACCAAACTTCCAGAATATAGTAAAACGAGATAAGACAATGAGTGAAATTAGAAAATGCCTTATTACTAGATTTGGAAAAAATGGTAGTCTGCTTTCAGTTGATTATGGGAGTATGGAAGTTAGAATAATTGCTGCTGTTAGTGGTTGTCAAGCTTTGATTGATATGGTTAAAAAGGGATTTGACTTTCATGGTGATTGGGCTTGCAAGATTTTTGGAATTACTAGAGAAGATAAAAATTTTAAAGGTGGATTAAATTTAAGGTTTCATGCAAAGAATAGATTTGTCTTTCGTTTGTTCTATGGTGGACATGGGTTTTCAGCAGCAAAGGATTTACTAGAGTTTATGCCTGATGATTTTGAATCAGGTAAACCACAGGCAGTTAGAGTAAAGAGATGGGAAAAACACTTTGATTTACTAGAAGCTGAGTTTTGGAAAACATTCAGTGGTGTAAAGGAATGGCAAAAGAAACTAGTAAAAGGCTATACAGTTAATTGCTATGTTGACAGTGCATGGGGATTTAAAAGAACCGGATATCTAAACACAGAGAAGATAATAAATTATCCTATACAGGGACCGGCTTTCCATTGTCTTCTATGGTCTATAGTAAAACTAAAAGAAAGAGATTACTACAATTGGAAAAGCTTATTGTGTGGGCAGATACATGATCAACTGCTATACGATGCATTGAATAAAGAAGAAGAAGATATAATAAAGAAGACAACAAAAATAATGACAGTGGATATTAGAAAAGATCAGAAGTGGATTACTGTACCTCTTTCAGTAGAATGGAAGAAGGGTAAGAACATGTATGAAATGGAAGACATTTAAAATGGCGTGGTATGACATAGGGGCAGGGTTTAAGGATTACCATTGCCCGAAGTGCAATCAATTTATAATACTACTAGTTGGCAAAACAAAAAATAAATATTTTCATTTTAAGTGTTTGAAGTGTAGTAATAAATGGAGATTAGAAAAAGGCGAAGCACCAAAGAAAAAAATAAGAAGAGTGAAATTGGATAGTAATAAAAAATTAAAAAAGGTGGTGTTACTATGACTTCTTTAGAAATGATTACTACAGATATGAATTTTGTTTTTGAAGATGATAAGCTTTGTGAAGCAGATTATACTTGCCCTATCATAGGTGGGCTTGAAGTAGACCAAGAAAAGATCGTTGAAGTGTTGGTTGAATTTGCTACAAGAGGATTAAAATTTAATTGGGATTGTATAGAGAAAGCAATGATAACTAAAGAAGTATTTGGTGGTTCTGTAGTATTTGGCAGTCTAATGGTTTGGTCTGAAACAATGAGAAGTAATTTTGCCTATTACTTTAATCCACCACTAGAGCTTCACTCATGGGTAGTTGATAAACAAGGAAACATTTTTGATCTATCATTGCCGGGAGTAATTCATAAAGCCTTACAAGTAAAGGATTCACAGGGATATTTAGTAGAAGGAAGAGAACCAGCAATCCTGATTGGCAGACCACCTGATTGGTTGACTTATAAGATCCATGAGTGGATGATAAGCCAATGAAGAAAGTAATTCTAGAATCAACAAAGTTGAAGAAAGTAATTCTAGAATCAACAAAGTATTATGTTGCAAAGGATGGATCTATAATAAGTGCTTTGCATCCACACTATAAACCAAAGGATGATGAAAAAGAAATTACTAGAGAAAGATTTTTAAATCTTTGGGAGAAGAAATGTAAAGGCATTAAGGAACATTTGGCAGGTATAAAAAGAAAACCAAAGAAAAGGAAAAAGAAAAAATGAATTATGATATGGCAATTCACTTAAGCCTTGAAGAGTTAGAAGAAGAATACAAAGAGACTCTAGTAATTGACAAAAACAATCTTGACAATGAAGTAGTATTTCAAAGTTACAAATACTCAGAGTGGATAAGGGTTTATGCAAGATGTAGAAGAGAAATGAAAGAGCAGGAAAGGGCTTTGAAATCAATTGAATTGAAAGTCGGTTTGCATGTTAGAAAAAATTATGAAGAGTATGATTTAAAAAAAGCGGATATAAAAGAAAAGATAGTTGAAGCTATAGTACTAAAAGACGATAGGGTAAAGAAACAATGGCATAAATACATAGAAGCAGAGGAGAGATATAAAATAGTAGAAAAAGTTTTAGCAGCATGGGACCAAAGAAAAACAATGTTAAGAGCAGAAGTTGATTTATGGATTAGAGAATACTACTTGAAAGACTCTATAGACATACAGGATGCTACAAGTGACGCAAGGAAAAGACTAACTGAAAGGAGAAAGAGAAATGGCTAGTAGAAGACCAAGACCGAGAAGGGAAGACTTTGAAAAGAAACAGGAACACAGCAGAGAACACAAACAAGCTACCGGCAGGTTTGGTTCTTATTGGAAGAAAACACCGGATAACTTATGGGGCAAGGTTTCAGTGGGGGATCATGAACTGTGTGTAATTCCTTATTATGTTACCAGCGAAGAAAACAGTATTTGGAGAACTGGCAATCCAGAATTAAATAAACCTTTTACTAAAGAAGAAATTGAAGAGGGAAGATTTTACGATTACAAGTTGGGATTGTTAACTCATAGTAATATCGGAGTCAACGAAGATACGGTTGTTTGTCTTCAAACATTCAGAGAGACTTGTCCTATCTGTGTTTATAGAAGAAAACTTCAACTAGAAGATGCTGATGAATATGAAGATGTAATTTCTATGTTGAGTCAAAGAAGAGTTTGTCTCTATAACATTGTAGTATTTGATACGGATCTAGATATCTCTGAAGGTGTGAAGATATGGGCAGCACCATATAAAAGTATAGAAGGCGAACTGGTAGATAGGCAGATAGATCGGAGAACAGGGGAGAAAAAAATATACGGATTTCCTGAAGAGGGATATAATGTAGTATTTACAAAGTCTGGAACTAAGATGACTGATACAAAATATTCAGGGATTGATATAGTTCCGAGAAGAGAAGAAGATGATTTTACAGAAGAAGAATTGGATGAACTTTATGATATGGCAACTGACTTTGAAGATGCTATTGAAATACTAGATTATAGTACACTTCAAGAAATGCTTGAAGGTACAGTGCTTCCCGATGGTCTGCCAGAGCGAGCAGGGGAAGAAGAGAATGGCAGACCTAGTAGAAGAAGCAGGAAATCAGATGAAGACTCTCCAAGGAAGGGTGGGAGAAGCAGGTTCAGAGGGAAAAGGGAAGAGTACGAAAGCAGGGATGAAGATAAAGAGCAGGAACCTGAAGAAGAAAAAGAAGATGAAGAGAAAGAAGAAGTCAGTTCAGAAAACTATACTACAGATGATCCACCGGATTGCTTTGGTGTTTCTAATCAGCAGTTAGATGAATGTCAAGACTGTGCGATATGGGATGACTGCTATGATGAACAGAAGAAAGCAACAAAAGTCGGAAAGAAAAGTAGTAATAAAAAACAGGGTGGTAAAAAAACAAACCGGAAGAGCACTGGAAAAAGACAAAGCAGATTTGGGAAAAAATAAATGAAACTAAATCTCTCTGTAAAGAAGAAGAGTAAACCTGCTGCTAGGGATGATCTTATCCCTAGTGGCAGTACTATGTTAAACCTAGCTTTATCCGATGATCCGTTTGGCGGATACCAGAAAGGAAGTCTAGTAAACATAGTTGGTGATTCATCCGCAGGTAAGACAACATTGGTTTTGAATTGTTTTGCTGAAGTGCTTCATAATAAAAAGTTATCAAACTACTATAACGT
>Ga0180437_10012465_pt1 | contig 10039 bp, 14 predicted proteins | sample SS_ome_4_FD_132410 | JGI IMG/M metagenome (GOLD analysis project Ga0180437, IMG submission 132410) | Hypersaline lake sediment archaeal communities from the Salton Sea, California, USA - SS_3_D_1 metaG | ecosystem: Environmental > Aquatic > Non-marine Saline and Alkaline > Hypersaline >... | reverse complement strand
GAGAGGTCGCCTTCTGATGAAACGCGTGATTTGGCATCGCACAGTTTCTATCAGGGGCGGCCTTTTGTCAATCTTCAGCCCACAAATATCTCGTACATATCACAGCCTAGGGTACCATCCCGAGAATTGTCTTGACTGTTTCGCTCGGCCTATGGTCAGTATAAGCCAGGCGAGTCAACCAAGGGTACCGGAACTTGAGGGCGTGTAACGCCCCGTAGCGAGTCAGAAGCCTTCGGGAGCACAGGGCCGGTGAAGACTCCGAAAAAAGTGTTGGTGAGGGGGGTGGCTCGACGGACCGAACCAATCCCCCTCTGGCAAGTAGAACTTGCCTATGCTCAACGTCCCGTCCGGCCGTGACCCAGCGCGATGCAGGATCGTCTTCAGCGTTTTAACCTGGCTCTCAGATCAGAGAGCCGACACGGTTTGAACCAACGATCACGCTCGATCGGTAATCCCAATTTCCCCCGATTGCTCTTCAACTCAGATAGACTGAAGTATCCCAGCTCCGGAAAGAAGCCATCGACGAAACCGAAAAAGATGTCCTTGCCATCGAATTCGATGCCATACCAGGTCCAGTCGAAGTCGGGATAGAAGAATTTGCAGAGGACCATTGGGTCCGGGTCGTTTTCCGTGGCTCTCAGGGGCGGGAGTTTCTTTCTCAGTTCTTTGGTGATGAGTTTCATAGTCTTACACCTCCCTTGTGGGCATGATTAGTCAAGCACCAGGGCTTAACCGGCCCGAGCAGAACATCGACAACACACGATATGCTGCGTCGGACAGATAAGCCGGGAGGATGAGAACACCAGAGTCGCGTCACTCAGCCCGCTGCGTCCAAAGAGGCCAAGGGATGACCAGCCAAGACGTTGTAGCCAACCAGACTACACTGGTACTATTCAATTGGTAAGCGACGTGTTACACTTCCCCTGACAGGGGTTGTGGGGGACCGGCAAGGCAGTCTTCCTTGACCGATCCCCCGGGCGGGCCATTTCGTTTACGTTAGCCCGCCTGATTAGATCTTTTCATCAGTCCGATCCCGATAGCCAGCTTGCCTGCCTTGCTCCCCACGGCCCCGATGAACCTGTCACAGCGAGCTTGGGTCGCGTCGAGGATCCAATCAACCGGGTTATTACTTGAGCGGCTTTGGCGGCGGTTAATTTCGGTTTCAGCCACCTGCTTCAGCAGCTCGATCAACTCCCGCGATTGCTGGTCCTTTGGATCGAGATTGAAACGAACGTTGATTATCATACTTGCTTGGCTCCTTTCGTTTGGAATTCTAATGACTGTTTGGCTTTCCAGCCCCACCAAGAACTGATATACGCCCTTGATAGGGCGGGTAAACCAAGATCAGTCTGGCCAGTCAAGTGGATAAACGCCCATGGACTCCTCAACCCACACGATGCAGCGGCCACCAGAAACGAAGCTGGTGAAGATCTACCATAGTTGGGTGTGAGGGACCTGGCTCGGACGTTGCCAGCCAGGCCCCTCAAGGCCACAGATACCGTGGCCCTAGCCACACGTTCATTGCTGGCGCTCCCCTTCCTGGCCATAGACCAGAATCTGTAGATCACCACCGGTTTGAGAAAAGTACAATTGACCGTCTACCGGTTCCCAGTCGTCCTTCTCAGAGCGGTTGAGGACCGACCAGATCCGGTCAATCCCGGTTTTCTGGATTTCCTCGCGGGGCACTTCGACCCGCTTGAGCGTACCCAGCCGAGTGACCTCCAGTTTCCAGATCCAACTGGGTGGGTCTGGGACTCTGATGGCTGCCCGGACGGCCTGCGCCAGACTCTGGTGTGCAGAAAGGTCGAAGCCTTTTCGAGTTACGATGTACATATGCTTTACTTGGTTGTCGGGCGCTAACTGGCAAGCCCTGGGCTCACCTGCCCGGGCCTGGATACCCGTAAATCAGGCCGATACCCAGGATCGGACAGGCGAACCACGCACGAAAGTCAGAACCACCAGAACCACAGCACCCGGCGTCCGAGGAGCCAGGGATGGAGAGTCCAGCCAGGAACGTGCTAGCTACTGATTATGAAGCTCGAAATGAGCGTTACGCTGTTAAGGTACAAGTTACAAGTCTGCCATCACTCTCAGGTAACGATGGGTGGTGGGGATCGGCCAGCAGTCCGACAGACCTCGACCGATCCCCATCTTGCTCAATGTCCCTGCTGGTGCTAGTCCTCTCCCTCTAGTCTGACCCCCGGATCTTGATGGACGCGGGTGAGTGCCCCGGCTATCCAAATGAATACCATGTATGACGCGGGACCAGCACCCCATACAACCATCATGAGCTTGCCTGCGTAGCCAGGACAGTCACTCATGTAGTGATCAAATACCGCTACACAGGTGTCTTTGATCCACAGTCGAGCTTCCTCGAGGGTCTCAGTCCATTTGCACTTGAGGTGGACATAGCCAGCCAGTTGGGTGATCTCTTCCTGATTGGGCTTTCGTGGTTTATACATAGTTCTCACCTCACATCTCGGCTTCAGGGTAGTATTGCAACTTTTGTGTAAAAAGGTCGATGTTCACGTTTGCGAAAGACAATTTACACAACTTTCGGCATACGACCGGCTACGCTTTCGCCACCCTGGCCTCGGCGTGTCCGCGTACGCTATGCCTGACCGGGACACTTTTCGGAGGCATGGCCACCTCGCTTTTCTACCTCCTGCACCGACTGGATGGCCGGGTGCGGGCCGAGTTCGCCTGGAACGAGGGCCAGCGCTTTGCCAGCCTCTACGGGGTTCTGGAATGGCTCATCAAGAGCTCGGAAGCTGAGCGTGAGGATGATGAATACGGCGTCTACAGCGGTCGGCGCCGGCGCTTCACCCGCGTAGTGGAGCGACCGGGCATATCGCCCGCACTGGTGCCCCGCTTGTTAGACAGCACCGTCTTTCTCACCCTGGAGGACTTGGGCTTTGAGCTGCCGCCTTACCAGGAGCAGCCCGTCGTCCTGAACATGATCCAGGGCAATGGGGGAGAGCCCGACCAGGCAGAGGTCTACCAGCGGCTCAGTCAGAGTTTGCTGCAGGCCGCCCGAGAGGACCGGTCGCTGATGTCGGAGTACTTGCAGACCACTCTGGCCTGGCCCAACGCCCCCTGGCGCGATGAGGAGACCAGCATCGGCACCATCCCTGCTTTGGACGCCGACCGGCTCTATCCCAAGGAGCGATGGCTGGTCGACAAGTGTCTTGAGGAGAAAGCGCTGGGGCGCCGGGTGCTGCTTTTCGTGCGCCAGACGAGCACGCGCGACATCCAGCCCCGGCTGAGCGATCTCCTGGATCAGGTTGGCCTGCGTTCGGTGGTTTTGCGCAGCAGCGTACCTACTCATCGCCGCGAGGCCTGGGTCAGGCGCCGCGTCAGAAACGGGCTGGATGTGCTGATCTGCAACCCCAGGCTGGTCCAGACCGGGCTCGATCTGGTTGACTTTGCCACCTCGATCTTCTACGAGATCGAGTACTCAGTCTACCTGGTACAGCAGGCCAGTCGCCGCACCTGGCGGCTGGGACAGACCGAAGCGGTAAAGGTCTACTTCCCCATCTATGCTGGGGCGATGGAGCATCGCGCTGTAGCCCACGTCGGGCGCAAGGTAGCCGCCGCCCAACTCCTCTACGGCGACGACATCGCCGGTGCCTTGGTGCAGGAGGCCGGGGCAGACTACGGCTTTCTCGAGTCGCTGGCCCGTGAGGTCATCGACAACACCGAGCTGCCTGACCTGGGCCAGATCTTCGTCAACCAGAGCCGCCAGTACGAGGGGGCAGGTTGGCTCACCGGTCGAGGTGACCTTGAGCTTGAAGATGAGGTAAGCCAGGCGTTGGATGCAGTCGCAATGGACTTGGCGCCGGGACAGCCGCTCAGCGGCGAGCAACTGTCCCTGTTTTGATGTGATGAGGAGACAGACGATGAAGGATCAAGATGAGTCGCAAGAGACCTTTGACGGGCAAGAAGACGTTGGTTACGCCCCCCCCCGGGGCTTGCTGCACCAGCCCACGCTTGACCTGGACGCGCACCGGTCGTATCGAACCGGTCATCACCTGCACCCACTGCGGGTTCCGCATCGACCCGGATGGCATCCTGCTCGACTGGCTCGACCCCGAAGAAATCGAGGCGGCCCAAGTGCTGGAGCAGAATATGCCCCGTATTCTGGAACTGGCCACTCGCCTGGGGCTGATCGGTGAGGAGAAGTGAAGGATGTGAGGAGAGTGTTTTCATGCTGAGCGAAAGACGATGTAGGAGGCTAAACAATGACCAACCAGACTGAAGGTCAATCTCTACGGGACTTTGCGGACCGGATCGCTTACCTGGTCACAGACCTCAACGGTCTGATCAGCGGTGTAGTGAATGAAGAGATCACGTCGTCCGACTTTGACTATGACCTCACCCGGCTCTTTGACAAACTGACACAGGTTGAAGTGGCTGTCAGGGAGCTGGTCGACATGTTTTGGAGATGAGCTATGGAAACAGATTACAAGATTGTGGTGATCGAACAGGTGACTGAGCGGGTTTGGTACGAGGTGACCGGTGTTGAGTCGGAGGAACAAGCTCTTGCTGCCTACCGGGCAGGCGCAGGGACTGAAACCTACCGTAAGCACCTGTCCACCGACTATTCCCAGGTCGAGGATGTTTACCAGGCGGAGGAACAAAATGCCTTACCAATGGATCGATCCTGAACTGTTCTTGGAATTTGAAGGCGTGGCCGTCTATCACTGCTACGATGACGGGAGCATGATCAGTGGTTATTGGTACACCACCGATATAACTGACTGCAACTACAAATTCCCTGAAACCAACACGGCCCAATTTGATGTGCGTGACCTGCCTGATCTTGGCCTGGACGCGGGTGACCAGAAATACCACGCCCCCATCATTCAGCACGCGATCAGTGAAGGTTTAATCTCTGGTGAAGCGGCTGTGAAAAGTAAGCCATCGCCCCTCATCGTGAAAATCGAGGTGCTGGGTGGAGTGGCCTACCTTGTCGAAAAGCCGCCCGGCGTTGAGGTGCAGATCATCGACCACGACAACGTGGACGAGGCGGGCGAATCACCAGAGTGAAAGGAGAAAGCAAATACGCATCAGCAAGAAAGTGCAACGACTGTTATCGATTGCTGAAAAACACAGGCTGGACCTGACAGCGCCAGAAGCTTACCTGCGGCTGGATTCGATAACCCCCTGGATATGTGTGGCTGACTGCCACGGGGGAAACGACGACAGGGGCGCTGGCCCAGGGATGGTCTCTTTCACCGACGATACCAATGGATGGTATCTATCTTCTCAGGATTGCCCAAGCTGCGGGTGGTACCTGGGGCGTTAGTGCCACCCACGATCTGACAATGAGTCAAACGGATATTCCTTCCAATAGCGGAAGGGTCTATCTACGCCTCATTTTGCGGTGGTTGTCGGTGAGACTCAATTAATCAGCGAGACCTGGATGAAAATAACTCATCCAGGTCTTTTTTGTGCTCGTAAATCGTGGGGAGAAAGGGTGTCAAACTATACCAGGAAGCGAAAGCTCGGCGTAAGGGGTGAGATATTGATCATGCATGTTTTCGCCCCCGCCCAAGGCCAGTCAGCCTCAAACTACGTCGTCAGACAAAGGTTGTGCGACGTTCAAGGCATGGCGGGATTTGGTACAATGGTGGCTGCAAAAATCAGCTAGAGATGCTCTCAAATGGTTGCGGGAAATAAAACAAGGATGGATCTCACAGCCCCGTCTTCTTGGCTGTAATCACTGGAAGGCTTCAATCGACCAATTCGGATGCTCGCTATGCATCCAAACCAGGCGCCACTTGACCTCATGGAAGTAATTGCCTTGAATCTTGGTCAAGTGCCTGGTGGGATCGAACTCAAGCTTGGCGGCCTTGGTCTTTCGCTGAAGAAACCGCTTGAGATCGCCAGGCTCTCTGGGAACATGACCCACCAGTGTTTTCAGGCCACCCAACTCCATTGGCTTGGGCCAGGAGGACTTTTGAGGCCAGCTCTGAAGGCCTGATACCAATCGGTCTTTGGTTGAGCTGATGCTGTATGGTTCATAGTCATCACCTTGTATAAAATATAGTTGGGCTTACTTGCGTAAGCTGGGTGCCCCGGCGACAATAGGGCAGTTCGGCACGGGCCGGACTGCGGGCCGACCGGGCAAGTCTACACCTCCTGGCCGGACTGTCTTGACCAGAGACAAGTCACGTCTCCGAAAGTTTGACACCCGGTCTCGCTGGGGATCAACGTCTGACACGCACGATGCCCCTACCCTGGTCGCGCTGCGAGGTAGCAGATCGCAGGCTGATGGCGACCAGGCATGAGGGCTGATTAGCCGCAAGGCTGCCGCTCCAGAGAGCGCCGGGGCACCCGAACGGACCGCTAGCCTGCTAGGTTTGTCTTTCAAGGAGAGTGCCTCATGACCAATCGTTTGCAGGTCGGCATCGACTTCAGCCAGAAGCGAGCCGACGTGTGTCTGATGTTTCCCAATGGGCAGCCGCTTGAGCGCCACCAAGCCTTCGGCAACTCGTGCTCAGGCTACTCGTTAGCCAAGCAACTCTTGCTGGACGCCCTGGACAGCTATCAGTTTGATGGCGTCGATGTCTCTGGCGAAGCCACCGGCTACTACTGGCTGCCCTTCTTCCTGCAACTGGCCGCCGATCCCGAGCTGGAGCCCCACGACTTGAACCTCTTCTTGCTCAATCCGCGTTGGGTTCACTGGTACAAGAAGTGCTTCGCCCAGGATGACAAGAGTGACCAGAAGGACTCCTACTACATTGCGGATCGTACGCGTACGCACCGACCTGACGTCGTCTGGTCGCCCCAGATGGACACGCTCCCCTTGCGCTTCTACACCCGCTTTCGCTTCCATCTGGTCCAGACCCTGGCCTGCGAGAAGTGTTACTTCTCGGCCTTCTTGTTCCTCAAAGCCAGTGCCTATCGCCGTCTCGAACCCTTCTCCGACGTCTTTGGGGCCACCAGTCGCCTGGTGCTGACCCAGTTACCCAGCCTGGATGAGTTGGCCGAGCTGCCCGTCGAAGCTTTGACTGACTATTTGCACGAACTCAGTGGGCATCATCTGCGCGATCCGGCCGACAACGCTCGCAAACTGCAACGCGTTGCCTGCGAGAGCTTTCCCCTGCACCCGGCTCTGACACTACCAGTCCAGCGCATCCTGGAACTGACCCCGGATCATATCCGTTTCCTGGAGGGCCAAATCCAACAAGTCGAAGCCTGGATCGCCGCCGAACTGGTGCCTCATACAGCCATTCGTCAACTGGCTACCATCCCAGGCGTTGGCCCTGTCTTCTCCAGTGGCATCGGAGCTGAGATCGGTGACGTCCGGCGCTTCTTGCAAGGCACCAAGTGGGACAAGCGACGCAGACGCTATCGGTCCCGTAACCTGCGCGACGCCGAAGACGCCGTCGCCAAGCTGGCTGGCCTCTGGTGGCCTCGCTCCGACTCGGGTGGCTTCGAGGCCGAGGACCGGCGTATGGCCAGGTCCGGCAATCGTTACTTGCGCTACTACTTCATCCAAGCCTCTAACCAGATGCGCCTCAACATTTCAGACTACGCCGACTTCTATGCCCGCAAGTACCGTGAAGCTTCCAAACACCACCACAAGCGAGCTCTGGTCCTGACCGCTCGCAAGAGCGTTGGCCTCGTCGTCGGGCTGCTACACCGCGACGAGCCCTATCGCTCTAAGGAGGGCTAATCGAACCATTACGCACCATCCGCCACCTCCACCTTGCCTCAGGCAGACGACGTCACCTGGGTCATTCTGCGGAGTCGCTGGCCATCATAGGTACCTGCTAGGCCTCCCATTTTCAAAAAATCCAATATGGGCAGGCATGCTTGAGTTCGTCTCTACTTCAGTTCTTAAGGTTCTTTTCGCACTCAAATTTGAGTCTTGACTTTTACCGCACTTCCCGAGCAGCGGGTTGACAAGCCCTTGTATTGAGCTTGCCTGCTCGGTGAAGTTGAAAGCAGCCGGATGCCTTTCCCGTGCAAGGGCGGCGCAAACAAGTTAATGAATACAGTCTACTCCGTTGATCTTGACCCTTGCAGGGGCAAGGTGGCTGCTACAATGAGATAAGCAGGTAAGCCAATTCCTCAAGATCTGCTGCATTGCATCGATTTTCGGCAAATTGGCGACCAAGAAAGCTGGTTGAGTATTTCGAAATTGACGAAGATTTAAGTGTAGATTGGTAGATGCTCACTGTCAGGGCTGGGACCAAGAGGCTTATACTTCAGTAACGTGGTAAGGTCTCCACTGCTGTCTTTGATGTGGATCATGTTCTCAAATTCGCTAAACAGGTGGTTCATCGGTCTGGATGAGATGATCCAGAACACTAACGAAAAAGGTGACTAGCACGATAATCTAGCGATCCTCGAAGCGGAACACCAGCACCTGTCCCACCGAAGGTGGGAGCAAACGACTCGGGCCTGGGACATATGACAATGACCGACCACCCGTGTGCATTGAGTTCTTACGAAGCCAGAAGCAGCCATTTACCTCGATGAATTTGAGGGACACAAGCCAAATCGCTTCTTTGTTTCGATTCATAGACCCGACAAAACGCCTCTGACAGTACGAATTGCATCCTCAGTTGCCTGCCGAGAGTTGGGTAAGGGCAATACTTCGAACGAGAGATATCCTTGATAGCTGGTGTCCCGTAATGCTTTCAACACACCTCGCACATCTAGGTGCCCGTGGCCTGGTGCCCGTCGGTTGCTGTCAACTAAATGGACGTGTCCTAAGTTCGGACCAATCTGGCGCAGGCTGGCTACCACGTCCACTTCCTCTATGTTCATATGAAATGTGTCGGCAAGTAGCTTAAGATTGGCCTGCCCAATCCGATTAATGACACTCAATGCTTCTTCAGCTGTGTTCAGATAATCGCATTCATAGCGATTGAGTGGCTCCAGTAGAATGGTCACGCCCGCCTCGGCAGCAACTTGGCAGCACTCTTCCAGACAGGCCATAGCTGCCTCACGCCGAATAGGGCGTTGCTGGGCATCATTCCCAAGTCGTCCGCTAAGTAGACCGATAGTTACAGCCGAATCTAGATATGCTGCCAGGGCAATATGTTCTTTTACACGCTCGACTGCCTGACGCCGGATCTCAGAGTCAGGATCAGCAAATGTCAGACCGTCTTCACCGGCAGCCATGCCAGTGCCCAGCGTCGGAATCCCAAGGCCGTAATGGGTTGTCAAGTTGTTGATGGCAGTCGGATCAATATCGCTCGGCTGCCGCAAGTGCAGTTCCACACCGTCATAACCAAGTTCTGCCGCCAATGCAAATGCATCAGTCACTTCGCCTCGTAGTAGAATCGGGGCAAAACGTGACACACTAGGAGTAGCGGTTAGGGATAATTTCATCATAATTCACCGACTTAGAGTTGAAGATCTCCTTTTAACTCAATATCTTAGAATCCCGTCTCGTTAAGAAAGGTGGCACTAGACGCCAAATCTTCGTCACCGTAGATCCAGTTCCGCACTCAGTATTTCATGGTTCACTCCTTTCAGTGTTGTCAAAATGTCGTCCACTGTTGAGCTGATCCAGGATACTCTGCTTGATCTGCTGCGCGGTCTCCAGCATATACGTATAGTCACACCCTAGCGAGACCCAATGTGCGCCATTCTGAATCCAGTACGCAGCTTGATCTGGATCATTGCCAATAGCGATGCCTACCATTATTCGAGATTCTCGGGCTTTGGTGAGGATTCGCTCGATGGCTTTCATCACCTCTGGATGACCTGGGTCAGCCATATGACCCAATGCGCCCGATAGATCCATCGGACCTACAACAATGCCATCCAAGCCAGAAACATCTAGTATAGCATCCAGGTCGGCTAGGGCATCTTTATGCTCGATCTGGACCATACAGAGTACGAGCTTGTTGGCCTCTCTGCAATAGGTAGGACCATCCGACCGACCATAATTGGAGGGGCGACGTGGTCCGTAACCGCGAATGCCTTCTGGTGGATAACGACAGGCAGCAACGGCCAGCCTTACATCTTTGGCATTTTGTATCATCGGGACAATGACCCCCGCAGCTCCGATGTC
>Ga0180437_10012464_pt1 | contig 10039 bp, 7 predicted proteins | sample SS_ome_4_FD_132410 | JGI IMG/M metagenome (GOLD analysis project Ga0180437, IMG submission 132410) | Hypersaline lake sediment archaeal communities from the Salton Sea, California, USA - SS_3_D_1 metaG | ecosystem: Environmental > Aquatic > Non-marine Saline and Alkaline > Hypersaline > Sediment... | reverse complement strand
CCTTGCCCCGAATCCCTATTATCGCCTCAACGAATCTCGGCAATTGAAGGAACAACAACTGACCGGACGTGAAACAATGAGTTGCGTTTTCTCAGTGGAGTTGAGTTCCAAGAAGAAGGTCAGGAGCATCTCCATCTCCGATGAGGCTCACGACAGAGTCCTGTTCGAGGGTGACCTAGGAAAGCTCCTTGAGCTGTCCATGATCAACAGCAGCGCGATGGAGGTTAGAGGAGAGCATGGAGTCCTTCGGATGGAAATATCTGAAGATCTTCTCCTTAAGGTACTCAGCAGCCCGGGACGTGAGTTGAGCCTTTGCTCCGGGGTGGAGCAGAAAAAGTAGTGAGTTGTGAGATGAAATGAACAGACCAAAGTGTAGAAGGAAAGGTATGAGGATAGGGCTCATTTTTCTGATTGTATCTTCAATAGTTCTCGTTGTATCCATACAAGCAGAGGAAGAATACCATGTTATCCTGACTCTACAGGCGCCTGAACCGACATTTTTCGGAGGTTATGGTCTTGAAACAGCGTTATTCGAAGATGGTATAGTGATCGGAGAATGGACCGGAGATGTAGGTGACATAAGCAGCGCAGGTAGGGCTTACATCTATAACAAAGACTGGGACCTCACTTCAATCCTTCGGGCACCCACTCCGAAGGAGACAGAGAACTTCGGTCGTGACGTTGATGTAACAGATGACATTATCGTAGTCGGCTGTGGAAGTGCAAATATCGGTGATATAGAAGAGGCAGGAAAAGTATACGTCTTCGATATCGATGGTACTCTATTGACCATCCTTCAATCTCCCGACCCTAAAGCTAAGGGTGATTTCGGTAACGAAGTTTCAATATACAGTGACGGTATCCTCGTGGCTGAGATAGGAGGCATGGAACATGGCTTTATTCACCCTGGCTGCGTCTACGTATATACCCATGAAGGCGTCTATCTACGAAATGTAACTTCACCTGCAATGAAGCCTGAGGGTTGTTTCGGACAGAGCCTGATAACTAACGATGAATACATAGTTGTGGGAGAGCCTGGAACCATCGGGAGTAATCGTCCCATTGACCACCCTAGTGTATATGTTTATGACTATGACTGGAACCTCGTCGCTACTATCCAGCCTCCTGACCTGCAGGAACGTACGTTCTTCGGCTTTTCAACATCAATGAACGATGACTACCTCGTGATAGGCGAACGATGGGCGACCGTGGACGGGTATGAGAAGGCCGGTAGAGCCCACATTTACGACACAAACTGGAACCACATGGCGACGCTTCAATCGCCTACCCCTGAGAATAACGGGGAGTTTGGCTTAGATGTGGTGATCGGAGGTGACATAGTCGTCGTGGGGGAACGTAGAGGCGACGTGGAGAGCATGAACGAGGGGAAGGCCTATGTGTTCGACTTAGAGGGGAACCTTATCTCTACTCTAGTATCTCCTGAGCCTTTTCCGGGTAACCAGTTCGGCTACTCGGTTGAGACTGATGGGGAGATAATAGTGGTTTGCGAGGCTGACGTCGAAGCTGGAGGTAAGTCCAAGGCGGGGAAGGTCCACGTCTTCGGTTTAGGTGAGCCGGTCGCTGAACCGCCTACCCAGGAAGTGGAGACCACTGCGGAGTCAGAGCCTGAATTGGAATCTGATAAAAGCGGTGGTATACCGGGGTTCTCCCTTGAATCAATCGTCATAAGCATGTTTCTGGCAATGTTCTGGCTATGGTCTGTACAAAGACGACGTTAAAAAACCCCTTCTCTTTTTTTTTCGACGCGTGCCACCACTCTGGCCAAAAGTATGATTTTGATGCGTGTTGTTCAAGATCCCGTGCGCACGGCTTCGCGCACGAGAGGAGCGAGAAGGACATGGTCGCCTGATGGCTTCTAGCCCCTTCTCCTGAGAGAGCTCAGTATGCCCCGCTTCTCCACCGTTTCTGCCTTCTGCGATATGTCCTGCCTCATCTCTATGCTTCTCTTTAGTGGCGTGACATCCACCCCGAGTTTGTACATCTTGTTCAGTACGCCGATCAGTGATATGGCACCCTCGTAGTCGATGGATGACACTATATTGGTCGGGATTAGCAGGGTGGTCCAAGGCAGGTCACGTTCCAGAGCTTCTTCCATGAGGACCGCGTTGAGGCCCGAGACCCCTCCCTCCGTGAGGGGCCTCGCACCGAACTTCACGATCTCCCGGTCAGGTATGCTGAACCCGTAGACGGGGTTCTCCCTCAGCTGCTGAGGCATCGGCATCGCCTCGATGCAGACGAAGTCCTTGGCGCCCCTCTCCAGCAGCCACTCCATCAGTTTAGCTCCGATCTCCCAGGAGCTCTCGGGGGTCACAAGGGCCTCGCTGACTACCACAAGGAGCTCGTCCTTGCTGTCTCCGTATATCCTGAATGGGTGGATGGGTTTCCCTTCCATGAGCAGAATTGTCGGTGGCAGTAGCTTCGATCTCAACTCGGCCTTCAACTCGAAGTTCTTGTTACGGATGATGTACATGAGGGCCGTGTTACCCATGAACCCTGGTCCGCTGAAGGCGAATACGACCGACGGCCGCGTCTTCTTAATGGGATTAACCTCGTTGATCGATACTTTCTCCGACATTCTCAAATCCAGATTAAGGAAAGCATTCTGATTTAAAAGGTAGCCCCTCAGCCATGCCCCTATCTTTATCCCTCGACTCTACCTATTCATATCCTGATTATCTTCATGGACACCCAACATGAGAGGTTGAAGGCGTTAATCTCTGGTCGTACTTTAATCCTCTCCCATCACAACGCCGATCCAGATGCGATCGGATCAGCTTTCGCTCTCCAGCAGTTGGTCTCGTCGTTGACGCCGTCAGCTTCCGCTGACATCTACCTACCTGGAGGAGCCACCCTCCTCTCGAAGAAGATCATGGATGAATTGGGCATCACGGTCCTCGACGACGCCTCCATCGATGACTATGAGCTCCTGATTGTCTGCGACACTGCGACACTGAAGCAGCTTGAGGGTTGGGAGAGCGTGGTGTCTTCTGCGGATATCCCAAAGGTATTCATAGACCATCACTCCCCTCACCCCGAAGTCACCGAGAGAACAACCCTGCACATACTTGACGAGGAGGCATCGTCGACCTGCGAGATGGTCTACACCATCTATAAAAAATATGGTATCACCCCATCAGCAGTTACAGCCAGAGCTTTGATGTTGGGGATTATATTCGATTCCCGGCATCTCCGCCTTGCCACCTCCCGTACAACGCAATACGTCTCCGAACTCCTGAAAATCGACGGACCTCTGGATGAGATGTTCGACCTCCTCAGGACAAAGAGGGAGCGACCTGAAAACATCGCCAGGCTGAAGGCAGCCCAGAGGATGAGTCTGCATACCGTGGGAGACTGGACGATAGCTACATCACACCTCAGCTCTTTTCAATCCTCTGCTGCCCGTGCCTTGATCGGCCTCGGAGGTGATGTCGCCATCGTGGCAGGCAGGAGTAAAAAGACGCTCATTGCGAGCTTAAGGTCTTCGACTGTTTTCTACGAAGAGTCCCGCGTACACATTGGTAGGGACTTAGCCATACCCCTAGGGGAGGTCTTCTCTGGGGCTGGGAGTGGCCATCCCACTGCCGCTGGGGTCAACGGTGAGGGGGACCCGAAGCGGTTTCTGGAGACGGCCCTTGTCCTACTCACCGAGCTTCTTGAGAAGGAACCATAGTGTGAATCCGTCTCGTTTGATGCCATATTATAGGGCTAACTAATATATGCGTAGACATCCTTTTAAACGGACTCATAGCTCAAAAGAGGAGGAATCCTTGGGCATTATCGAGGTTAGGGATCTCCACTATTCCTATCCCAACGCTACGTCCCCAGCGTTGAAAGGCATAGACCTTACCATCGATAAGGGAGAGTTCATACTCTTGACTGGTCCCAGCGGATGCGGGAAGACCACGTTCTGCAGGACGCTCAACGGGCTCATCCCTCACTTCTACAACGGCGAGATGGAGGGAGAGGTCAAGGTCTCCGGCTTGGATATCAGGGAGTACCCCACGTACAAGCTGGCACAGCACGTGGGGCTCATCTTCCAGAATCCGGATAATCAGATCTTCGCCCTGACAGTCGAGAAGGATGTCGCATTCGGCCTTGAGAACCAAGGCGTCCCCAAGGATAAGATGCGCGAGGAGATAAGTTGGGCCCTGAAAACGGCGGGTATCGACCAACTCAAGGACAGGGCGACCCACGAAATGTCGGGGGGGCAGAAACAGCGCCTCGCTATAGCCTCCATTCTGGCTATGAAGCCCAAGATCCTCGTGCTCGATGAGCCCACGTCCTTTCTCGATCCATTAGGCGCAGAGCGGATCTTTAAGGTCTTGGACACGTTGAACAAGGAGTACGAGATGACCATACTCCTCATAGAGCACCGCGTCGATCTCGCCACGCAGTACGCCGACAGGGTCATAATATTCTCTGACGGCCGAATCAGCCAGCAGGGCTCACCCGCTGAGATCTTCACCAACGAGGCGACGCGCCTCGCAGGGGTTGGGATACCAAGGGTCATCGAACTAAATGAATGGTTGAAGAGGAGGGGCATCGTCCTGGGTGAAACACCCCTAACTCCGACAATGCTTGTAGAGCAGCTCAAGCCCCGAATGAAGGGGGTGAATCCCTACAGAAGAACTTTCGACCCAGATCTCGATATGTACACAGGGGAGCAGTGGAACAGCCCACTCGTCGAAGTTGAGGGTGTCTCTTTCAGCTATCCCGGCGTAGACAAGGTCTTGGACGACGTGTCGTTGACGATCCACAGGGGGGAGTTCGTGGCGATAATGGGGGAGAACGGAGCGGGCAAGACCACCCTAGTCAAGCATCTGAACGGCCTCCTTCGCCCAAAGAAGGGGCATATAAAGATAGATGGCACAGACATCTCCGGTCTAAGCGTCGCCAACCTGGCGAGGCGGGTTGGGCTGGTCTTTCAGAACCCCGACGACCAGCTCTTCTCGGAGAACGTCGTGGAGGAGATAAGCTTCGCCCTCAGGAACTTTGGCTTCGAGAGGGAGGTCATAGAAAAGAGGGTCGACTGGGCGCTCAACCTGTTGGATCTGGAGCGTTACAGGAATTCAAGCCCATTCATCCTCAGCGGCGGTGAGAGGAAGAGGGTCGCCCTCAGCTCCGTCTTGGCGTGGGACCCTGAGATAGTGGTTCTGGATGAGCCCACCATAGGGCAGGACTACGCTCAGAAGGAGAGGCTAAGACACTTCCTGTTGCAGTTGAGGACTCAGGGTAAGACCACCATCATAGTGACCCACGACGTCGAGTTCGTCGCCGAGTGCAAGCCACGGATAGTCCTCATGGCGGACGGGAAGATCACAGCAGACGGCCCCATAAAGAAGGTGATGGTCGACAACGAGGCGCTGGCTCGCGCATCGGTCGCCCCCCCTGAGATCGCCAAGGTCTTCCAGCAGCTCTCAGATTTCGGGCTCCCAGGAAACGTGCTCGACGTCGAAGAGGCCGCCGACATCCTCAGTCAGGTCCTGGAGGTGTCTGGGTGAGCCTGCTCGAGGGGTTGAGGTTCACAAGGGGCGACTCACCCCTGCACAGGCTTGACCCACGGGTCAAGTTCTTCATGACGATAGTGATCTTCACATCTGCGGTTCTCTTCATGGACCTCCTGCCCTTGCTGGTGATCTTCGTCGCGCAGATACCGCTGGTCCTCATCGCCGACATCAGGAAGGAGTGGATGAAGAGCCTAAAGGGGAGCCTGTTCCTCTCCGTGATAATTTTCTCAACAAACTTAATATCGTACTACTTCTTCCAGGGGAGGACCCTCAACACCGAGAACGTCGAGATAGCCTTGGCCCTTACCGTCCGCTTCTTGAACCTCATCACTTCTTTCTCCCTGTTCTTCCTAACCACCTCCCCCGACAAGCTCAGCTTGGCTCTTGAGAAGGCCCGGATCCCATACGAGTTCAACTTCGCGTTCATCACGGCGATTAGGTTTGTCCCAGTGCTGGCTGATGAGGCCCAGTCGATCATGGACGCCCAGAGGTCGAGGGGGCTGGAGCTTGACAAGGGAGGCTTCCTGACGAGGATCAGGAAGTATATACCAATTCTGCTGCCTCTCATCATTAACTCCATAAGAAGGAGCCTCGATTTGGCGGAAGCGATGGAGTCGAGGGCCTTTGGTGCGACGAGGGAACGCACAAACCTCTTCGAGCTCGTGATGGAACGCCGTGACTACGCTGTGTTTGTGATCTCCCTCGTCGTACTCGTCGCATTGATCGTCATGAAGATCTACCTGCCGCCCTTCGAACCGTTGCTACCCTATAGGGTCTTAATATAATTACAATAATATCTCTTGCATATAGGAAAACTTTAATATTTACTGTTTTTATTATCAGGGGATTCGGTATATACAGGGTGTAGAATATGGAGCCTCGCAAAGTACAGAAAGTCGGGTACTCGACCCTTTCCGTCTCACTTCCCATGAATTGGGCTAAGAAGGCTGGTATAGAGAAGGGAGACCTTATCTTCATCTCTGAGGAGAGTGACGGCGCCCTCAGGCTGACCACCGAGCAGGGGAAGGTCGAGGACAACACGATCTATGTGGTAGACGTCGACAGATGTGATAACACGAAGGTATTGGCGAGGGTTATAGTGGGGAACTACGTCCTCGGTCGGAACCTCATCAAGGTGGAGTCCGAGCGGAGGCTCATGAGGGAGCAGATTGAGAGCATCAGAGAGGTTACTCAGCGGCTGCTTGGGATCGGCATCATCGAGGAGTCTGACAGGCACCTTCTCCTCCAGTGCTCCATAAACCCCAGCAACTTCCCTCTCGAAACCGTCGTTCGTCGCCTCTTCGTCATCACATCCATAATGTTCAAGGAGATTCTCGACAGCCTCATCGATGGCGACATGGAGTTGGCGAAGGATGCCATCACAAGGGAATACGAGGCAGACACCATCTACTGGCTCCTAGCCCGCCTCCTGGCCTCCGCTCAGCAGTCCAGGGCGATATCCGACAGCATAGGCGTCTCGGATCCGATGGATATCGTACAGCACAGCATCATCGCGTGGTACCTCGAGATGATCGGGGACAGGGTCAACAACATAGCTGAGAACATCATCAACCTCCAGTCGATCAGGGCGGAGTCCGATGGTGACCTCATCGATCGCCTAACGCAGATAGGGATGATCGCCTTCACGATGTTCGACAAGGCTGTGAAGAGCGTCTTTGATCAGAACCTGAACGTTGCCAGCGACGCTGTGGACCTATATGAGACGGTGGCTAATGAGGAGAGTCGGCTCCTCAAGAGGTTCCAGAACGGTAGCAGCCCGGATGTCGCTTCCTATGTGAGTGAGATAGCGTGGGACATGAAGATCATCGCAGAGCACAGCTCAGCTATAGCCGAGATCGCGATTGACAGCGTCCTGAACGGGGAGAACGAGATCTGCCAGATCGCTGTGGAAAAGTAGCATTCAAATCTGGAATTTTTTGTATTTTCTGAATGTTTTAGGCCAAAATACGACTTCTCGCCGCGTTTTTTGGAGTGAGAAGGTCAATTGCGCTTTTATCCTTATGTGGTTTATATATGTTTTGTATGCCAAATAAATACTGGTATATATATCCGGCATCCAGCCACTCCGCCTGTTCCCTCTACACTAGGAATAATAAAATACTCATAGCGTTCCCTTACGTTCAGAACCATGAGCCTAGTGAAGGAGGTCTCTACATGGATCCTCTCGGGGATCGGAGGGGTGATCCAATCCATCGATGAGGCTGACATTGAGAAGATGATCGATGAGATTATGGCTGTGAGGGCCCATAAGATACTGCTGCTGGGGACTGGTAGGAGCGGTTTCGTGGGGCGGGCCTTCGCCCTGCGGTTGATGCATCTGGGCTTCAATGTGTACGTCAGCGGTGAGACCATCACCCCAGCGCTTACGCCGGATGACCTTGTGCTCGTGATCTCTGGGTCGGGGACGACAACGACGGTGGTTGCTCAGGCTCAGGTGGCCAAGTCCGTGGGCTCCAAGGTGGTGGCGGTGACCTCGCATCTCGACTCTCCCCTGGGGGAGGTTGCGGACGGTGTGGTGCTGGTGAAGGGGCGGACGAAGATTGATCAGATCACCGACTATGAGGGGAGGCAGATCAGCGGCGTCTACGATAACGCTCCGCTGGGGACGATGTTTGAGCTGTCGGTGATGGTGTTCTTGGATTCGGTGATCGCGGCGTTGATGCAGCAGCTGAGGGTCCATGAGATCGACATGAGGGCTAGGCACGCGAACGCCGAGTGAGCGTGACGCTGGCAGGGGATAGGGGCTTCCGGCCATTTGGGTGTTTCTTGGGTATGCGGCTGGCTTAGGATAAGGGTTCCCGGGGGGGCCGTGTGAAGGGGTCTGGTTTTGGACGTGTCCTTTCACCTGTCTGTGTGAATGCCGGGTCTACGGTTTCCTGACGGTGAGGTGCTGGGCGCCGTCGGGGAGTCTTCTGGGGTTCACGGTGCCGGTGGTTAGGTCGATGGTGGTGGGCTCCGTGTGGGGGGCCGGGGCGTCGTCGGCGTGGGGGAGGCGGAGGCTGTAGGTTGTTCCTTGTGAGTGGAATGTGATTGTGGTCCAGCCGTCTCCGGTTTCCCGTGTGGGTGCTGTGATGTTCGAGCCGTGGGCGTGGACGGCTGCCTGGAGGTGGCGTAGGACGTGGGCGGCCCGCCTGGGGTTGAGGCGCCTGTCGTAGAGGCCTGCCCGGGGGAAGTACCCCCTGTCGTGGTCCATGAATGTGTCCAGGAGGACCCTGACGTCGGGGTGGGCGTAGCCCGCGACGGCGGCCTCGGCGGTCCTGTTGGCTGTGTGGTTGTGGTCCCGGGGGTAGTCGGCGGGGTCCTCGGGGGCGAGCCTGACGTTCACCAGTGCCCTGAAGCCGTTGGCATCGGCGTATTCGCTGATGCGCCGTATCGTGGGTAGGGGGTGGTCGTGCTGGCCGACTTCGAAGACGAATCCGTCCACGGAGCCTCGCCGGGGGAGGATGGCGTCGAGCTTGGACGTGTCGTCGACGTGGAATCCGTGGCTCATGTAGTGGCTGAACTTGGGGCCCGTGCGCTCCCTGTGGACGCTGCTCTCTATGTTGGCGACGTAGACGGGGAGGTTCAGAGTATCGCGCAGGTTGGACGCGTCGGGGAGGTTCTCTTGGACCGTCTCCCATGGGAGGATCACTTCCAGATAGTCGACGAGCTGGCCGTGTTCGGCTATGGCGTCGGGATTAGGGGTGTTGACGGTGAAGAAGCCGTACCTGCTCCCTTTCCTGTGGAGCTCTTTTAGGCGGCGTCGGGTGGCCTCGTCGATGAGGTCGGCGAGGGGAAGCCTAAGGTCCCTGATCCCCGTTTCCCATAGCGCCAGGATGGTGTAGTCGTTCCGGGCCTTCTTCCTGACGAACTCGTCGACGGGTCCCATGTAGGGGAGCTCCGTGACCTCCGCGATGGGGTACCTCAGCTGGACGCCTAGGCGGGAGGGGAAGCCCTCGGAGGGGTAATGGGTTTGGATCTTCTCCTCGTGCTGGAGGGTCTCCCCCTCCTCGAGGGTGCGTCCGTATGACCTGTGGATCCGGGCCACATGGCCATTTTCGTACACGTCTACGATGCAGTACCCGAGCTTAGCCGCGTCGTCCCTGCCGTACTCCTCGGGGGACTCGATCCTGAACAGGTTCGCGTAGTCTTGTCTGAGGTTGCAGGTGGAGAGGAGGTTGTAGATGTCCGTCTCGCCGTGCCTCTTGTAGAAGAACTGGTGTACGTGGCCGACGAAGACCGCCTCGACCTCGTGCTCCTCGATGAGGTCTAGGAGCCACCTCCTTGCCGGCTGGTCAAGGTTGTCGTAGTTGCTTGGCTCGTCAGGGAGGTGGAGGTATGGAGGGTAGTGGCTGAAGAGGTGGATCCTGCTCCCCTTGTGCTCACATAGGTCCGCCTCCAGCCACTCCCTCTGCTCGTCCTCCTCTTTGAGCCCTGAGTTCAGGGCGAGGCTATTTATCGCGATGAAGTGGATGTCGCCATGGTTGAAGCTCTGGAATGTGGGGCCGTGG
>Ga0180437_10012463_pt1 | contig 10040 bp, 7 predicted proteins | sample SS_ome_4_FD_132410 | JGI IMG/M metagenome (GOLD analysis project Ga0180437, IMG submission 132410) | Hypersaline lake sediment archaeal communities from the Salton Sea, California, USA - SS_3_D_1 metaG | ecosystem: Environmental > Aquatic > Non-marine Saline and Alkaline > Hypersaline > Sediment... | reverse complement strand
TATGATTTTTTGAATTCACCTCATAGGTTCTCGTTGTGTGTTACTTTTTAACGGTTATAAATGCTGTGGAATAGACAGAGTTTCAATCGTGTTCGTGACTTTGATTATGGGAGTCATGAATACGAATAACATTTATATTGCCTACTGTGGAAATCCTCTCTTGGACTTTCTGAATATTTAATTTGCAAAGTCGGAAGACTATTCTTGAGAATATTCAGTTTTTAATAATGTTTTTGAGGGATTTTATATGACGTTTTCAAAAGACATGCTGAATGGTTTCGAACTTACGAGAGATAATTTTGCTGATCCTCCGAGGGAGATGGGTATTTTACCTTTTTGGTTCTGGAACGGTGAACTTGATGAGAAGGAATTGGAATGGCAACTTCGAGAGTTTTGGGATAAAGGTATTTCCGGATTGTTTGTACACGGTCGTTTTGGCTTAGCTGTTCCTTATCTATCGGATGCTTGGTTCGAGCGAATAAAATTTACTGTAGAAAAGGCAAAAGAGATTGGGATCGATATATGGATTTATGATGAAATGAATTGGCCCAGCGGTACAGCTGAACGTCAGGTTTTGAAAGCTTATCCTCATCTTTCTCAGAAATACTTAGAGATGGTAGTGTTGGATGTGTACGGTCCCATTTTCACTTTTCTCGAAGCCACAGATCATCGTTATGTGAATACAGGAAACTCCAAACCCATAGCGGCATTTGCATGTACCGAGGAAGAATTTAATGGGACTATTGAATATCTTGTTGATTTAACACCCAATCTTTCATTTGAGAAAGTAATCCCATGGGAGGCCCCAGAGGGTAATTGGAAACTGCTTTATTTTCTAGAAAAAGAAGCCGATTATTATATTGATGCATTGAATCCAGAATCAACCCAGCGATTCATCGAACTGACTTACGAGAAGTATAAATCAGCAGTTGGACATCAGTTTGGCAAAGTAGTACCTGGATTTTACACCGATGAACCGGCGATGCACTATTATCATGTTGGAATGGACAATTACGTGATTCCATGGTCGAGTCAGATGTTTAAAATCTTCCGCCAACGGCGAGGATATGATTTAAGATCCAATCTTCCCGCATTGTTTTTAGATGTTGGTGAAAAGACAGAGTATATTCGCTATGATTTTTGGAGTGCAATAACAGAACAATATGCTGAAACATATTATAAGCAGATCCGTGACTGGTGTGATGATAACAAAGTTATATTTACTGGGCATCTGTTATTCGAAGAATGGCTTCGAATGCATGCTCGATGCGAAGGAAACATCTTCAAGCTCCTTAAACATATGAGTTTAATCGGAGTCGATCATCTTTATCCGAAAATCGGGACAAAGGAAAATCCGGCGGAGCATGTTGCCCTTAAAATCGCAAGCTCTGCAGCCCATCATTTTGGCAGTACTAGATTATTATGTGAATCCATGGGTGGGACTTATTGGGATTGCACACTTGAGAGAATGAAATGGATTGCTAATTGGGAGTATGTTTTGGGTGTCAATCTTTTGAACAATCATGGGTACCATTATTCTATTGAAGGTGAACGGAAACGCGACTGGCCACCGTCACAATTTTATCATCACACATGGTGGAAATATTATAATTTATTCACAACATACATGGATCGATTGGGTCACATTTTAAGTGGCGGTCAACATATTGCTAAAGTACTTATGTTGTATCCTATAAACAGCATCTGGACTAACTACGTGCCTCAGAAACGAAATGAAGTTGGTAACGTTATAGAGTCTGATTTTAATTGTCTTACGGATACCTTACTTCGACTTCATTTTGATTTTGATTATGTGGATGAAGACGTACTGGCTGAAGCGGACATTGTCGATGGGAAAATCAAAATAGCTGATGAAGAATATTCCTTGTTCATACTTCCACCTGTGACACATATCAAGGAAAAGACACTACTTGTATTGGAACAATTTCTAAATACCGGAGGAAAAATTATTGCCAGTACTTTGCTGCCAATTGGATTGTTGGAATCCGAAATAGAGCAAATTCATGAGAGAATAAAGAAACTATTCGGTATGAATTCATTAGAACTAATGGATTCTTTTAAGAATGATGCCAAGTATGACATTTACCAACATCAGTCAAATGGTAATGTCTATATCTTTAAGGGAAAGGGATTTCATCAAAACAGGCCAATAGACGAACTCAATCGAATACTTAACGAGTGCATCGTACCCGATGTGTCGATTAAAAATGAAGACGTTTTTTATCTCCATCGAGTAAAGGATAATCGGGATATCTATTTCTTTATAAATTCATGTCAAAAAAATATTGGTAATGTTAAGATCACATTCGAGAAAATCAGTAAACCCGAGTTATGGGATCCTTCAACTGGTGAGATAAATCCCATAAATGTTTATAAAATTAAAAATAATCGATTGTGTATTGAACTCGATTTCTCTGCAACAGATTCTCACGTCGTCATTTTAGAGGAAAAAATAGAAAAGCCTTTCATACTCGAATCTAATCTGAATATTGAGCGTTTTGAGGAGAATAAAATTCAAGGTTATACGGCAAATAAAGAATCGGACATTAATATTAAGATCGATACTTCGAATGGCATTAAAGAGCTAACTACTGAAGCGTTGGATTCATTGCCGTCTTTAACTTTGGGAGATACATTCGATTTCGAGATTGAAGACGAAAATGTATTATCTCTTCATGATTGGAAAATGCGGATAGCAGATAGTTCAAAACATCTAGATGAAGTTACTGATCTGGGATTCGATGATAGCGAATGGTTAGATGTGACAATGGGTGCTTGGGAAATGCAATTACCCCAAGAGAGAGATGAGGAATCTTATCCGATAACTGTGTGGTATCGAACGAGTTTTGAAATCGTTGATATGCCGTCCAATCTGAAAATTATGATTGATGGTTTTAGCGGCAGTGAATATCGGTTTTTTATCAACGGGAAAGCAGTAAAAGATCGTGGGCAGCGAAGCTTTTTCGATGCAGAGATGAAAGAGGTGGATATCCTTCCTTTAATACAAAAAGGGAATAACGGGATTTTTATCCAGCTGAAGGTTCATAAGAGAACGGATGGCATACTCGATTTAATTAAAATAGTGGGAGATTTTTCATTATTGTCTGCTGATGGGAAATACAAGATTGTCAGAAAAAAGAAAAGGATAAAATTAGGGAGCTGGACTGATCAGGGATATCCTTTTTTCTCTGGAACCGGTTCATACACCACACAAATCGATGTACCCGAATCATATAAGGATGGATTACTATTCCTTGAAGTGGAATGTGGAGAGGATGTTCTCGAAGTATGGTTTAACAATCACCTTGTCAAGATCGTACCATGGCATCCCTATCGTATCGATGTGTCAAAACATATTAAACCCGGAAGGAATCAAGTAACACTGAAGGTTACGAATACACTCATCAATTTTCTTGAAGCGGTTACAAAACCCTCAGGCATCTTCTCGGAGCCAAGGTTGATTCATGCACATCGTTACACTCTGAATTTTTAAGGTTCTGGATAGATGGAGATAAGGATGAAAAGTGAAAGTCTACTGGTTGTCGGAAGTGCCAATATGGATATGGTTGTCTCAACAGAAGCATTCCCCAAACCCGGCGAGACGCTGTTGGGTAAGTCTTTCGATATGTATCCTGGAGGAAAAGGGGCAAATCAAGCTGTTTGTAGTGCTAAACTCGGATGCAAGACTTATTTTCTCGGAAGACTAGGAGAAGATATCTTCAGGGATAAACTTTATGAGAGTATGCAGATTAATGGTGTCGATTTACAATATCTTCTAACAGACGCTCACTCTTCTACCGGTGTCGCGATTGTTCTTGTGGATGGGAATGGGGAGAATGAAATTATCGTAACATCAGGTAGTAACATGACCCTCAGTCCCAAGGACGTGCGAGCAAACAAATCACTCTTTAGTTATGTAAGTGTAGTGCTTACACAATTGGAAATTCCTTTAGAAACAGTCTTAGAATCGGCCATGCTCGCAAAAGAGAATCAAACGACTTTCATATTGAATCCAGCTCCCGCTTGCTCAATACCAGACAAGTTACTTGAACAAACAGATTTTATTACACCAAATGAGAGTGAGTTAGAGTTACTCTCAAGTACTGCTGTTAGCAATGGGGAAGACGTTGAAAAGGCAGCTCGAGTCCTTATTTCGCGAGGTGTAAAAAACGTTATTGTTACTTTGGGAGAGAAGGGTGCGATGTGGGTAACAGCAAATGGATCGAAAGAGTTTCCTACGAAAAAAGTATGTGCTGTAGATACAACCGCAGCTGGTGATGCGTTCAACGGAGCCTTAGGATGTTGTTTAGCGATGGGGCATTCGGTTGAGAAAGCCATACACAATGCCAATTTGGTCGCATCCTATTCTGTGCGAAGGAACGGTGCCCAACCATCCATGCCAACTAGGGAAGAGATCTCAAAATATCTTATATAATTAACAAAGAGGATGATGATGAAAAAAAATGGCATACTCAATCCAAATCTCTCACGAATTATTGCATCTATGGGTCATACTGATAAGCTTGTGATTTGTGATAGTGGGTTACCCATTCCAAGAAACAAGGAAATTGTGGATTTGGCATTAACTAAAAATATTCCTCGATTTATCGATACACTTCGAACTGTTTTAAAAGAGCTTAAGGTAGAGTCGGCGGTAATAGCGGAAGAGATGAAAAAAGAAAATCATCGGATTTTTGATCGTGTTAATAGAACACTTTCAGGTATTCCCATCGAAGTCGTGCCTCATGAGCAATTCAAAGAAATAACCCAAAATGAGGGTACGATTGCATTCGTTCGTACAGGAGAAGCGACACCCTTTGCGAATATCATATTAATATCAGGTGTAACATTTTAAAAAATTGCTTGAATCGACTAAATACTTTATACTATGGTTACAGAACTAAGCGAGCACGTGTCTGAAAATGATATTAACGTTATGACAAAAATACCTCCCCCGTTCCGAGTCACTATGGCCGCTGCCGAAGAACAATGAGATACTCGATTTATTCCCTCCGGAGGATATTATTGTTGAGCATGATAAATTTCATTAATGGTAAATGTGAGATTTTATCAATCTTATACATCGGCGGCGGTCTTTAGTACTCGGGACAAATAGTATAAGGTAATGCATATATTTAAAAGATATGCAAAATTAAAGGATGTGTGGAATTTTTTTAACGGATTTCAAATTAAATTATTAAAGGTGATTGTTCATTCGAAATAGAATAGAATCCATCCAGAAACATTATTAGCCGAGAATGCTCTGAGGATTGTTATTACGAATTTGTTGGTTGTATTTTTATTACCGGTATTCGAAGTTCGATTCAAGCAAAAGTGAGAACGAGGACGCGTATGGTAACCAACTCAGTGAAGATAATAAAAGAAGGAAAACATTTTATTTAAGGAAAGATAACTAACATGAAAAAGTTCGAGGGGATAATGTCAAGAATATATTTGAATATTGGAGGAGATAATGGTTAAACGAACCAAGCTAATTGTATTATTTATTTTATTTTTATCTTCATGCACCCAGCACAAAGGAAATCATCTTCTTTATGAACAACTGTTTCGTCAGGAGGGTGTGGATGCATATCATGTTCCCATCGGGCTTTGTGAAGATTATCCAGAGGAGACGACAACATTGGAAATAATACGTCATGATTTTGAACTCCTGAAGAGAACCGGTGTCAACCTGCTAAGAATCTCCTTCGGTTGGGATGCCATCGAAGCAGAGAAAGATCAGTATGATTGGCTCTTTTGGGACGAGTTTGTTCGAATGGCTGTCGATGACTATGGTATTACTCTGATTCCATACATATGCTATACTCCGAAATGGAATTCTACGTGTGGGCAAGATACATTGTACTTTTGGGATTATCCACCAAAAGATTTTGACGAATTTGGTGAATTCATGAAAGATATTGTTAATCGTTTTAAAGATAGAATTAAATCATGGGAGCTTTGGAATGAACCAGACATTTCGATCTATTGGCGAGGCACAGTTGAGGAGTATGCCGAATTAGTTAAGATCGGTTCGAGAGCCGTCAGAGAAGCCGATCCCGAGGCCATCGTTGTATTGGGTGGTATCGCCTATGATCCCGAATTCATCAAGACATTGTTCCGAACTCATGGTTTAAGTCCTTTTGTTGATGTTGTCAACTGCCATAACTATTTTGAGACGTGGAATCCCTCTCCAATCGAACATATTGTGGATTATATCAGAGAGATTGATGATGTTATTCGCAGTTATGGCGATGAACAGGTAATTTGGATGGCAGAAGTAGGTTACAGCACGTACCGGAGTGGTACCCTTGTTTCTGAAATTTATTCAGCTTATTACGATTATGAACATACACTGGAATACCAAGCTGTAGATTTGTTCAAGCGGCTGTCCCTTATTCTATCTGTGAATAAACTCTCGGCCGTTGCATGGTATGAGATAAAGGATCTTCCCCAAACCGAAGAAGTCATTGGTGATGAGTACAATAACCGTCATCTTGGGATTGCCGATTCAGATCATATTGGAAAGCCGGCGGAAAAAGCTCTTGTGTTTTTCCGTCAGCTGTTTTCGATGCCTGTTAGATCAATTACTGAACAAATTGGAGTAAAAAAACAGCCTGATTCTGATAGTGTGGTCATTGGTTTCGAGAAAGAGGATGGCAGTATTATTCTTGTCAGCTGGCTTCAAACCAACGTCCCGGAAAAGCGTCCTACCAAACCGAAGAATCTTGTCAAGGACCATCGTAAGGAGGTCCTCGATTTGAGTATTCCTAAAGCATTGTCAGGTGAAGTCATATTGTACGATGAAATAGGCAATAGGAGTATTATAAAAACCGTTGTAAGACAGGATGAACGGACCGTCATAAATCAATTATCTTTGATTGGTGGAGCCATTTCCATCGTAGAGATCAAAAAGTAGTAGTATAGGTATCGAACTATGAAGATAAAATCTAAAAAAGTCAATCGAGAAAATTTTAAAAAGTATGGAAACGTCGTTCTCGCTCCAGCTGGTGAGCCAACAGCTCAGGCAGGCGACTTTAAATTTTGGTCAGACTTAGGTCATTTTACAATCAACGGTGAGACGGAAATCGGTATTTGTACCGTATTCAGGCAATTTACAAATGAAGTTTCAGTTGTTGAACGACATACTCAAACCCCGGAAATATTAATCCCTATTGATGGTTCGTTTGTGCTTCCGCTACTTTTGGATAGTAACACAGATGATAAACTTGAAGCGTTCACGGTACATATCGGCGAGGCCGTGGTTATCGATGAAAATGTCTGGCACGGCCCCTGTCTACCATTGGCACAAGATGCCTTGTCGTATTATGTAATTTTCCGGCGAGGGACACATCATAATGATGTGGAGAAGAGGACGATAAGTTCAGTTTACGTTGAAATTTGAAAGTCCGAGCCGTCATGTATGATTTAAACAGTCGAAGAGTGTCAATCCGGTTTGCAAATAATCTTTTACAGATCACTTCAATATCTCGAAAACCTGATGGGGTGCATGTCTGCAAAGGAGGATCGCACATCTTACTCGTTCGCACAGCGGATGCAGTCTCCGATCCTGTCTTTTTGGACACCGTTAAAGATGTGTCGGTCACTAAAAAGGGACTTAAAGTTAATTTTCAGGATAAGACAGACGAGTATCGTGCTTCACTTCACATGCATACAACGCAGTTCGGAATTCTCTTTCAAATAAAAGTGATTGCTCCTATTCCTATTTGGCTGGTCGAGTGGAAGATTACAGGATTTGATCTGGAAGAAGTCATCGTTCCCGCATTGGGCGGACAATCACTGAACCGTGGTATGCCAGATGGAACAACACTAAGTTATAAATATCCATTCTGGTGGACTGCCCAGTTTGTGGTAGGCATTCAGTCGAATGGTGGCGTTTGGTTGCACATGATAGAAGAAAAACCGCGCCTGAAACTGCTACGAGTTAGCAGGGAGGATGGCCATTTCACTTTTTCATTAGGTCAGGAGAATGATGCCTCGAATCCTTCACAGATTCTCGAATCGAAGTGGTATCTCGATTGTTTCCAGGGGGATTGGAAAGGACCTGCGGATGAGTATCGAAAATGGATGGAACCGGCGTTTGGATTGTCCCCTCTTTTTAAGAAAGTCGGTTTCGTGAAATGGGCACGGAATATTAATTTTATTCTGGAGCTTTGGGGAGCAAACAAAAACGATGTGGTTCCTTATCATACATTCGACCAAATGGCGAGTCGGCTGTATGAGTTCAGAGACCTCCATTCGCCTGAAAAGACCCTCGTATATCTGCCTGGTTTTGCCGAAAACGGAATCGACTCTCACGCACCGGACTACAAGCCCAGCCAGCAACTGGGGGGAGACGCTGAATTTAAAAAACTCATCGAGACAGCCCACGGCCTGGATTATCGGATTATGGTTCATACCAACGTCCTGGCCATGACTTTTTGCCATCGTCTCTATCCAGAATTCAGAAAATACCAAGTTATTGATCCATTTGGCCGACCTCAAGGCTGGGGTTTGGATATGGATGGTGATTGGCTGACGGAACCCTATTTTGCCTATATCAATCCTGGTGCCGAATCTTGGGGAGAATTAATGGAAGGTGTACTCGATGAACTGATCAGAGCCTTTCAAGTTGATGGAATTTTTTTAGATCAGACGTTACTGGCATTTAATGTAAGTAGCGGACCGAATTTTATGACGGGCATGCGAGAACATATCAATCGTCTTCAAAGGGCTTTTCCCGACACCTTGTTCGTGGGTGAAGGGATGCACGAGCATATTCTCAGTGTTCTGCCTATGGCTCAGATTCATGGTTTGGACAGCATCACAAATATTCATGGTATGGAGGAGAATGCACAATGGAGGAATGTGCATCCTGTTTCGACGTATTTATTTAACAAATACGTTCGATTTACAGCACACCTGTTAACCAAACATCCCTCTCATCCCCAGTTTAAGAGTCAAGAGTCCGCATACAAAACATTGGGGATTATTCCTGCCCTCTGCCTTTACAATCACAAACAAGCGATGGATACCCCGGCAGTTCGATCCATGATCGAAAGAACGAAAGATTTGAATTGGAGAGAATGATGAGGACCATTAGAACGGCCGTCATCGGTGCGGGTTTTATGGGATCGTCCCATATCGAAGCATTGAAGAGAATTGGAGGAATTGATATCGTCATGATCGCTTGTGATGATGAGTCACAGGCTAAAAACCTTGCCAATCGTTATTCGATTCCAAAGATCTCAACAGATTGGCGAGGGGCAATCGACAATGAGGAAGTTGAAGTCATCCACAATTGTACACCGAATGTGCTTCATTTCGATATCAACAAAGCGGCTATACTTGCCGGTAAACATGTGATTTCGGAGAAGCCATTAACGATTAACTCTGATCAATCGATGGAGCTGGTAAAACTTGCTCAAGAAAAAGGGCTGGTGAACGTGGTCAATTTCAATTATCGGTTTTATCCTATCATCCAGCATACACAGGGCATGCTGGAACAAGGTGAAGTCGGAAAAATATACTTAATTCATGGGCATTATCTTCAGGACTGGTTGTATTATGCCACGGATTATAACTGGCGTCTCGAAACAGAAATCAGTGGCGATTCCCGTGCAATGGCTGATATTGGTTCTCATTGGTGCGATCTCGTTCAGTTTATTACAGGTTTGAAGATTAGGAAGGTGTTCGCTGATCTCGTCACCATTCATAAAACGCGAAAGCGGCCAGCTTGTGCAGTAGAAACATTCAAGGGTAAAGAGCAGACAGAACTTACGGATGCTCGGGAAATTTCGATCCGAACGGAAGATGCCGGCTCAGTACTCATTGAATTTGACGATGGGGTAAAAGGTGTATTCACGGTATCACAAATCAGCGCTGGAAGAAAAAATCGACTGTGGTTTGAAATTAATGGTAGTAAAAAATCTATCGCATGGGACCAGGAAGAACCGAACAAACTCTGGATTGGATATCGTGAAAAGGCCAATGAAGAATTGATGAAAGATCCATCTCTT
>Ga0180437_10012462_pt1 | contig 10040 bp, 7 predicted proteins | sample SS_ome_4_FD_132410 | JGI IMG/M metagenome (GOLD analysis project Ga0180437, IMG submission 132410) | Hypersaline lake sediment archaeal communities from the Salton Sea, California, USA - SS_3_D_1 metaG | ecosystem: Environmental > Aquatic > Non-marine Saline and Alkaline > Hypersaline > Sediment... | reverse complement strand
CAAAGTGCTTGGTTGAGTACTCGGCGGTTTCTACTGTGCAGGCTCCGAGGTCGAACACAACGCCGAAGACACTCCGCTCCAGCCTTATGATGTCTGGAGGAGAAGCTATAACCGGGGTCACCATCACGGCCAGGGCCAAGACAACGGCCACTACGATCAGAGATTTCCTTGTGATCTTCATTTGGATATCCTCCTTCTTGATTTGACTCAGATAGTGACACCACGTGGTGAGACACCATCTGGACCCCCGAGCTGAGTGTCATGCGAAAACCAAGGCTCGCTGTGCTCGGGGCAAGGAACCACACTGGCACTTCTAATTACTCATGGTCCATAGACATCACCTCCTTGCTCGAAGGGAGCGACAAGAACTTTTTTCCTGGTGCGTCAAAGCTGTCCCAACGCGCCGGGCAATCTTCACGCAACCTTATCCCCGTAGTTGACACCCAATGCAAATTGTGGTATACTTCACAAAGGTACAATCCCGACCATGACACACACAAAGACGCTCTTCTGGTAAGCATTCGAGGTCCATCGTTAGCCGCGGCGGGTTTGAATGCTCTGGGAATAGGGGGTTGTGCCTGGGCAGAGCCGATCCTTCATGGGTCGGCTCTCGTCTTTCTCACACTCGGAACACGCTTAAACAAAAAAACGCCAACCTATACCAGACCGAGAGCGGTGTAGGTTGGCGTGCTGGTCACCGGGTGAAAACATCCAGACAACCTGGTGGGAATGTATTTATTGTCTCTAGTATCTTAATACCATTATACCTCAGAATCTTTGTCTTGTCAATAGGAAGTCAACATAAAATGGCGAAAATCTGATAAGAAAATGCGCCACCCTGGGGGTGATCTGAGCGCAAGGGGTGATGAGTCGTTTCGTGAAGAAGCTGAGAGGATGCTTTGCAAGGGGGAAGAAGAGGTTAAACCAGCATCTGAGAGAAGGGGAAGGGCGGGGAGGGATCGCCAGCGGTTCCGAGCCCCGACCTATGGATGAAATATGGGAGGGGTGGGGTGATGCTTTGAACCCATCATAGCACGGTTTGACAGTAGACACAAAAGAAGCGGCCCCCGGCAAAGAAGCATCCAGGGGCCGCTGTCGTGGTCACTAGGCCTAGTCAGCGAGCGCGGGCCCAACGACGCTTGCCTACTACTCAGGCCGGAGGCAAATCTCGTCGGTTCCCGTGACGGGCGTGTCGTCGTACAGCTTACCGGTGAGCGTGGCGGTACCATCGTCCGGGGACCAGGTCGCGGGGTCGTCTACGAACTGGCACACCAGGTCGTCGTATCCATCGGGGGCTCCTTCAGGAGATGAGAAATCCCCACTCACGTCCTCAACTGAGCACTGAGGCTTGTCATTCCCCTTGACACGGACATCGAGGCCGCCGAATTTCAGGGTGGAGACATCAATCTGGGTGACATCGAAGTCAGCGCTGCCCAGGATGGCTACCGGGATGACCCCGTTGCCGTTCATGTTGAAGCAGTTGGGGTAGCTGCCTGGCTTGATGTCGACCATCACGATCATCACGGGGTTGGTTGCTTGGCCCCAAGCTTCCCACTCCACTTGCCCGCCAATCGAGTGCGCGCCGAAGCCGTGGAAATAGGTCCCGTCGTTTGAGATGGTGCACGGCCAGCAGGTTGCCCAGTAGTTCTGATTCGTATCTGTGCGCGTGAAATAGAAGTCGTTGCCGTCTACATACCCCGTTATCGTGCCCTCCGGCGACGCATTGGTGTAGTAGAAGGTTCCTGTGACATCTCCATTGGTCTGCGTCAAATTCATAACGAAGTGATAGGCGAGGTTGCCGACCCACCCACTGTTCCCCGTCCACTCTCCGGTAAGATCCCAGTTCGGTGCAGACGCACTCGCTGAAGTGAGGAGTAGCGCGCACGTTAGGCTAACAGCTATCGCAACGAACACCTTCTTCATTTCAGACCCTCCTCTCTGATTATCTTTGATATATCTCCAGCTCTCACGATTGCGACGCAGTAGAGCGTTGCATCACACATTCAACCGCTCGATAGACGTCACCTCCTTTCAAGTATGAACCTCGATGAGGTCGCAATGAGTGAGCGAGGCCGACGGGCGGGCCCTGGAGGCAGCCTCCGGGGCTCGCCTTGCTAGCTGACAGCAGCGAGGGACGGAACCTGCAGGCCCCGCCTCCGCCTGGCGTCATCGCTGACGTTGCTCACTTCTTCTTGGCCACCGCAAGTGGAAGTCCCTTGCACCTACTTGGTGCGGATGTTGAAGTTGCCGTCTGTTACTGTTGCCCAGAACCAGCCCCCGGGCTGACCACCGTTTTGGCAGTAGTACAGTCCCTCAGCGATGGTGTGATATCGGATGCGAACACCATCGCCGTAGCCACTATCAGTGCTTGAGCTGTTCTCGCGAATCCAAGCCACAATCCATGGCTTCTCCGGGTGCGACTCCCCCTCCGGATTGTACTGGTACCTGTACGGGCCAGCAACAACCACGTATTCCTTGCCGTCGTTGTCAGAGAATCCCGTTCCGATACATTCGACTGTTGCATGTCAGTCCAGGGGACCGTAATCTGGCCCTGGGTGGAACGGGCGCGAGTACTCCATTTGACCCGAGACGGTAGTCCCATCCGTCTTGACAGACGCAGTGAAGCTGAACCCCCAGTCAGAGTCAACCTGGACCCAGCCACCCCCTGTAAGCTTGTCAGTCCAGCTGGCCGCGCCCGCAGGCAATGCAAGTACGGTCAAGACAGCGAGTACGGCAACCAAAGTCATTAGCCTTTTCACGTTTGTTTCCCCTTTCTCGTTGTGTTTGAGATGTGGCTGGCGGCGTCAAGAGATAGCGCCAGCCTCAGGTTGAGATTTCGCCAGTCGTAACAATTGCGACGTAGTAGAGCGATGTGTCACACACTCAACCGCTCGATGGACATCACCTCCCTACAAGAATGGAGCAGCAAGAACAAAAGCACCAGCGGCCCGGCGCTGCCCACGGCGGCAGCGCCGGACTTAAAGCGCTAATGGCCCTCACCCACGATAGTCACCGAGTCCATGCCCTGGATGGCCAACCCGTCATAGGCCATACCGACCAGGACGACCTCGGTGCTGTTCTCGTCAGGATCCGACTCCTCGATCTTGGCGAGGAACTGTACTGCTTGGGGCTACTCTATGGCGACGCAGCCTCCAAGCCTATGGCTGGCGGTTGTGGCAGGCTCTTGAGCCTCGCGCCGCTTGTCCTACCTTGCCTGAAATGGAAAAAAAGCCAACCTGAACCGGCCCGAGAGCGGTGTGGGTTGGTATGCATGGGCAACGGGTGAAGACACATCCTGAAAATTCAGTGGAAGTACATGGTATTTCTTTACAACTATCAGCGTAGGTCAAGCCGTCCGTGCGGGTGAAAACTTTCACTTTTCGCCACTATCATTATATCACATGGCCTCTTATCTGTCAATACATAAATAGTTAGAAATTAGTTAGAAATAGTATTAATACTCAGATTGCTTTTGGGTTAGTAAAATCATACCCCTGGGTATTAATACTTTGCATTTCTGCACAAACTGAGCCCCTCTTCGCCCTTTGCTTTGCCCCGGAATCCATGGTGTGGCGGCGTGTCAACGCGGAGCGTGTGAACAAATGTCCGGCGCTGCCACGATGGGAGGGATCGCCAGCGGTTTCGATAAGTGCATTTCATATCAGGCTCTCCAAGGTCTTCACTGCAAAGATCAGTATGACAGGGTTTGACAGGAGAGGCAAAAGAAGCAGCCCCCAGAGTCAAAGCTCTGGGGGCTTTCGGACTGCCATTACCACTCGGCCAGGACAGGCTACCAGCCGCCAAATCCTGGGTGGTCAGGGCTCAGGTACTGCATGCCTTTGATACCCATACAGGGATCGTTCTCCACCTGTTGTGTAATGGCGAAGGATCCCCAGACGATTGGGGCAATTTCGGTTCCATCAGCAGGATAAAGCGGCCCTAGGATGACAAAAAATCCGGGGCGGGGCCGAGCAGATCCGCCCCGGAGAGATCGCAGCCCACATGTAAGCACTAGGGCCCAGAGACAGTGGCGTGAACCTTGGTTGCTATTCCGGCGTCACCAATGGGCGTATCGTATCCACTGATGGTATTACGAATGACCTTGTTGTTATCTGCCGAAGGGGTGTAATCGCCGCCCAAGGAGACTGCCCCGACAAAGACGCCCGTATCGCCCTCGCTGGTGGTGATCGAGTTATTCACCACTTTGTTGTTGTCTGCTGAGGCGTCGCAGTTGCTATAACGCCAACCGTACGCGCTCACAGACACTCCCCACTCAGCGTCCTGGATGGTGTTCCCTACCACCTTATTGCCGTCGGCTGAAGGCTCATACCAGCACCAGGCCTCGACAGCCACACCTGTCTGGCTGTTCAGGACTGTGTTGCGCTGCACCGTAACCTCGTCTGCCTCGAAGACCAAGATTCCAGAAGCAGTCCAGTCCGCCCCCGTATACCAGTGCGAGTTCACCATGTTTCTCATCGCCACGCCTGTGGCTCCGTAGCCGAACTGGATGCCGTTCTGGGCATAAACGACACCGGGTCCGCCACCTGAGACGGTGTTATTGCGAACTGTGCCGGTCGCCAGGTCGCAATTGACGGTGATGCCATTCTTCCAGTAGTCGTGCACCTGGTTGTTTTGCACCGTGACGTTGACACTGCTTTCACCGTCATCCGAACAGCCACGGGCATAGATCCCGCTCATGCAGTTTGATGCGTCAACTTCGAAACCATCAATTGTTGCCACGGCGTCGTAGACGCTTATGACGTCACCATGGCTAGTGCAGGACGAGGGGGCGAGTATGACGGAGCCAACCGCTATTAGCGACACGTCCGTGCCATCGATTGTGACGGCCTCATCGTAGGTACCCTCGTGCACGTAAATGATGTCTCCGTCTGAGGCGCTGTTGATCGCAGCCTGGATGCTGTCTCCTGAATACACGTGCCATTCGGCAGGGTCAGCCCACACGACCGAGGTGGTCGCTGCCATGGCCACTACCACGACAAGGGCAATCAATACTCTCTTTTTCATCGTGTTTTCTCCTTTGCATTGGAGGACAGCCTCCCATTCACGGGAGACTATCCTTTTTGAGTGTTATGCGAAAACGGTGCCTCGCCGCGCATGCGACAAGCAATCGCTAGAGGCGATGGTGAAATGATCTATAGGCATTACCTCCCTTCGGTTTCACTCAGGGCGAGCCCTTCGGCTTCGCTCAGGGCAAGCCTCTCGTTGTGGGTTGGCCCAGGCTCGCCAGGCACGCCCCGGCGAACCCGAGCTCTCGCGACATCTGGCTCCAATCGTTCGATGCGAATGCCTAGCACTCCCAGAGGCGTATAGCTCTCTCAAGTGCGACTCTACTTGGTTCGGATGTTGAAGTTCCCGTCGTAGATGTAGCCGGGGAATCCGCCTTGGGGAGGGCCGCACGCTTCGCCGGGGGGCGCTTTATAGACTCTTACGGTGTCCCCTGCTCCGACGCCACCCTCCTTGATATTCACGACCACCCACTTGGTGGGGTCGACCCAGCCGCCGGGATCATTCTGGGCGCGGGCGGGCCCAGCTGCAGCCGCCATATCCCCATCCACGTAGAGGCATGCCACAGTGACGTGCATGGAGAGGTCTGGCGCACTCTGCCCCTCCCGCGAGTACTCCATCTGACCGGCGGCGTTGCCATATCCGTCGTCCCAGGCTGACACTGTGATGCTGAAGTGCACGCCACCTGCCCTGCCCTGCCCCCCGCCGGTAACCTTCTCAGCCCAGCTAGCTGCACCAGCAGGTAGGGCCATCAGCAGCGAGGCGGTGGCTGCCAAGGCCAGTACCACCCCAAGGGTAATCAATGCTCTCTTTTTCATTGTGTTTTCTCCTTCTGCACTGGGGGACAGTCTCCCATTCACGGGAGGCTATCCTTTTTGAGTGCCATGCGAAAACGTTACCTCGCCGCGCATGCAATAAGCAGCGCTAGAGACGACAATGAAATGATCTACAAGCATTACCTCCCTTCGGTTTCCCTTTCGACCCTTCGGCTTTGCTCAGGGCAGGGTTCAGGGCAAGCCTCTCGTTGTCGCTTGGGGCAGCAGCCCCCAGAGAAGCCTCCGGGCCCACACTTGCTACGGAGCTACTTACGGTATAGTGGACTGCCCATGCACAGTGTAGTCGGTCCAGCCGCCGTACCAGACACACGGATCATCAGTTGCCTCTGCCCAGGGATAGTACATTTGGACGGCCTCCCCGTCGCATGACTCTATGTAGGAGTATTGAGTGTATGAGCCGTAAGCTGTGCCGGCATCAGGATCCATGGTCAGGCTTCCTCTAATCTTGTCTAGAATGGGTAGGCCGGAGCGTCGTGACGTGTACCGTGCCCAGGCAGCAAACCTGCCATTACCGTTAGACACAACCAGTGGACTAGCACTGAAGTTGGGCAAAGGCCAGTAGTTATAGAACCATTCCATGCCACCGTGATACGCCCTACCGGTCACCCTGAATTCTATGTAGCCAATTGGGGATAGGGGCGGGATCCGATCATTTGTCCACGAGCTGGCAAGCGTCCCATCGGCGTTATAGCGCTGCGCATCCTCGTACCACCAAACCTGGATGGTCCCAACCGTAGCCGATACTACCGAGGCGGTCGCTGCCAGAACCACCACAATGACGAAGGCTATAAGTAGTCTCTTTTTCATCGTGTTTCCTCCTTTTGCATTGGGGGACAGTCTTCCATTCACGGGAGGCTGTCCTTTTTGAGTGTTATGCGAAAACGGTGCCTCGCCACGCACGCAATAAGCAGCGTTAGAGGCGTCAATGATTCATAGGCATCATCTCCTCTCTCACTTCTTCTTCGTGTGGATGACGATCGAACCGCCACCGATGGCGGTCGTTGGATCTGCGTCGTCAGGAGCGTCCATCTGGTTGTCGTAGACGATGGCATCACCATTGTCCTTGTCCCAGATCTTGATGCGGAACAGGTCCACGTCGGTGCTGGGGGTGAGTTCCGCGTCAATGGCGGTGAGCATGAACCCGTAGTTGCCTACACCGTTGATCGTGCCAGTGCCCTTGAACTTGGCCTTTGCCCCGGCGACGACCAGCCAGTCGTAGCTGTCGCTGTGGAAGTTCAAGTCGGCCGCTTTGAACACGAACTCAGTCTGGCCCTCGGGGGTCTGGGCGCCCTTCTTGTACTTGGAGACGAAACCGAAGGTCGCTTTGCCGGTGAGCGTAGTACCAACATAGGCCCCTTCTGGTGACCAGATCCAACCGCCGCCCGTGACAAAGCCTGCTGCAGGATCGTACCAAACTAGGAGGAAGCACTCTGTAGCACCGTTGCCTGCTGCGTCGGTGGTCGTCACGCAGGCCTCCTCTACTGCTGGCTCCGGCGGCGAGGAGATGGTCACTTGGACCTCCTCATACGGAGAGTCGAAGGCACCGTCCTTTGCAGTCAGCGGGTTGGGGCCCGAATCGTTGAGCGTATAGTAAGCGTCCGCGATATCAGACCCGCCAGTGCTGCTATCGTCCAGGACGGCCGACACCAGAATGTCCGTGCTTACTTGCGCTGGATTGGGGTCGGCTGTCACAGTAATCTCAGGGCCTAGGAAGTCACCAGGGGCGCAGGTTGAGGGGTTGCTCAAGTACGGGTCGAACGATACGTTAGCCGAAACTTGATCGCCAGAACCATCCGGGGCCGGACCATCCGCGGAGCCCCACCAGTTGTTGGTGGCGTCGAGCAGGGCGGCAGCCTTGTTCGTGACACCATTGGGCGAGTTGTTGTGGATGCTGTTATCGTTGACGAAGACGGTTGTGGCATTAACATCGGTTCCGATCAGGATTCCCCCCGGATCGCCCCACTTCCACGTGGCCAATGCATTGTCGTGCACATAGTTGCACCTTATGGTCACGTTCGACACCGGACACGCAACATAGAGGGCACCATTTTCGCTCGTGCTGTTGTACACCTCGTTGCCCTCGACAAGGGTGTTGGACGAGTAGATTGTGATGCCGTCCTGCGCAGTGTTGTAGACAACGTTGCGCTGGATCGATCCGTGCGGAGCTGGTTCGCCTGGGCAATCGCCCATCTTAATCCCATCATTCTGGGTCACGTTGTAAACGAGGTTATCGAGGATGTCGATGCCATCCGCATCGTACACATAGATCGCGGCGTTCTCCGAAAAGCTGTCGTGCACTTCGTTGGACTGGATTGTGCCGCTGGTCGAGTCGCAGCACATATTGATCCCATCTTGCGCGATGTCGAATACATGGTTAAACTCAATGACGCAGTCGGTGCAATCCCGCAACTGTATCCCTTCGTCATCGAGCGCGTCACGGATGATGTTGTACCGAAGGATCACGTTGGAGATGTTGGAGCCATTGGGCGAGTCGATCAGGTCGCCCTTGCCATTTCTCACCTCCAGGCCGTTGAGGACGACATCGCTTGCGGTAGTCCTAAAAATTATTTTGACAGTTCCGCCGCCGTCAATTATGGCCTCGTTTGCACTACCCGCAGTGCGACTTGTGCTCGCACTGGGCCGTGGGTCGACGCCTGCTTGGGGCCCTAGAATGGTCAGCGACTTGTTGACGACAATTGTGGACGAGGGGATGTATGTCCCTGGCGCCACGTGGACCGTGCCGCCGGAGGCTACAGCGTTCACACCATCTTGAATGACGTCGAAGCAGTCGACTTGCCAGGTGTGCCCGTCGGCGGTGCAACTGGCCGCATCATAGTTATCATCCACATAGACAATGGCCGGTGGAGGGGTGGGTGGCGTCAAGGTTGCATAGCCAAGCGCCTTACCACCATCCGCCGATCCAAAGTCCGCGTCGTAGATGATGACCCAGTCCGCATCCGGGTTCGTGTTGGGGACAACCCAGCATTCCCTGAGGTCATGCTCGCTCGTTGCGGAGAGAATCGGATTGGAGGCCGGGCCCGTGGTCCCGTCATGCCAGGTCCAATTCGCAGGGTTGATGAAAGCCGCTTCCAGGTCCGCGGGAGGCAGGCTGGCCTTGGCTGCCGTGTTTACCGCCAGGTAAAAGTTGTTGTCTCTGGGGTCAACGTGGATTTTGCCATACCCTCGATCATGGCCCAAGTCCACAAAGTTCCCAGAGGGGGTCCAGCCATAGGAAACGCCTGCTGGTAGCTCCAGGGGCCCCCACCCCGGGCGACCGCCCACGCTGGCAAAGGCCTCCCATACGTCGTCGCCATTGGCGCTGCTTACGATCATGGTCTGGCTTTGGTTCGATTCGGCGAAGGCGTAATAGGTGCCATTCAGCTCGATCACGTCGTGGAAGCCGTAGTAGACCCAGCCGTGCGCGTCTGTGAACCCAGGCGCGTTGGGAATGGTGAACGTGGACACCAGGGTCCAGTTGGTCAGATCGTTAGAGACATAGAAACGATGATCCATGTTGTTGCCCACCGAGCCCCAGGCGCGATAGGCATAGTCTGTTCCGTCAATATTGATAGACCAGTCTTTTACGCAGAAGTGCGTGTCGGCAATATTGGTCGCTGTGGCACTGGCTGGGAATCCGGTGGGGCCACTTGTGGTGGAGGCGTAGGAAATTTTGTTCCCGGCATCACGGTCTTCGAAGAACACTGTGAACGAGTTATCACTTCCGAAACCGCTGATATACCGAGGCTGAAAAGAACTCGGAGCTGGATTTGCCAGGGGTGCAGTCGGTGTCTGGTCCGTTAATGTGATTGGCACAAAAGTGCCTGCCAGCACCACTGTCGTTAGCCCTCCGAGCAGCACCAGCCCGACGACCAGCATCAGCACGGTGAGGGTTTTTCTTGATGTTTTCATTTTGGTTCTCCTTCATTACCTCCCTTCGGTTTCCCTTTCGACCCTTCGGCTTTGCTCAGGACAGGGTTCAGGGCAAGCCTCTCATTGTCGCTTGGGGCAGCAGCCCCCAGAGAAACCTCCGGGGGCCGCTGTGCTCCGTGAATGCAAGCTACTTCTTGTGGACGACGATCGAGCCGCCGCCGATGGGCTGTTGAACGCCATTGTCGTATACAACCGTCTCGACGCCGTCGACCTCCTCCCAGATCTTGATGCGGAAGGTATCCGGGTCAT
>Ga0180437_10012461_pt1 | contig 10041 bp, 10 predicted proteins | sample SS_ome_4_FD_132410 | JGI IMG/M metagenome (GOLD analysis project Ga0180437, IMG submission 132410) | Hypersaline lake sediment archaeal communities from the Salton Sea, California, USA - SS_3_D_1 metaG | ecosystem: Environmental > Aquatic > Non-marine Saline and Alkaline > Hypersaline >... | reverse complement strand
TCCCGGTCTCTGACGCGCCCCGGTAGTTGATGGCGGTGAAGATAACGATGATCAGGGTCATCACCCCCAGGGTCATCTGGTGTACCGATAGGCCAAAGGTGGGCAGGCCCGCCATGACGATCAGTTCCGTGGCAAAGCGGCCGAAAGCCAGGGCATACAGGCTGCCGGCCACAGCGTGGGCGAACCAACTCATCCAGCCCGCGAGAAAGCCATTCGCTCCTCCAAGGCCCTCTTTGACCCACAGGTATCCGCCGCCTGCTTCTGGAAAGGCGGATCCCAGCTCCGCATAGACCATGGCCGTGAACAGGGTGACGACGCCATTTAGAAAAAAGACCAGCACCAGAGCCGGGCCGGCCACCCCAGCCGCGATGCCGGTCAACACAAAAATACCGGCGCCAATCATGCCGCCGACGCCGATCATGGTGATGGTGAACAGTCCGAGATCCCGGCTGAGAGTAACCTCTTCAGGGATCCGCGCGGTATTGTTGCGATTTCTAGCGGCCATACAATGCCTCTCATTTCGGGGTTTTGACGGAGCGCAAGGATGCTCCGTTTTTTGGGACACCAAGCGCCAGCCGTGCAGGCCCAGGCCTGCAGCGGACAAAAAGAAGAGGAAGCTCGGCCCAACGCAGGACCTCTCTTCCATCCTCATCGCCAACTCTGTGTTTGCGCGGTTCAGGATACCACAAAAGGCATCAAGTTTGTGTCAAAAAGGCGGAGCAGAGTGTCAAGAAAACGTCAATGTTGGAGCGGAGGGAAATCAGTGCTGCATTTCGCGCAAATCGAAGGAATGGTCCACACCTGGAGGCACACTCACAGAGACGAGGCCCGGTCCCAAAGGCCGGGCCTCGTCTTCTGGCTCCCGTCGGCAGTGACAAGGGACTGAGATGGACGTGCGCTACGATTATGATTATGACAATGAAGCTGCCGGGCTGGACTCCGGGGTGGTTTCGTCGGCGCCCTCCGCCTCATCCATCCCATCCCAAACGACCTGATGCAAGCTGGCGACGATGACCGCCGTCACGGCACCCATCGCAAAAAGCAGCAACGCGAGAAACAGCACCAGCTTGATCGTCAACATTACGTTCTCCATCTCCGCACCTCCCTCTATAGACTTCCCATTGATCCGTACTTCCCTCCACTTGCGCCTACAGTTTACCACATGGGATCGCCCCTGTCATCGGGTAAACGGCCAATTTGGTCACTACAGAAACGGCGTATGTCTCCACCCGCGGACTATGCGTTTTTGCCTATTGCCCACTTGCACAGACCACGAGTAGAAGTATACTACCCGCGCACTGCAGAAAAGGAGAGCACTACAACGATGGATATCTACGATAAGCTGGCCCGTCACCTGGACAACCTGCCGGGTGGTTTCCCCCCCACCGAAAGCGGCGTGGAACTGCGCATTCTGCGCCGGCTCTTTAGCCCTGAGGAGGCGGAATTAGCTCTCCACCTGATCCTGATCCCCGAGGAGCCCCGGGTGATCGCACGCCGGGCCAAGATCACACCGGAGGAGGCGGCCCAACGTCTGGACGAGATGGCCAGAAAGGGCCTCATCTACAGCGTCGAGTCCGAGGGCCGCCCGCCGCGCTACATGGCGCTCCAGTACGTGGTCGGAATCTGGGAGTTTCACCTGAACGACCTGGACCCGGAGCTGATCGAGGATATGAACGAGTACATACCCACCCTCTTTCACGAGGCCTGGAAGGCTCCCCAGTTGCGCACCATCCCGGTGGGACACAGCATCGACGCGGAACTGGCGGTGATGCCTCACGAACAGGCCGAGGAGATCGTGCGGGCTCGCGAAAAGCTCCTGGTGGCCCCCTGCATCTGCCGGCGAGAGCGCAGCATGATGGGCGAGGGCTGCGATAGGCCCGAGGAGAGCTGCCTGGTCTTTGGCTCGGCGGCCGACTACTACCAGCGGAACGGCTTGGGCCGCATGATCGACCAACAGGAGGCCCTGGAGATCCTCAGACGGGCCGATGAAGCCGGGCTGGTGCTGCAGCCCGGCAACTCCCAACGTCCCTCGAACATCTGCTGCTGCTGTGGGTGTTGCTGCGGGGTGCTCAGGACCCTCAAGCTCCAGCCGAAACCGGCCAGCCTGGTCGCCTCGCCCTTCGTGGCGGCTATCGATCCCACCACCTGCACCGGCTGCGGCATCTGCATCGGGCGCTGCCAGATGGAGGCGCTGTCGCTGGAGCCGGACGACGGCACGGTCTCTCTGGACCTGGATCGCTGCATCGGCTGCGGGCTGTGCGTGGCCACCTGCCCCACCGAGTCCCTCACATTGGTTCGCAAGCCCGAGCCCGATCTGCCCCGGGTGCCCAGGAACTCGATCGAATCGGCCCTCAGACTGATGCAGGCCCGGGGCAAGCTGGCGACCACCGACTTGGTCAGCATGCCGCTCAAGTCGATAGTGGACAGGCTGTTGGCAGGGCGGTGACTGGAACGGTTTGTTCGTTCATTCCTTGTCCGTGGGTATCGCAAACTGCTCAGCGCGTTCAAGCGTGTACCGGATAAAGTCCAGCGTTTCGTTCAGACTGTCCAATTGCGCGCCACGCCGCCACGCCAAGGCCCGTTCTATCAACGCTGCCCAGGGCTCACCAAGCGTGCTCTGCGCCCATCGTGCCGCGACCGACTTCCATGCGACGATTCCATGTTGTAGTGTGTAGAGCGCCCGGCACATCGTGAGGACGGCGTAGGCCTGATACTCACTGCTGCGCAAGCGAGTGTGATCGTCGAGCTGCGGTGACCACCACTCGCGTAATATTCCCAGCGCAGCCCGCCGCAGGTCGTCCGGATGGACTGGGTCAATCAAGGCTTCTGGGGCCGGCCCCGCCAGCGCAACCCCCTCCTCTCGGATGGCATGGCGTTGAATGATCCAGTCGCTCCCGTGCTGGTCCACGGCGAAACTCCCGTCCACACGGAGCGCAGGGTGGAGTGCATGGGTCGGGTCGTAGCGCCGGAATGCGCGCTGCGGGATGTAGGAGCCCTCCAATTTTGACGCCCACCTCAGGTCACTGGCAGCAATGCGCACATGCATCGCCTCCAGGGCGGGCAGCATGTCGTCTGGAAGCTCATCGGCGGTGACGACGACGAAATCGATATCGCTCCGGTGGGGGTCGAAATCACCACTCGCCAGGGAGCCGTGGAGATACAAGCCGACAAAGCGATTCCCTAGAACGGCCTGCACGCTCGATAGCAAGAGATGAAGCACCGCGTTGACGTCGGGGTAAGGCGTAGGATGAGTGGGAACAGCGGGTGAATCGGGGAGAATGATCGGGTCGGCAGACATACCCCTCCTCCAAGCACAATAGCGTGGGATCGACTGCAGGCGCAGGGTCCTGGCGCATGGCCCTACTCCCCACTTCCCTCCCGCTTCAGCTCCTCGATCTCCCGCGTCACCGCCTCCAACTCCTCGGCAATCTCCTGCTGCATCTCCTCGAGATCCTCCCTGTACTCCTCGAGCATCGCCAGGTACTGCCGCCGCCGGGGGAAGCCAAAGCCCCACGCCCGCCCGCCCCACGGCCCCCAGAAGCGAAAGCCGAAGTGCGGGAAACCAAAGCCCGGTCCGAAATGCCTGTAGTATCTCCTCATCTCACACCTCCATCAGAATAGGTCCCACTGCCGCCTGTGGCTGTCCACGCTCATCCACCTCGATTTTGAGCACCCCCTTCGTTTTCATCGCTCAGCTCACTCCTGTAGGAAAGCCATCACCACGGCGGCCGAGTTGTCGGCCGCTTCGAGCAGTCCGTCCAACTCGGGCTCGTAAGCTGATATGACAGCCAAGCGCGGCACTGGATCCAAAGGTGTCACGAGCACCCCGGGCGAAGCGCCACATCCCGCCAAGAGCATAGCGAGAACGACGAGTCCAAAGTTCGAAAGCATTCTGGCCCGCACAGTGATTCCTCCATTCAGTGGAAACCGGCCCCAGCAGCAAAGAGACGACAACGATGAGATGCGTAGCACTCCCTGCACGTACTGGTGTGGGCCTCGCCCCACCGTACCCAATTTCGGCGATATCGGGACTGGCGCAGGGTGTATCGCTTTGACTATCGAAGCACAGCCCACTTCCAAGGCCTAGTCGCGCGGTAACCAGGGGCCGCCGGACGGCCAGCGCTGATCAAAGAGCTGCTCCTCAGCCAACGCCTGGATTACAGGCTGAAGAAACACTGAGATGATCTGGATGGCCTCGTGCAGCGTGACGGGCGTCTTCTCGTCTTCGAGGTGGTGGCGGCGAAGGAAGGCAGCCCACTGGGTCTGCTTGCCAGGATCCCGGGCAAACCGCTCGCTGAACGCCACCGGATGTAAGGGCAGATTCGTCCGCCGCCAGCGAAATGTCTCTCGGATTGCCCGAGACAGGATACGGCCGTCAAAGTCGAAGTGGGTGGACAGTAGCCAGACGTTGTAAAAGTCCTTCATCCGGCTGTTGACCTCCCCCAGGTAAACCATAACCTGAAACCTCTCAGCAATCGCGCTTTCGCGACTGTAGCACTGCAGCTCAGGTGAGGGAAGATCGAGAATAACGGGCAGCCGGACGAGGGACGGGCCAGGCACCAGCGGATCGCCAAAACCGACGTCTACCTGCATAGGGATACGCGCAGAGCCGAGGTAGGCGGTGAAGCGTACGCGCACACCCGCATAGTCTGCCGTCTCGATAATGCGCTCACCGGAAATGCTCTCGGCATCAAAGCGCAACCCATCTTCTGGTGCTGGCTCCAGGCAGATCATCTGGATCGCAGACACGATTTGCTCAACGGTGTTGTCCAGTCGGCCCAACAGGTCAATATCCCGGGTGGGTCGCGGCGACGGCAACTGCCAGGCAGCAAACATCAATGCCCCTTTGAGCACAAACTGGTCACGGTACCGCGAGCGTCCCAGGCGGTATAGGAAACGCTCCAGGCCAAAATACTGCAACACCTCGCTAAACGGACGTCCGCTAGCTTTGGCATGGTTCAGCAACCGCTGGTGAACAGAGGGAACTACACTCCGGGTCATAATAGCGCCTCGAGGTACGGCATCATCACTTTTTCGACCCGGCAGATACGGGCGTAATGTAGCAACTTGCTTACATCAAAGCTATGGTACCCGCGATAGAGTCTAAGGGCTTCAAGGGCGACGTCCAGTCCGATCTTGCGGCGGTATTTGAAGCTGTCGGCCACGCTCTTCTCCGGACTGTAGATGCGTACGACGGTATCATCAATCACCTGTGCCTCAACCCCCTCGCTCCAGGCCGGGCCTGAGAACCAAAAGATGCGCAGGGGAGGATAGTGAGGACGAGGTCGTCTGGCCCCTCGAGGCATAGCAATATAGACGCTATGGGGAATCTGGGTCGTCAGCTCGTGGAAGGCCAAGGCGGAGACCAGACAGACTACAGCTTGAGGGATCTGTAGGACCACGGTGACCAGGTCACGATTGGATAGCGGAGGTAGGTCAGCCAGACGGTAGAGTCCCCGGCCAAGCTGCTCCAATACTCCGGAGTCGCGCATCGCGTAAATGGTGCGCGGGTGGATGCCCAGACGCCGTGCCTCAGCGGTGCGCAGGGTGCCACCATGCTGCTTGAAGATTCTAATCGCCTGCTGAACAGGCTTGTGGGCTGTCATAGTTGTTCGATTGGATATAAACGTGTACAGTTATGATTACCTGTATACTATTTTATCCATCAGGCCGTGTTTGTCAAATTGGAGCTCACGCCGGCCGCCCTTTGTATTCGAACTGCTGGTCGTAGAGCTGACGCAGCGTCTGGATGGTATCGGCCTCGGCCGCGGGCTTGTCCTCGCGCACGCGGAAAATGCGGGCGAAGCGCAACGCCAGTCCCGACGCATACTGGCTGCTGGCCTGGATCTCGTTGAACAGCACCTCGACCACGACCTCTGGCCGGACAAAGACCGTGCCACCCTCGCGGGAACGCTCCAGGGCCAGGAGTCGCTCCGTCATCGCCTGGAACTCGGCGTCGGTCGGGCCCTTGAAGGTCTTGCCCACGACCTGGTAATCGCCGGTCTCCGCGTCGCGGGCGGCCAGGTGGTAATTGGAGAGCCAGCCGTGACGCCGCCCATAGCCCCAGTCGGCGGCCACGATGACCAGGTCGAGGCTGATGATGTGCTTGAGCTTGAGCCAGGATTTGCCGCGCGCGCCGGGGGTGTAGGCGCTGCCCAAGTCCTTGGCCATCACTCCCTCGTGGCCGTCGCGATAGGCCGCCTCGGCGAAGGCCTCGCCCTCCTCGATCGTGTCCGGGACCAGACGCTGCACCAGGTTCAGGCCCCCGGCCGCACGCTCCAACGCTGCCCACCGATCTTTCGAGGGCGCATCCAGCAGCGATTGCCCGTCGGCGTAGAGCAGATCGAACAGATGAAGCTGGACCGGGATCTCCTCGACGGTGGCCGCCACCGCGTGCTTGCGGCGAAAGCGGCGCATCAGGTGCTGGAACGGCAGGGGGCGTCCCTGGACGTCCACGGCCACAGCCTCGCCCTCCAGGATGGCCTCCGCCGCCGCCAGCTTTCCCCCGACCTCCGCCGCCACGTCCGGGAGGCTGGCGGTGACGTCGGTCAGATGACGCGAGTAGACCCGCACCCGGTCGCCCTGCCGGTGAATCTGCACCCGCGCCCCGTCGAGCTTGTATTCCAGCGCCACGCGTCCCTCGTACCGTTCGAACGGTTCGGCCAGGTTCTCGGCTGTCTGGGCCAGCATCGGCTTGATCGGACGGAACAGGCGCAGGCTGGCTTTCCTCAGCCCGGCCTCCCCTTCGGTCAATGCCACGGACGCCACCTCGCCCACGTCGCCCCACAACTGGTTGGCGCGGCGCACCAGCCTGGTCTTGACGCCCGCGGCCTTGGCGATGCCCTCCAGCATAATGCCCTCGCTCACCCCGTGCCGCATCTCCTGGTAGATGACCTTGGCCAGGTACTTGGCCTCGACCGGCGTGGCACGAACCAGCAGTTCCCTGATCAGCGCCTCTTTGCGAGCGCGAGAGCCCCTGCCCGCCGCCCCGGCAATCTTCTCAAAGGCGTCAAAGACCTCGAGGATGGTGAGCGGCGGGGGTTTGGGCGGCTGACGGCGGGCGCGCTCCAACAGGAGACGCACGGCCTCGCCGCCATCCACCGCCTGGGCCGATACCGCGTCTCGCACATCCGGGGGTGCGTCGATCAGCCCGTCCACCACCGCCATCGCCGCTTTCCAACTGACGTTCAAGGTCCGCCCGTCCCACTCGGGGAAAACCTGGCCGATGGTCAGGCGCACGGCAGGGGGGATCTCATCGGGCGAGAGATCCCGCAGGAAATCGGCCAGCAGCGCGGTCAGGTCCCGGCGTTTGCTCGTTCGCTCCAGTTGCTGTCCCAGGTGGGCCAGCTTGGCAAAGGGCGTGTCGTTCATCTGATCTCCTCGCATTCTGTTTGTCGCGGAGTATAGCACGCCGATCCCGAACGGGCAAACGGATATTGCGCGAGCAACCGACCCCACAGCATCCCCAGATCCAAGTGAGTCCAGAGTTGCTCTCAGGGGAGTGCCAAATCGCCGCCCTCGGCCTGGATCCGACAATCCAGGCCCAACAAGAGGAGGTCTACCGACTCTCTCCAGATTGCGTCAGCGGCCAATCCATGCTAGACTACCCCAAATGGGGTCAGATAGCCGTAGAATTTGACAACTATCAAGAATCCCCGGAAGGTTACCTATCAAAATGCGACCTCTGCCTTGACCTCAGGAAGTGCCTTGTCTCCGAGGGAGACTTTGAGGAACTCTGCCCCAAGGAGTTCTACGTACACCTGGAGTGATACCGGCAAGGGCTAGCACACCTCCTGGACAGGCAAAAGGTGAACAGTGATGAGATGGAGATTGAGACGTCGCGACCTGCTGTTTTTGATCCACACGCTGATGCCGGGGACCAAGGACAGGGAGCACGCGGCCGATCTCATTCTGGAGGATGAGCAATTCGTCGAGGCGATGCTCGACGACGATCGGCTCTTCCAGCGGCTGATGAGTGGGGAGGAAATCCTGCTCCACGTCTCGCCGTGGCTGCTCTTCACCGTGCTCCTGCGGCGGGCGCGGCGCGATCTGGAACAGGAGACTTTCACCGTTGAGCGTCGTCACCAGCAAAAGGTGCTCCTCTTCGACACCGACCGGGTAGCTCAACTGCTGGAGCAGGAACCCCTGCGGGACTACCTGGCGACGATGCTGGCCTCGTTCACCCGCGTTGAGAGCGTGACGGTGCCGGTCCGGGTGAGGAAGGGCATCTGGCGCAGGTACCGCGCCAGCGACCTGGACGTGGAGAGCTTGATCCGCTATTGCCAGGCCCTGACGGAGGAATTCCGTTTTGAAGCGTACAGGCGTATCGGCGACACCTGTCTCTTTCTCACCGGCCTGTTCCCCGACTACCTCGAGGCCCAGTACCGGTATCCCTTGAGCCGCCAAATCCGACCACGGATGAAGGGCCGGATCTGCACGAGCCTGGAGGACTATGAGGCGCACGGCCGGGCCTTCTACCGACTGGCCGCCGAGCACGAGCAGGCCAGGATAGAGGGGCTGGACGATGTGCTGGTCACCCTGTCGGAGAACTTTGTCCTGGCGGAAAAGCCCCTGGCCTTCCTGGCCAACCGTTATCTCCAGTTTGCCCGATACAACCTTTTCGAGCTGTGAGGGCGCAGTTGGCGCCTGGCGGGCTATCAGAATCCGTTCCCTCTTCCACGCATGCGCGGGTCGAGCGTGTCACGCAGGACATCGCCCACCAAGTTCCAGGCCAACACGAACAGCACAATAGCCACGCCGGGGTAGGCCACGATGTGCCAGTGGTCCGCCAGCGATGGAATCCAGTTCCGGGCAAAGTTGATCATCTGGCCCCAGTCGGCGTAGCCCCGCTGCGCACCCAGGCCAAGAAAGCTCAACGCCGCGAAGGCCAACACATACGCCCCCATGTTCATAGAGGCGATGACCAGCACCGGAAAGATGGCGTTTGGCAGCAAGTGGCGGATCAAGATGCGCATATCGCGGGCACCGATGACCTGCGCCGCCAGCGCATATTCGTGCTCTCGGACGACCAGGATATTGCCCCGAATCACCCGGGCGTAGGTCATCCAGCCAAACACGATGATGGCCAATATCCCGGTGAGAATCTGGAGTTGGATGGGGTCAACACTGTCAAAAGGGTTGCTTCCGAACGTGACCAGGGCCAACGCCTTGGCCAGAAACATCAGCACACCGGCTTCCCCTCTACCGTAGATCGTCTGCAACACCGAGCTCAGCGTGATGGCCGCCAATAGGAAAGGAAAGGCCTGAAAGATCTCGGTGATCCGCATGAGCAGTTCGTCGAGCCAGCCACCATAGTAGGCGGCGATAGACCCAACCGTCAGGCCGATGACGGTCGTGAACAGCGTGATCACTACCCCAACGCGAAACGCCGTACGCGTGCCCCATATCACACCGTAATAGATATCGTACTGTCCTTCCGTCGTGCCCAATGGGTGCTCTCCGTTGGGAGCCTCAGGCGTCGTGCTGAATCCATCCCGGGGGATCATATACGGATCGCGTGCTCTTTCGTCCGGGGGCGCGATCCACGGCGCGGCGACGGCCACGACCGCAAAGGCCAACAACAACAGAATGCCGGTCAGCGATGTCGGATTCGTCAGCAGCTTGTTTATCACTGTCATCGTCTTCATCGTAGATCATCCCATGGAAACTGAAGCGTGCTCCGGTCCCATCGCCGCTATCCCTGCAAACGTATCCGAGGGTCGGCGAAACCGTATAGCACATCCACCACTAGGTTGCCGAGCACCAGGATGACACTGCTGAAGAACGTGATGCCGAGAACGGAGACGACGTCCAAAGACAGAGCCGCTTGAGCTAGGAAGGAACCCATGCCTGGATAGTTAAAAATTGTCTCGGTGATCACCACCCCGTTGAAGAGTCCGATCAAAATCAGGCCACCGATGGTGATGACCGGGATCAGCGCGTTGACCAGTCCATGTCTCCAGATCACCAGCCATTCGGTCAGTCCTTTGGCGCGCGCCGTGGTCATATAGTCCTGGCGCAGCGTGTCCAGCATAGACGAGC
>Ga0180437_10012460_pt1 | contig 10042 bp, 9 predicted proteins | sample SS_ome_4_FD_132410 | JGI IMG/M metagenome (GOLD analysis project Ga0180437, IMG submission 132410) | Hypersaline lake sediment archaeal communities from the Salton Sea, California, USA - SS_3_D_1 metaG | ecosystem: Environmental > Aquatic > Non-marine Saline and Alkaline > Hypersaline > Sediment... | reverse complement strand
TCCTTCGGCCCGAACGGTTATGGATACGTTCCCGGCAGGCAGTCGGCCAATCTTAAAGATCCCCATTGGGCCGTGGCTGGGCCTCTGCCGTATGGAGTACGCATCGCCCTCTCGAACAACGTATTCGACGTGGAATTCTGACACGGGTTGGCCGTTGTCCGCCCGCACAACTCGTCCTTCAACCGTGCCGCCTTTCACCAGTCTGATGTGCACGGCTTCGTTCCCGGCATTTGCTCGCAGGGGGTCGCCGTGGACATACCCTTCTGCATAGGCGCTCACGTCGTATCGCCCTTTCAGAAGGCCCTTGATACGGAAGACGCCGTCTATATCTGTCTTTGCGTAGGCGTGCCTCCTCAGGTATCGCCCCACCGTTGATGCGCTGACGCTAGCATTCGGGACCGGATGTCCGTCGAGATCGGTGACTCGTCCGGAGATGGCTAACCACTCGGCCTCGTTGTAAACGAGGGTAACGTCCCTTGCGCTCTCCCCTGCAGCAAGCTCAATTCGCATTAAATCGAATTCGCCGTTCTCGACGGTCAGTAGCGGGTCGCTCGTGGTATCGTGTTGGACGACGCCTGTCACGTAGCCGCCGGGGAAGAAGTGCACGGAATACGAGCGTGCCGAGGCCCGTTTCTTAACTTGGAGAGCGCATACGCCTGGAAGCACTCCATTAAGACTAAATGAGCCATCTTCGCCGGTCAGCGCTTTGCGCCGGAAGGCCGTTTCGTCTACAAGAACCCGATCCATACGAGGTTCCGCTACGACTACTACGTCTGGCACCGGCTGACCCGCTCCGTCAACAACCTTGCCAGAAACGGAGCCGGCGGCGCAAAGGGTCAGGGCCACGGTTTGGGGGCGGTCGAAAGGTCCAAAGGGCCCGCACAGTGGCGTTCCAAGGTCTTCGTGTTGAGCGTGAAGCCACACGGGCCTGTTTGCTGCAACACGAAATTCAAACCAACCATCGGCATCCGAATGCTGTAACTGACTTGTTCCGTTGCCGACGCACCGGACTTGTGCGCCCTGTATCGGCGTGTCGTCCTTATCGACGACGACTCCTGAGAGGAGGATCCCCTTTGATAATATGAAGTCGATGTTCTCGCAGGGCGTGTCCGCAGGCACCTCTACAAGAACCGAGTCCTCCCACCAACCGAAGGGAGGATAGCCTTCCACATTGCGCGGCGTTACTTCTGTGGGGCCTTCCGAAACGGACTCGATTCTGTATAGTCCTGACTTGTCCGAGGGCTCGCTACAGGATACGGCGCCGTCCCCCTCGGGCACGGCCTCGACCCGTACGCCCGGGATCCCCTCCCCCGTGTCCGCGTCGTACACATGCCCCGTGATTACGCCGCGCCCCGAAGCCTTTCCCCAGCCCATGAGAAGTCGCAGCAGGTCTGGGCCAAAATCGCCGAGCAGGCCAGGGGAGGTATATTCAGACACCGCTAGGGCCGCGGTGTTCCCTTGGGATTCCTTGGCGGCGTTCTTCAAATCGTGCGCTTCTGCGTGGGCCGTGCCGTCAGCACACGTTGAAGCGCCTATCAACAGCGCGGTAAAAGAGAGTCCAATCGCAGCAACAACGGAGCTGCTTCGCATGACAGGTCGCTCCCCGCGGATTGCATGTTTGAGCAAAACTCATCCGCGTGCTTGAGCTAGGTATAGTGTCTGGCGAAATGAACCACCATGATCAATATTATACCACACAGCGATACTTGACCCGGCGTGGCGAACATGTATACCCCAAAGCGAGAGGCAGGCCTGCCTGGCGGCATTCAAATAAATCACTTCACCACAATTTGCAGCGAATTTTGGAATGTGGTAGCCATCCGGTGCGCGACGCGGGAATTGCGCATTTGCGCCAATTTCGGGCATTGACTTGTCTTGGGGCGGCTCCGTATCATAGTGGCTGCGGGGAACGCAGCGTTACATTATCCGCAGCGCGGGCCGGTTCATTCGATTGGGTTCTTGGGAACCGTCGTATCCTGTCTCGAATGCCGGGTCTGCCTGTCGGCCGTTGAACAACTGTCCCCGCCAAACGTCCTGGTTTCTGTTAGGTTTGGGGAATGGGTCAGGTAATCACGATAGCCAACCAAAAGGGCGGCGTGGGCAAGACCACCACGGCCGTAAACCTGTCCGCCTGTCTCGCGGCAGCCGGCCGGCGCGTCCTGCTTGTCGACCTCGATCCGCAAGCCAATGCGACCAGCGGAATCGGCGTCGACAAGAACGCCGTCGAGCATACCCTCTACGACGCGATGGTTAACGGCATCGCCTTGGGGGACGTCCGGCGGCCGACGCTTTTGGATCGGCTCGAGGTGGTCCCCTCTAATAATGACCTTGTGGGTGCCGAGATCGAGTTGGTCGACGTCGAACGGCGCGAGTTCCGGCTCAAAAAGGCCCTCGAATCCCTCCGCCATGACTACGAGTACGTGTTTGTCGATTGCCCGCCCTCGCTTGGCCTCCTTACCCTCAACGGCCTCGTCGCCGCCGATAGCGTACTTATCACGCTCCAATGCGAATACTACGCCCTCGAGGGCCTGAGCCAGCTGCTGCAGACCGTCGTGCTCGTCCGCGACAACCTCAACCCTGCCCTGAAACTCAAGGGCGTCGTGATGACCATGTATCAGCACACGAACCTATCGAAACAAGTCGTCGAAGACGTGCGGGGCCATCTCGGCAAGAAGGTTTTCGACACCGTGATTCCGCGCAACGTAACCCTCGGAGAAGCCCCCAGCTTCGGGAAACCCGTTATCGTTTATGACCTCAAATCGGCTGGGGCCCGGGCCTACCTCGCCCTGGCCAGGGAGGTGGTGTCTCGTGGCTAACAGGAGAAAGAGGGGACTCGGCAGAGGGCTCGGCGCCCTGATCTCAACCATAAACGAGGTCGACGCCGCTTCCGCCTCCCTCGCCGAGGGCGCCCGCGGCGACGGATCGACCATTCTCCAACTCGATCCGAAGGAACTAAAGCCGAATCCGAAACAACCCCGAATGTCCTTCGGCGAGGAGACCCTCGAGGAGCTTGCCGAATCCATCAAGCAGGACGGCGTGCAGGAACCCGTCATCGTCCGAAAGGGCGACGACGGCTACGAACTCGTCAGCGGCGAGCGGCGCGTACGCGCATGCGTGATCGCAGGGTTGGAAACCGTCCCTGCCATCTGCCGAGAAGTGTCCGACGACGACATGCTGCGGCTCGGCCTTATCGAGAACATCCACCGCGAGGATCTCAACGCCATTGAGTTGGCCAACGCCTACCAGATGCTGCTCGACGAGTTCGGCTGCACCCAGGAGGAACTGGCTGCCGCCGTCGGCAAAAAGCGCGCCACCGTCACCAACACCCTGCGCCTCCTGCACCTGCCCGGAGACGTGCAGCAACGCGTGGTCGACGGATCCATCTCGATGGGGCATGCCCGGGCCCTCCTGGCGCTCGATACCCCCGAGGCGCAGAGCGCGGCCTGTATGAAAATCATTAGCCAGGGACTGTCCGTGCGCCAGGCCGAGAAACTCGCCGCGTCGCCGAAACCCAGGAAATCCAAGAAAAAGACCGACAAAGACGCCGACGTCGCCCTACTTGAAGACGACCTCCGAAGACAACTCGGCACAAAGGTCACCGTTCGGCAAACGGGCAAACACAAAGGAAAAATCGAGATCGAATACTACTCTCTTGACGACCTCGAACGAATCCTCGACCGACTGCGATCGTCCAGGTAAGGGGCCGCAGTCTGCTTCGTTTTATTATCGCTCACAAATCGCTCTGGCGCGGCAGATGCGCATGATGTCGCATTCCAATAGGAAGAGATGCGGAGTTATCGGTAGGGCGGTATTTGACAGATTCTGTGGATAAGATGTCAACCCATCGATGTTTTCTTCCGCGCCATTGCGAGGAGCCCCGCCTCGGGCGGGGAACGACGCGGCAATCTACTTCCACAAGTCCGTAGTCTGAGATCTGCTGGGTGTCTGCAACGAATTGGGGCATTGCCGCCGGGTGGCCCAGACGACTTGTTGTCTGGGGGTCGAAAGCACAAGAGGCAATCCACCAGCCAGTAAGAATCGCTTTGTGGCCGGGGTTATCAGAACCGCATGACTTGCAGCAACGGGGCTCATACCCGGCGAGGTCTTTGAGTTGCTCCCTCACGTTACAGTATTCTTGAGAGACCGGCCACGACCGAATATAGAAAGGGGATCGATCACATGCTGGATATCAAGTTCGTTCGCGACAATGTTGACCTGGTTCGCGAGTCGTTGGCCCACCGCGGCGCCGAGGTCGATCTGGATAAGATTCTCGACCTCGATGCGAAACGGCGCGAGTTAGTGTACGCGTTCGAGCAATTGCGCGCCGAGCAGAACCGCGCCTCCGAGGAGATCGGCAAACTCAAGAAAGCGAAACAAGACGCAGCGCAAGCCATCGCCGCGATGAAAGACGTCAGCGAGAGAGCTAAAACGCTTGACGAGCAGGTCAAAGAAGCCGAAGCGGCCCTCCGAAACGAAGTGCTCCTGATTCCCAACATCCTTCATGAAAGCGTTCCGATCGGACCCGACGACTCGGCCAACCGCGTCGAGCGGCAGTGGGGCGAGATCCCAAGCTTCGACTTCGAGGCCAAGGACCACGTCGAGCTGGGACAAAACCTTGGCATCCTCGATCTCGAGCGCGCGGCAAAGATCTCGGGCGCGCGATTCGGCCTGTTGTGCGGCGCCGGCTCACACATGGCCCGCGCCCTCATCAACTTCATGCTCGACACACACACCCGCGAGCACGGCTACACCGAGTTCCTGCCGCCATTTCTCGTCGCGTCAGAAACCATGCAAGGCTCCGGACAGTTGCCGAAGTTCGCTGAAGACGCGTTTCGGGTCGAAGGCCGTGACTTGTGGCTCGTGCCAACCGCCGAGGTGCCGCTTACGAGTATCCACCGCGACGAGATCGTCAAAGCGGATGAGTTGCCGCTCAAGTACACCGCCTACACCCCGTGTTTCCGCAGCGAAGCGGGCTCGTACGGCAAAGACACGCGCGGCATACTCCGCCAACACCAGTTCGACAAGGTCGAGCTATACAAGTTCACCACACCTGAATCGTCCTCGGACGAACTCGAAGGGCTTACGCGCGACGCCGAGAAAATTCTGCAGAAGCTCGAACTGCCCTATCAGGTGGTCACGCTCTCCAGCGGCGACACCGGCTTCTGCGCCGCCAAAACGTACGACCTCGAGGTGTGGCTGCCCGGACAGAACACGTACCGCGAGATCAGTTCCTGCTCGAACTGCACCGATTTCCAGGCCCGGCGTGCGAACATCCGGTACCGGGGCGACAAGAAGCCGGCCTTCGTCCACACCCTGAACGGATCCGGCCTGGCCGTGGGACGCACCCTTATCGCCATCATCGAGAACTACCAGCAGAAAGACGGCTCCGTTGTCGTGCCCGAGGCTTTGCGCCATCGCATGGGAGGACTGGACGTTATCGAGCCTGCACAATGATCGACCCGTATGCACAGGCTGCCGACGCCATCGAGAAGGCCGGGCTGGTCATCGCGCTCACCGGCGCCGGCATCTCCGTCGAGAGCGGCATCCCCGATTTCCGAGGTCCCGACGGAATCTGGGTCAAGCACCCCCCCGAGCGCTATGCCAGCATCAGCGCCTACCTCGAAGACCCCGACCGCGTCTGGCAATTCTGGGTCAAGCTGGCGCGGATGTGCCGCAACTGTAAGCCGAACGCGGCCCACGGCGCGTTGGCCGTCCTCGAGCATGCCGGACTACTCCACGCGGTTATCACCCAAAATGTCGACAACCTACACCAAGACGCGGGCAGCCGGCGCATCATCGAGTATCACGGAAACGCCCGGTGGCTTGTCTGTCTGAAATGCGGGGCGCGCGATCCATTTGACTTGGAACGCCCCCCGGAACGCGCGCCACATTGCCAGTGTGGCGGACTGAAAAAGCCCGATGTTGTCATGTTTGGCGAGACCATTCCCGCCGACGCACTCCTCGAGGCCGAGGTGCTCGCAGTGCAATGCGACGTAGCACTCGTAATCGGCACGTCGGCGCAAATTTACCCCGCGGCAGAAATCCCGCTGACAGCCAAACGGCACGGCGCATTCGTCGTCGAGGCCAATATCCAGCGAACCGACCTTACCCCGGCCGTCACCGACACCTTCCTCGAAGGCCCGGCAGCCACCACCGTCCCAAAGCTCGCAGCGATGTTGACCCCGTGAGTCGGTTCTGCGCCCGCACGTTTCGGCGGACAACATTGACACTGGAAATAATTGTCAATGTTTCCAAGCGCGCAACGAGTGCCTGTGGTTTGTCCGGGCTAGATGCTCACGAGAGACGACACATCCGACTCGCGTCCCAGGTGCCGCAGCAGGTGGACCCGCTCTTGATCCGTCAGGCGGCCAAACTCCACGCCAAACATTTGCATACCGTCCGACTTTGCTCGCGTCCAACATACTGTTCCGGAACACTGTACTGCCCCGGCGGGCAGTTGGAGATGAAGATCCACTCCCTCTCCTTTCCGAACGCTGTGGTGGGTGCTGAAGCGAGCGCCGCTGAGCCCGAGGTCCATCGTGAGAGACGCATAAACGGCGGAGTCATTCATGAACGACAGCCAAGCGCAGACATTATCACCGAACCGCGGATAATGCCGTTTCTCTTCTACATACCAGTCCATAAGTAGACCCCCGCAGAAACTGGTACATAAACGATGATTCAAGCTTTCGTATTATAGCACATCCGCCGCCGATTGGAACGACTTTTTTCGACGCTTCTGCTCTTCCCGGAAAAAGCGCCCCAGAATCGGCTTCCGAATACCCCGCGTCTCCGGCAAAACCCAACCCCTATCGCTGATCGGGACCAACGAAACCCATCTCGCCCCGGAGCCGTGGCGGTTTCTCGCTCAAGACCTTTTCGGCCCGCTCTCTGCGATACGCCTTCAGTTTGTCCGCCAATTCGGGAGACCCCGCCGCCAGTATCGCGACCGCCATAAGCGCGGCGTTCGTGGCGCCGGCTTTCCCGATCGCCATGGTCCCCACCGGTATTCCAGAAGGCATCTGAACGATCGACAGCAGCGCGTCCAGGCCGTTTAGCGCGCTGGTGTCGATAGGCACCCCAAGAACGGGCTTCAACGTTTGCGCCGCGACAACGCCGGGAAGATGGGCCGCCCCGCCCGCCCCCGCGATGAACACCTGGCAGTCTCGACCTTCCGCCGAATCAATGAACTCCGCCAACTCACGCGGCGTGCGGTGCGCCGAGAGTATCCTGCACTCATAACGAACATCGAACGTTTCGAGCGTTTCCGCTGCAGCGCTCATAGTCTCCCAGTCCGATTGACTCCCCAAGATGACCGCCACCTGCAGTATCGACCCGGTGCTCATTCCTGATTCGCTCCTTTCGTTCCTCCAAAAAGTTGCCCCGCCGCCGAATCTTCCGGCGACGGGGCACCCATGATTCCCACAGGTCAACCAGTCTTTGGCCGGGTCAACCTCTAGACATAAAATACCACCTTACCGGTGTTCTGTCAAGTGACGTTTTCAAAGGCAAACAAATTCTACCTGTGAAAACTGCGCTTTTTTAGGGCGTTAAAGCGATAGGGAGCAAGCAATGGCTAAGACAATTGCCATTATCGGCGCGTCAAATGACAGAAGAAAGTACGGCAATAAGGCCGTCCGGGCGTTCGCCGAAGGGGGATGGAAAGTATGCCCTGTCAATGCGAACGAGGATGAAATAGAAGGACTACAATGCTACCGTTCTATTGCCGACGTGCCCGGACCCATTGACCGCGTGGCCATGTACGTGCCCCCCGGGGTAGGTAAGCGCCTCCTACCCGATATCGCCGCCAGAGCGCCCACCGAGGTTTTCTTCAATCCCGGCTCAGAAGACGAGAATCTGCTTCGGACCGCCAAAATCCTCGGACTCAACACCGTCCAGGCGTGCTCGATCGTCGACATCGGCCGCCGCCCGGACATGTATCCTGACGAGTAGAACAATGGGGCGCTCATGCCCTGGATTCAGCCCTTGAGGGCGCCAGACGTAATGCCTTGGATGAAATAGCGCAACATGCTGAGGATCAGGATGACGAGGGGCAGACTTCCAATGGCGAACCCGGCCATGAGACGTCCAAACTCGATGTTATATTCATTCTGAAACGCCGTCATCGCAATGGTGACCGTATACAATGCCTCGTCGCTGCCTACGATTACGAGCGGCCAGATGTAGTCGTTCCACGCCTGCACGCAAACAAGCAGTCCAATCACCACCAAAACGGGTACCGACAACGGCGCCGCTATGTGACGGTACATTCGCAACATTCCCGCTCCGTCGATCTCCGCGCTCTCGAACAGGTCTTTTGGGATCTGCTCGAAAAACGTGCGACACATGAAGACGGCCAACGCCTGACTCCCGGCGATATACGGTAGGATGAGTCCAAACCGGGTTGCGAGCAGCCCGAGCGATTTGACGACGACGTATTCCGGCACCATGATTAGCACGATTGGCATCATGAGCAAAGATAAGAGCACGTAATAGAGCGGTTTCTTGAGAATGAAGTCATATCGCGCAAAAGCAAACGCCGCAAGTGAAGCGAACAGAATTACCCCGCACACGGACCAGAATGCAACGAACATCGTATTGAAAAGCGGCGCGCCCGTCTTGATGAAACAGAGCCAATCGAACTGCGTATAGTCAAAAAGAATGCTCTTAAACGCTGCCGCGTAGTTTTCCCAAATAGGATCGGCGGGGAGACGCCAGAAGTCCTCGCGCATCTCCCGGTTGGACTTGAGCGAGGTCTGCAGCATGAAGTACAGCGGATAGTTGGTCAGGATGATCAAGAGGACTAGCGTCACGTGCTTCAGCGCGCCGTATACCCGGTTCATAGGTAGTCCTCCGTGCGCACGAAGCGATGGATGAAAAGCGTTAAGGTCAACACAATCAAGAACAGGATGACGCCCAATGCGCAGCCCATGCCAATCTGGTTGTATTTGATGGCGTAGTCAAACATGAGAAGGCCGGGGACGTAGGTTGTGCCGGCCGGCCCGCCCCGCGTCAAGAGATACACCCCGACAAAGTCCTGAACGGAGCTTATGACGCTCAGAATCGCTATCAGGCGCACCTGCCCGACAATCAGCGGGAGTTCCATTCTAAAGAATCGCTGCAACGGCCCGACGCCGTCTATGGTTGCCGCTTCTTTGACGTCTTGAGAAATGTTCTGCAAACCCGCCAAGTAGATGAGCATCTGCACCCCGCTGGCCCATGGGAAACCGGTGAGTATGATGGTGAGCAAGGCCGTATCGGGGTCGCGAAACCACGCAATGGGTTCGAGTCCGAATAGGGCGAAGAGACGATTGGCCAAGCCGAGTTCCCCATCCGGGTGATAAATCTGCCGCCAGATCATGTAGACGGCTACACTCGGCACGATGAGCGCGATGACAATCAAGTTGCGGTAGGCGCCGCGGAGGCGGGCGTTCCCAACGCGGCTTATGAGAACGGCGGCAAGCATGGGAACGATCATCACCTTGGCAATATAGGTAACGGATAGAATGGCCATGATTTTCATCGAATGCCAGAACAAGTAGTCCTCAAACAGCAAATGCCGGAAGTTCCCGAGTCCCACAAAAATCCTGTATTCCCCCTCTTCCCATGAAAAAAAAGCGTTGTAGAACGCCAACAGAAACGGTCCGTAAATGAACGTGGCCGTGAAAGCAAATGTCGGGATAAGCAGTAAAAGGGCTTGGTTTCTCCGCTTCACGAAACGCCTCCCTCAAACGCTTCGACGAGGCGCGGGTCAACCTGTCGCTTGCGGACCAATCGGGTGAGCCACTCCTCGTATACATGGTCAAGGCGGTCGGCCAGCTCTTCCCACGTGAGCCGTCCCAGAAAATACGCCTGGAAATGCAAGTACCATTCGTCTTGGAGTTGGCGCTCGGTCGGCACGAGTCCGAGAATTGCCGGCGCACGATCCCAGAACCTCTTGAAGCCCGGGTCGCACGGAATATCCTCGTAGAGAGGCGCGCCAACCTTTGGAGAACCTTCGTAGACCGCTCTGTAGTTCTCCGGCGCAAACATGTAATGAAGC
>Ga0180437_10012459_pt1 | contig 10042 bp, 3 predicted proteins | sample SS_ome_4_FD_132410 | JGI IMG/M metagenome (GOLD analysis project Ga0180437, IMG submission 132410) | Hypersaline lake sediment archaeal communities from the Salton Sea, California, USA - SS_3_D_1 metaG | ecosystem: Environmental > Aquatic > Non-marine Saline and Alkaline > Hypersaline > Sediment... | reverse complement strand
GTTCACCGGTTTTCTTGTCTATAAGCCTGTTATTTTTGGCATCAACAAGCCCCATCTCAAACAGATTGTCAAACTTCTCATGCGCCCCATACAGTAGACGAGCAAGAATCTTGGGGTCTTTGCCGGGCAGAAGTTCCTTTATTCCGTTTATAGACTTAACATAGTCTACGGCCTTCTCAAACGGAAACGCCCTGTTTAGATATTGAGTGGTAAGCTTGGCCTTTAGTGATGTTATAAGCTGATCAAACATCCCTCTGGCTGTATTTGCATTCCAATTATCAGCAGAGGTAAAGTAAAAGGCGGGGTTATTGAGCCACTTTTCTTTAAGGCGCTGACCAAGTGATTTACGCACAATGGGATCAATGTTGCTGCTTACTCGTTCCGAAGCGCTCATTCCCATCCATCTACGAGAAACATCTGAAAACTCAGACAGGTGGTTTTTTACACTGGCTGGCAGCTTAGACTTAACATACGCGTCTAATGCGGGAGTCAGCTTTGCCTGCTCTGTTGGATTAAATATCATACCCCAAAAGTATTCGGCAACGCCTTCACCAAGTATATACTCTTCTTTTGCTGCCTCATTTAGACCATCTGGCGGCTTAGAGCCATGTAAAGCAAGTTTACGTAATTCTTTTCTGGCCTGCTTGAGCATCTTGTTATCAGCAGTTAAAAGGGGGCCGAGTATGTCAAACCTGTCGTCTAACGCGTGACCAACCTCATGAGCAGCCACATCCATGTCTTGCTTATGCTTGACAGCGATCCTTGCTGTAGATGGCGTATAGTTGCCAAGACTACCCCTGCGGCGTTTATTTGGCCGTTTTGTCCATATAATCTTGCCAAATATCCTACCGCCTGCCTGAAACTTAGACAGCATATCTCGAATTGATATGTCCGGCACGCCCATAGTAAACTTGCCTTTGGTAGACACAATAGGGTCTGGCCCTATAGCATGATTCAATGGTGTCGCCTCCTGAGTAGCCGTTGGCGTCTCAGTGGCATTCCTGTCCTTGTCTGAGCCTATCGGTTCTCTCTTTGTTTTCGGTACGCGATTGCGGCTGCGATCTGCCTTGCGTGTTTCGCTGACTTTGGCTTGATCTTGCCTATCTTGCCCTTTTTCTTGTACGAACGTACCAGTTCTGATAGGTTCTGACTGAGGACGGATTTCGATTTCCCCTTTTTCAGTGGCATATAGATTACGTGTTTGTTCTGCAATAACTTCTTTTGTTCCCTTGTCTGTCAATGACTTATAGACAGCAGGATATTTTTTCTTTAGCTTGGCCACATCCTTGATAATTCCCCTTGGGGTTACCTCTAATGTGATAATGGGAGCAGCCTTCATGCCCTTTTTCTTCTCTAAGAATAACTTCAGCTTACGATTTACGGTTCCCGACTCTCGTTCTTTGAACTCAACCCGAACTACCTCAGACTCTTTTCCAAGCTTTTTGGCTATGGTTTCCTGAGATTTAGACAGTTCTTCTTCTTCAATGGCCACCGCCTTGCCGGTTTGCGTGATCTTTCTCTCCTTGCCCTGCATCTGCCGCCTAACGTCCATAACGGCATCCTCAATGGTTTCGTAACCCTGAGACTGATATTCATCGGTACTCACGTAGAAAACCTCCTGACCGCCTTCTTCCTTGACACCTACAATGTATCCATCAAGCTTCTGCGACGTCATTTTGTATTCGGTAATCTGATCGCCACCCTCTTCATAGGTTCTCTCTACCTTTAACTTAGACCGCTTATCTGTTTGCTTCAGCGTGGCCTCTATGTTCTGTCCCTGCGTAATAGACGCTCTGAGCCTGTCACGCTCGGCCTTTAATTCCTGCACCTCTGCCCACGCCTTCTTAATATTTTCAGGTGCAGTACGCTTCACGCCACCTTTGGCGCCCTTAGATTTCCATTTCTTGTTGGTTGGCAGATTAAGCATGGCCTCTCTGCGGGTTATCTCTTTTCTCACCGACTCAAGCTTTGGCGATACGTCCTCTACAACTTTTTCTGCCTTTGTCTTCCTGACCGCCTTTTGTCCGGCCGGCTTCTTTCCTTTTGCGGGCTTGAATGTCAATTTGGGGCCACCGGTTGTTCTCGCTTTTTTCTTAATATCTTCTGGCACTTGCGCCTGCTGCGCCTCTCTGGCCTCTCTGGCTTCGTCTATCGAATCGAAATGGCCCTCCATCGCTGCTCTGGCATCCTTTAATGTCTTGGATTCCGAGATGAGATTTCCTTCCGCGTCCCTGACGTTCCAAATTTTTCCTGATTTGCTTATTGAAACAGAATGTGTCCCGCGCATATATTCATATTCACCAGATTTTATCTGCGCCAACGATCTTTTTTTAAGCTTTGTCTTTTCCCTCGGCTTTGGAACATATGGTTTTTGCTCTACTTCTTTCTTTTTAGACGGCTTTTTAGACGGTTCGGCCTTTGCCTCGGTTTTTTTAGCCGGCGCCTTTGGCGTTTTAACCGGCTGAGTATCAGGCTGTTTCGGTTCCTTTGTATCAATTTTTGATATACTTTCTTTAGACTTCCTATACTCGTCTATTGCCTTGTCTAAACTCTGTCTATTTCCACTCGTAGTCCCGTCCGCGTCGGTGATGTTATACGTCACCCGGCCCTCCATGCCCTTTTTAGGCACCTTCATGGTAAGCGTTTTGTTCTCGCCGTCTAACCTGATATTAAACTCAGGTGCAGCAGGGTCTTTCTTTATAACTCTGACTGTCGCCTTCGGGTCTTTTCCTTTTGCGATCTCCCTTACCTTGGCGGTTATGTCTACCTTCTTTGGTTGTTTTATGCCGCCCGTTAACTTTGGTGTCTCAGGCTTTGGCATGGTTACTTCCTTAGTTGCCTGAACAGGAACGCCTGAATTTTCTACCGCAGCCTGCTTAACCGTAGACGTTCCGGGGCTGAATACTCCAAAGAATGCGCCGCCTGTAGCGCCTAACAGACCTTCGTTAAAGGCGTCCATGGTGTTCAAGTTCTTAACTGCATCAGCCCATGAGTCGCCATTCTGTAGACTGACAGACAGTTGGTTGATAAGAGACTGCATGGTTTCGGTGCCGCCCTCTATGGTTGCGTCGGCAAGCATAACCTTCTTAATGAGATCGCGTGCGCCTTTTTTGCCCATTTGCTTAACGAAATTAGCGCCTATAGCGCCTACACCTAACAGGTCTAATGATGCAGATATAAAGCCCATCATGTCGGCCAAAGCCGCATCGTCCTGTCCTGTCAACATTATTTCCTCAAGCGTATAGGGCTTGCCTAACGTCTCTGAACTGCGTCTGGCTTTTTCATACAAGCCTTCCAGATAGGTCATACCCGATTCAAGCAAAAACGATGAAGAACCCCCGCTCAATATGGCTAATGGCATCTGTGCAATAGCATTACCTATGCCGTTGCCAAGGAACCCAATGAAGTCGTCTACGGTTTTAACTTTCCTGAAATCATTTACAACAGCCGCATCTGTTTCCTTCTCATAGGCATCTTTGGCTTCGTTTAAGTAGACGAGAAAATCATCCCTGTTTTTTTCTATTATAGAATATAATTCCTCTTTTCTTGCCTTTACAGACACCTTTCTGGTACTTACAGGCGCAGGCATGCCGCCTCTTGACATGGAATATGATGGCCTGCCGGTAGACACATCTATGATATCTTCATCTGGCATGCCACTAAGTTTCTCTAATTCCTCGTTGGCCTGAACTATGCCATCCCTGAACTTGCGGGCTGTTCGGATGTTCATTGCTGCGGGAACCTGACGTTTGAACACGTCTAAGGCCGCCTCCCATGTGTTGAGTCCAAGGGCGCCCATGCCCATGAATCGTGGGTCTAAGCGCATTAATTGATTGCGGAACGTCCTCTGTACTTCCGCTACGTCCTCCATTGTATACTCAGGCTCTTCGGCCAAAGATTCCTCGGAAGTAGTCGGTAAAGGTTCTGTAGATACTTTTTTTTTATAAAGGCTTACGAATTTATCTTTCTCTGGCAAATACTCTTTAACGCGCTGATCTGCCGTCATAAGGTCATAAAACTTACCTGCGAACTCAGGGTCTTCAAGCTTAGACGAAAATACATCATACTCGTCCGGCAAAAGCTTCCCATACTTTGAGTTCTTTAAATCGCTAAACACTTTTTCAGCCACGTTGGACTGAATAGATTCACGCATCGCGCTTTCGCTCGTAAGGACATTTGGCCCTGTATCTGCTACCGTGTTTGGGTCTGCCATATTATTCAAATAATTTTCTTACTTGTTCTTCGTCTATAGAAACCTGCTCTGTTTCTTCTGCCCCGCCATATAGTTTTTTATATGCATCGGTAAACGTGTCACTACCAACATTAACAGGATCAGTACCGTTGATCCAGTTGTTTATTTCGATTAGCGCAGGATTAGGCATGCCGCCTGTATCCAGATTCGGGTCTACAAGTATATATCGTCTACCAATTTCAGGTTCTTTTGTGTCAACCGTTTCGGCAAACTCCTGATCTCCCACTCTGGTTATTGCCAATGTAGGTATACTTAACATCCTTCTGGCATCAAACTCTATAGCAACAAGCTTTTTGTCGCTTAATTGGCCAATAGACGCCATCTCGTCTTTAGCCCACTGAGGAGCATCAGCCGGTAACTGTTCTCCCGGCCTTACTATTGTTGCGTCTATTATTCCTTTCTTACCCTTTATCTTAGACAGTACATTGTTTTCTTGCCCATACACCAATATAGGAACGGTGTTCTGTACCCTTGAAAGCGCTTGTTCTTCTGCCTTTTGTGTGCCGCCAATGTACCTTCCTGAATCCTTATGTCCTTTGGCTATCTCTACCTCTGTTTCAACTACTGGTGCAGCATATCCGCTTTCCCTGATCAAGTCTTCTACCGCACTCCTGTATGTATAATTTGGATCATCTTTGTGTATAAGCATTTTTTCCTCAACAAAGGGCGCGGTTGACTCGTTATTTCTCATTCTGTTTACCTGTTCCCCGGTAACATTAAGCAATATATTTCCAGTATCAGGATCATACTGCACCTTACCGTCCTTCATGTAGGCAAACTTGTTGGCTGTTTTCACCAGATCAAATTTGACAAAATCACCCATAACCCTCTGATTCTGAACATCTTCTGTTATTGTAGCCTGAACACCATCGGCATATGCGGCCATGGCTCTTTCTTTATTCCAGAAGTTAGGGTTTTTCGTTATTGCGTCTATTTCTTCTGACTTAACATCATATGGATTTCGCGGGTTGCCTTCTTTGTCTAAATACACATCAGTCAATAGCTTCCCTATGTTTTCCCTGTTGATCAACGGGTTTTCCTTGGCCATATCATACAGGGACATACCCTTGTCCCATAATGTTTTAACCTGCTGACCCATCATCTTCAACTCGCCCATCTTCTTGTAAAAGTTTTCCACGCTACCGCCTGCCAATAATTCCTCTCCGGCGGATGCGTGCATAGACTTGATCATGTTGCCAAACTCTGGGATAGGCGTTTCTGGTGAATTTTCGGCATGGAATTTTAGACGCTTCTCCATGTCCTCGCGGGCCTGCTGCTTCATTTTGTACTGAAACTGTCTCTCAAGGCGCTCCTGCTCGTTAGACAATTGCTTCTGCCGTTGAAGCAAGGCAAGTGTTTGCCCGATTGTCGGCGCTATCTTGCCGGTACGCGGCCCTACTACTGTTATATTTGGATTAGCCATCTATATAAAATTATTATCCCTGTTTGTCGCCAAACATATCAAACTGTTTGGCAAGCATCAATGATGAAAATACGTCACTACCTAAATTCTGACCAGATGTTGCGTATCCCTGCATGTCGGCACTTTGTCTGGCCGCCTCTGATTCAACCGCTCTCTGGTTCAACTGATCAACCTGCAACTGAGTTAACCCCTTAGACCTCAACATGTTAGCAAGCTGTTTCTCAAGATTAATCTTGTATTCCTTAGACGCCGCAATATTCCTTTCTTCTGCCGCACCCTTCCTTTCTGAGATACCCTGCACCGCATTAAGGACATCTTGAACAGAACCGGTTGTGGCCTTAACCTGACCAAGTGTATTTGCCGATCCTCTGTCTATTTGTCTTTGCCTAATGCCTGCATACGGATCGCCCTGCCGGGCAACATTTCTGGTTAATTCAACAGCCTGATCAATTCCTTCTGGCATATCAAATGTCTCTGCTGCCGCAGCAAGTTTTTTCTCCCTTTTACCTTTGCCAATAACTCTTGGTAGAATATTAGACAATAAGGATACGCCGCCAAGTACTGCCGGTATAATAAATGGGGCTATTGATAATGCTATTGGCTGTGGAAAAAACAACTGTCTGAATGATTTAAATATATTTTTCATAACTACTAATTTATCTTGCTTGCAACAAATGTCCAACTGCTGGATTATAACCTATATATGCGGCATCAATATTTACAGGCTGATTATTGCTGTTTATTAGTGTAACCTGCAACGTCTGGCCTATTATGTATCTGCCATGTAATAAAGGAGTCTGCTTGCCTGACAGCGTATCTTGCGGAGTTGTAGAATCTCGCAAGAAACTGGCATACAGCATGTTGTCCTTTTCATAAAAGTCGGTAACCTCAAGAGAACTAAGTTGACCTTCCGGTGTTTCTATCTCAACCGACCACTTATCGTTAGATGAAAGGGCAATAGACTCATATCTTTTCTCAACGTCATTTATGTCATTCGCCACAAGAATGATCTTGCTGTCGTACGCCACATCATAAAATGTGTTTCTTGCAGCACCCTCACGGTGTATCCAAAGCTTGCCGTCCTTAACAGAGGCAAGATTATTGTCAGCCGTTATATAATATTCAGGATAAAAATCGAAAAAGACAACCCATCTCTTAACAAGTTCGCTAAACCCAATTGTTTCTGCCGGAATAACTATTTGATTTTGACCATCCGTATACTGAATTTCGCTAAATGTTAATATATACATTTCAAGCCAAGGATCGTAGCCTCCAAGTATTTCTATAGTAGCGTTGGGGTCTATTCTCGATATATTTCTGATCTGCTTGGCCTTATCGTCAAAATAGGTCTTCATTTTGAACGTGGTGGCCAGTGGTGTTATTCCGTCTAACGACCGCCTCCACGGTTCAGCCATTCTTAAATCAAACCCATATACCCGGTTATTGTTAGACACAACGCTTTCCGGGAACGATGTTCCAAGGTCTAATAATAGCTTTTCGTCGTCTCCTATAACGTCTGATGATGTTATCTGAAGATCATTGTTCTCTCCGTCCTTGATGTACTTTCTCTTAATCCAAATACTTGAAATGGCCCTTGTGTGAACTGCTACGATCTGGTGTTCGGACACTTTCACAAGCTTAACAATAGGGCCACGGTCTGAAGAAATAGGATATTGGTTCTCACTCGCAAAATCGCTTAGACCGTTAATATAGCTGTTTTCAACATATGTCCTGCTGTACCTTATTAGACTTGTCGCCTCTCGTTCGTCTTCATCTGGAACGGTTGTGGTTGCCTTGCCTTGGTTGTTAGACGCTGATTTGTTAAACTTGTCTGAATATAATCGCTGCGCCACTGGTGATTGAGCAGAATATATTTGCATCTGATCAAGTGTTTGAGCATAGGCGCTGCTATTTGAGTGAAGGTACGATCCCGCCTCGCTATCCCTGCGACCAGTAGAAGGTTCGGAAAATTGTGTGTGGTAGCAATCCCCTTCCACGCTATCATGAACATTTTGAAATCGCCTATTAGCTTCACCCGGATTTACAATGTTATAAACCTTCCCGTCCTCATAGTATATATTATCGTCAGTCTCTTTTTTGGGATTTAGTATTTCAATAAAGATATACGTTTCGTCATTATATAAAAGTTCTGGCGGCCTGCTACTCGGCGGATTTTGATTAAGCAAAACGCCTGTATGTCCAATGGCCTCATCATACCACATTGTCTTCCAGTCAACCCAATCAAGCCCTTTAATTCTTATAACGCCTTCCAGTATGCGATAGACGCCATATTCTTTTACAATGGTTCCGCCGTTATCTGGATAAAAATAGGCTATCCTTATAATTGATTCTTCGTCTACTGGTATTGGGATGTCACTGGGTAAAAACAAATCAAAGTACGATCCGAAATCAAGTTCAGAAGAGTTTCCGTCCTGTATATCTTTAAGGCGCTTGTGTACGTCTACGTATATGCTACCATTCTCATAATAATATCCTTCATGCGTGGCATATTCGCTATCCGCCTCATATGTGTTATCAGATAAAAGTGGCTTGCACAATGCCCTGCACTTATACCAACTGGAATAGCTGAGATTGTTAGTCCTTACTATTTTATATTTAACAGCCCATACAGGGGGAGTGCCGGAAGGAAATGGTGTAGCGCGAATTGCTTCTTCATTTACCGCTATTAAATTATCAATGCTGCTACTAAGGCTGTATGTTGCTAAGACATCTGGGGTCTGTCGTTTCATAAATGGATTTGTCTGCACGGAAGACTGCCTGCCAAACTCGTCTAAAAATACAACACCCCACGCATACTTGCTGTTTCCCTTATAAAACCTCGGATAAAGCAAGTCAATACCACCCAAACTTGGGTGAACTACAGTGTCGCTCGCATCATAAGAAAATACATTCATGCCGCATGCCCAATCGTCTATGGCCGGGTCATAATCTTCAAGAGATGCCGGAGCAAACATTCTGTCTTCCGCATACGCAATGCTATTTGCAATGCGCGGAACCGCATAAAACAGGTCACCATACTCGGTTTCAGGGATGGTTGGGCCTGCCTTGTCTAAGGTTATCTGATAGGTCAGGTTACCACTTGCGTCAAACTGGTCTAAAGATAGCTTATCATACAAATACCATGGCTGATCATTACCCTCTCTAACAATTAACTCGACTCGCTTTAAGATGTCCTTTAGTCCGGCATTATATTTTATTAAAGCCTCGATGTAATTATACTCACTCGCGTCAGAATTTATGTATTGTGGCGGTAAAACAACGGGCGCAACCTTGCTGACGGGGCCAAAGACGCTTATCTCGTCGTCTAAATAGACATATCTGAGAACAGCCTGAAGCGGAACTTCCCGTATTTTTGGTGAAGGGTTTGAGATTGTGTTTGATGTTTCCCTGTTGAGTGTGATTGTCTCTGTTGGTGGCGGCTTAATAACGGAAAACAGTCTGATGTCTGTCACATTGTTGAATATTGCTGAAGCCGCAAGTGGTATGTTGACCTTCAATGGGCCGTTAATAGGATCGGCCCAGTATAGAAGGTCTTCAATAACAAAGATACTATGAATATTAATCGTCGTGTCCCAACCAAATGTTGTGACTATAATTGTCTGCCATTCATTTTTGGCAATGTCGTATTCGTATATTGTATCGTAGGCGCCTGTAGTAAAGATATATAGCTTTCCATCTTCTTTGTGTTCATGTATTCCTATGCACACTTCCTGATTAGACGGAGTAAAGTTTGGCAAATCATACCCAACCATACCGCGCATATTTTCCCGCCTAACACCAACACTTGCGCCACCTTTAACCGGGACAAGGTTTCTGCAATCACGATAATCCCCCTCCGGCATATCCTTTGGGGAATCGTCGCTATTTAAACCTACAAATATGTTTCTCTCTAATGCCATTATTGATTAATGCTATTCCTTGTCATGTGGATATTTGCTGCCTCCATGATGCTTGCGCCTGAAAGGTTAGACATCTCGGCTCTTACATCGTCCTTGGCGTCTTCAAAGTCTAAAAGCGCTGCACGCGTTTCTCTTGCTGCGGCACCGTGCTTAAACTTTACATACCTGTAATATATCCACTGCTTCATCATATATTCAATAGATTCAGGAACAATCGTCTCCGTAGACGGATCAAAATTGTTGCTGACGTATTCGATATACACATAGTTGTCAGAAGTCTTACTTGAGAACTGAAACTCTCTCGCGTCCCAATTTATCGTAAAATGAGGGTTTGACGCCCTCAATACCTCTACCTTGCCACTACCTTCTGACGTATATATATTGCTAAAATAAAAGTAATCACTCGGAACAACGAGCGTAGATTGCTGATTGAACGCCGTATTCCCT
>Ga0180437_10012458_pt1 | contig 10042 bp, 10 predicted proteins | sample SS_ome_4_FD_132410 | JGI IMG/M metagenome (GOLD analysis project Ga0180437, IMG submission 132410) | Hypersaline lake sediment archaeal communities from the Salton Sea, California, USA - SS_3_D_1 metaG | ecosystem: Environmental > Aquatic > Non-marine Saline and Alkaline > Hypersaline >... | reverse complement strand
GCTACGGAGGATGGATGCTACGGACACCGTCGGCCATAGCCTCTTGACCACCATAGCTTTAGCGGCGGCGGTTGGCGTCGGACGAGTGCGGGCGCATGGGCAACCTGCTCCGCCGAAGTGGCCGCTTCGGCTACGAAGGTCGAGTCCTGGCGAAGGCGAGTGATGCAAAAATGCCACTTCTGCTGCCGCCCCTCCTGCTGTCTGCAAGAACCGGGTATCCCCACCCAGCCTGTGCAACTTTTTGCCAACAAATGGCATCGCTTTTCCCACTATAGGCAAGGTTTTGCAGACATTTCATTGTGGCCAATCCCTGAAATGAGGTAAGCGATCAATATAGCGAGGTTATTTTAGAAGAAACAGGTGTGGCACAGATGTTGTACGGTCTTTAAAAAGGACGGGTGCGATGTCTCAGCATCCCGGCCTCGTTGGTGGTCCAGCAGAAAGAAAGCAGTTCAATTGTCTCGAAGCGCCTGAGTTTCGAACATCGGTGAAGAATCATGACAATGGCCTATTTGCTTTTACTACCTCTAGCCGCCTGTTTGGTCGGTGACCTCTCCGGCATGGTTCCAAGAATGCTGGACATTCGAACGCAACAAATCTCCTCGAAAAACATCACAAAAGGAAGCGTATCTGGCGTTTATGTCCTGGCACAGCATGTTCGGAAAACGGCCACGGAGGAATCCACTATCTCTGAGCAGCGGCGCGAAGAGGCTGCGCCAGAGCAAAGAGAAAAACATCAAGAAGCAGGCCCCCAATCCGTAGAGCGGTTCCCCGGAAGCAATCGTTCAAGTCACCACCAACCCCAAAGGGTTTGAGAATCAACGCCATGAAACGACATAAACCGCCCTCCGCACAGCCTAGGGGAGCAAGTGATGAAAAAAAGAGAACGCCTACCTTTTGACAGACGTTCTGGTGAAGACAGGCGCAAAACTTACAAGCTGGGCTACTTCTTGGAAGGTGGAGTCGAGAGGAGGAGTGGAAAAGAGCGTCGATCTGAAGTGGAAAGGAGAAAAGACTGGCTCAGAATCTCGGAGTGGGCCAGCATCTGGAAAGGGATTTTCGAAATCCGAAAGTCTCTCGACAGCTAATATCTTCAGGCGATCGTCGTTGATACGCAGGGTCATTACGGCCCTGCTTTTTTTTCCCCAGCAATTAACGATTCTATGGACTTCATTATTGGAAGGGCTGTCCCAGGGGCTTGCCTACGCCGGCAGACCGGGGCAAACAAACAAAACCGTGCCTTTCGGAGAGCGTACCCTGGCGGCATGTTATCTCCGCGTCCTGGACCCTGACGATTGACATGTTCGAAAAAAATGCATCATACTTGGACATCAAATTCAGAAAACCCCAACCTTCAGAGTTCGCTTGGTTTCTGGGAGGAGGCTATGTCGGCCCTGGAAATAATGGAAGACCTCTTCTTCATTGAAAGGGGATATCTCAACGGGAATCACTTCGTGTATCGGGCAAAGAAACCTGTTCTCATAGACACGGGTTACCTTGCCGATTTTGAAGAAACCGGGCGATTGCTATCGGGTTTGGGCATCGAGCTCGCAGAGGTAGGTCTGATTGTCACCACCCACTGCCACTGTGATCATATCGGGGGCAACAAGGTCATCCAGGAGCGATCAGGGTGCGACATCGCCCTTCACAAGCTGGGCAAGTATTTTATAGATACGAAAGACGACTGGGCCACATGGTGGCGGTATTATCAGCAAGAGGGCGCTTTCTTCCGGTGCACGGAGGGTCTCGAGGATGGGTCTGTCATCTCTGTCGGGCCCCACCCATTCAGGGTGATTCACGCACCAGGACACGCATCAGATTGTATCGCCCTATATAACCCTCGAGAAAAGGTTCTTGTCTCTTCAGATGCCCTGTGGGAGCATGATGTGGCCACGGTTACAGAACGGGTCGAAGGGTCCACGGCTGTTCATGCTCTGAAAAAATCGCTTGAAAAGTTGTCTCAGCTGGAGGTCCGGGTGGTATACCCCGGTCATGGAAAACCTTTTACCGATTTCGAAGGGGCCTTGGAAAGAAGCAGAAAAAAAGTGGGCAGCTACCTGTCCAACAGGCAGGAAATAGGGAATGACCTTTTAAAGAAAATACTTATTTACACGTTGCTCATGAAAAAGTCCGTGCCGGAAGCTTCCTTTTTTCCCTGGCTCATGAACACCCTTTGGTTCAGGGAGACGATTGACCTCTATTTTGACGGTCTTTATGAGGCCAAGTTTGATGAAATCATGGGGGATTTTCTTGACCGGGGTGTGGTGAAACGCGCAAATGACTGCCTCTATACCACGGTGAAACCGTAAGAACCTGCCTGTAATTTCGAGTCGCTTTTTTTCAGGCATTTGACAGAATAAATATTTTCCCCCTATACTCGCGCCATGACGTTGGGTCTTTCGGCAAATGAGTAAGCATCGCTTAAAGGGCTTCGCATGAATGAGGGATATAGAAGGCCATGAAGGGCTTTTTTCGATTCCAAGGCTCACGGCCTGGTCATTTCAGGGAGTTACGGACGGGTGAAGCCCGACAAAAATCGAGGCGGGCTAGCCCACCTTGATTCTTGGCGAGCAAGCCTCCCCCCTCCACTGTTCCCCTCGACTTCGCTCGGGGCCAGGGGGTCCCCCATTCCGTAACTCCATGAAATGACGAAGGCCTCCCACCAGTCACTCAAAAAACCCTTCATGGCCTTGTTCTGTGGCCAACGGCTTTCCACTGGAATCACTCATGCTCATTTGCCGGAAGACCCACAAAGTTGAATGCTTTTTCCGAAAAACCGCGTTTAACAGCAGACCAGGAACAACAAAGAGGTAGGGTGGAGTGAAAGCGAATTTGGCGGGCCTGGTGGTCTTGATATCTCTTATAGCAACAGGTCAGGCTCTTTCTATTGACAGTCTCACCGCTGCAGAGGGGTTATTTGCAGCGGGAGAATACAGGGAATGCGTCAGTCAGTTGAAAGCGTTAACGAAAAAGGAGCCAGCAAATTTGAGAGCCTGGGTCCTTATGGGTGACTGCTACAGCAAGCTGGAAAAAAACAGAAGGGCGATTAAGGCCTATGAGGAGGCTGTGAAGATCGATCCTTCCCATGAGCAGGCGCTTTTTGCACTTGGGGTGAGTTATGCAAAATTGGAAAAGCGTTCTGGCGCTGTGGCCGCTTTCAAGAGAGTTGTTGAGATTAATCCCTCTCACGCGGAGGCCCACTTTTCCTTGGGGGTGCTTTATGAGGCGCAAGGGAGCATGAGCCAAGCTTGGGAGGAATACAAGGTTCTTAAGACGCTTGATGAGAAGCTTGCAGACAAGTTGTACCACATCATTTTCTGGTGATCGCTGGCTCGGTCGGGAGGATAGGCCCAAGATTCTCAAATGGGAGAGGGGTTGTCGGACTTTTCCGCTTTTGATGATATGAAAGTGCAATAGGTGGAGGTTTTTCTCCACCACAGTGGTCATATTAAGCGGTGCGTTCTATCCGAAAGAGAGGTAAGGGCGCAGAAAGCGGTTCAGCCCTTCATTGCGCGAATCACGGAACAGAGATGCAGATTCAACTCATTCGCAGTGCGACACTCCGAATTGAATACGCCAGGCGGCACTTCGTCATTGATCCGTACCTCGCCGCCAAACACGCCATGCCGTCCTTCAGCGGTCAATCCCCCAATCCCTTGGTTGATTTACCCTGTTCGCCACAGGACGTCATCGCCGGGACTGAAATGGCGCTCATCTCACACTTACATTCAGACCACTTTGACCCCGCTGCACAGGAGCTGTTGCCCAAGGCCAACCCGATTCTTTGCCAACCCGAGGACAAACACCGGCTTGAGGCCAAAGGGTTTCGCCGCGTGATACCGGTCCGCGAGACTATCGCTTGGCAAGGGATTACGATCACCCGCACCCCCTGCCAGCATGGGAGTGGCGAAGTCTTGAAAAAAATGGGCCAGGCCTCGGGGTTCGTCTTCCAAGCTGAACACGAGCCGACCGTTTACTGGGCGGGCGACACCGTTTGGAGTGAAACCGTGGCGGACATTATCGTTCGAACCCAGCCGAAGATTATTATTACCCACTCATGCGGTGCAGTGTGGGGCGACAATGTGCTGATCCTCATGGATGCCGCCCAGACGGTCGCTGTCTGTCATGCTGCCCCGGACAGCGTGGTGATCGCGACCCATATGGATGCCGTCGACCATGCGACTGTTTCGCGAGAAGCTTTGCGTCTGTATGCTGAGGCGCATGGCATTGGGCCTGAAAGGCTTCTGATTCCGGCAGATGGCGAAAAAATGGTCTTCTGATGCCCGTGTTAAAAGACATTGTGCGGTCTCGCCGTTCGCTGCAGCCGACCGCTTACCGCGCCGGAATTCAGGAATTTGCGCAAGCCGGTGTCTTCTGTCGGCGATGCATGCTTGCCGCATCCGGCGGCCGCTGAACCCGATGGCTTTATAATTTCTATTCATAGATATATCCAACAATGGCTAAGCACTCACCCACCCGGACTATCGTCTTGTTTCTGCTGCTCATCGCTCTGGTGGTCGGTCTGTCCCTGACTTCCGGTCATTTCTGGAGTGGCAAGCCAGAAGAACTGCCCGAACCCAAACAAGTGATCATCAACGAGCAAATGACCGTGGGGGAGTTCGGCCGGGCCAATGACCTAACCAATCCCGTTTTAAAAGGAGTGCTTGGACTTCAGACCAGATCTGATCTTCAGAAGAAGCTATCCGAGTACGGTACGCCCGATCAAATCCGGTCTTTGGTCAAGAAGAAACTGGCCTTGGCCGCTGAGCGTGCCACCAAAAATTGGATTAAAATCCAAATCAAGTTTGGCATGTGGTTTGCGTTTCTGATCACCCTGTTCATTCTTATGAGAAAGAGGAAGGCCACCCCCCGTCTTAGGAAGTGGTTGCTTTTCATCTCGGTCTTGATCTTTGGTATCATCATGGGGTCGGACCCAAGCCCCATGGGAACCGTTAAAGATGCTATTCACTTGTACGGTTCAGCCCGCGCTGTTTTTCCGCCCCGTATGATCGCCCTCACGCTCTTTTTGCTGATCGTTTTTCTTGCCAACAAATACATTTGTGCATGGGGTTGCCAAGCGGGGGTCCTTCAAGACCTGATTTTTCGTCTCAACCAGACCGACAAAAGAAAAGCCATTTTGGGCAAACAAATCAAGCCGCCTTTTCTCCTTACAAACACCGTGCGTGTCGCCTTCATGGGCATATTCACAGCAGCCGCCTTCGCATGGGGTGCCGATATTATCGAACCGGTTGACCCTTTCAAGCTATATAAGCCGGCCTATCTGGGGCTCGCCGGGGCCGGTTTTGTTGGGATACTTCTGGTAGCGAGCCTATTTGTTTACCGGCCGTGGTGTCACCTCTTTTGTCCCTTCGGCTTGGTCGGCTGGCTTGTGGAAAAGGTCAGCCGGGTGAGAATCAGCGTTGACTATGAGACTTGCATTGCGTGTCAAAAATGCGCCACCGCCTGTCCTTCCACTGTTATGGAGGCTATTTTGAAACGAGACAGGAAGACCATCCCGGACTGCTTCGCCTGCTATACCTGCAGAGAGGTCTGTCCGACGAACTCAATCAGCTTCTCCGCCAGAAAAAGGCGTTTGCCCCCGCCTGGACATTTTGAGAAAAAAGGGCGATCTGAACTGGTCGAAAATGATTAGGCTTTCATCGCTCGGCACCGGGGCCAACAAGAGCGTGGCTAAGTGCCGATTATGTTCATCTGCAGAGTTGCATTGTCTGCTGAAACTGTAACGCGCCCCTGCGCAGCATAAAGATGCCCGCGCCCTCAGAGATAGCAACCCCCTACAATTCTGCTTGAAGGGCCTTTTTCTTTGACAATCGAGCCCCAGACTGTCAAAAATGGTTCGCATTTGAATTCAGAGGAGATTCCCGGGGCGCGCCCGTCATGTGTGCAATGCCTCAAGGGGGGAATTTCTGAACGAACCGGATGGAAGGGGCCGGAGGCGCTATGGAAAGCATGGAGACCATACTCAAGCACTATGGATTCACCTCGGTGGATGAAGAAAACCGGGCGGAGCTGAGTCGCACTTTGCTGCCGGTGTCAGACCAACTTGCTGATGATTTCTATGATTTTTTGATGGAGGATTCTTACACGGCTGCCTTTTTCAGAACAGAAGAAGCCATTGCCAAAAGAAAGGAAACCATCAAAACCTGGTTCAGGGAACTGTTCACAGCCGATTACGATCACCGCCATCTCATGCGGTTCCGGAGAATCGGCCAGGTTCATGTCAGAATTGGGCTGAAGGGCCACTACGTCAACTCCTCCATGAACTTCATCCGGACATTCTGTCTGAGACAACTAGAAGGTGAAATCACGGATCCAGTGCAGCGGCAGAAGTTGATCGAAACGCTTGACAAAATCCTTGACATCAGCCTTGACGTGATGACGAGTTCCTACAGGGAAGCAGAGCTCAAGAAAGTCTTCCTTTCCCACCGTCTGGAGTTCTGGTTGGTGCGCTGGTCTGAGCGCGTGCTTCACGGACTCAACCTTCTTCTCATGCTGGGGTTGGTTATCCTGGCAGCGGGCGTTGCCGTCCTGCTCGCCAGCGATATCCTCTATGCCCTAAGGGAAACCCTCGACACCGGGCTGATCAAGGCCCTCGGATCCTTGCTTATTTTGTGGATGATGATCGAGCTTCTCCACACTCAGGTGGAGTATTTGCGGGGCGGGCGTTTTCATGTGCAGGTCTTTGTGGAACTGGCGCTGGTGGCCTTCATTCGTAAACTCTTCATTGCAGCGATCGATGAGAAAGAGGCGATCACCTTTGCTCTTCTGATTGGTGGGTTGCTGGTTCTGGGGGTGATTTTCTACCTGATTGCCAAGGCGGAGCCACGCCCAAGCCGATAAGCACGGGAGGGGTGAAAAAGACTGGAAACACGGGGAATCCATTCTGGAAGCGCCCGGAGCGCCATTGCCCAAACAGCCGTATCCGCTGCGGCGAGACAAAAATGGCGTGTTGAAGCCAACCAAACCGGAATAATCTATGGCTGGGCCAAAAAAAATTGGATATTGAACTGGTAACCGGCCAAGACTTGCATCAGTCGGTCATCCAAGACGCTGTTTTGCGTGCAAAGCATTGCGTCTGGATAGCCACGGCCAACCTTAAGGATATGCATGTCGCTGCAGCGCGTCGCTACAAGCCGATCTTGGAGATATTCGATCGCATGGCGGGAAAGGGTGTCTCATTTCGCATCGTCCACAGCGATTTACCCTCACGACCATTTCGTGCAACTCTTGAAAGGTTTCCCCGCTTGACCTCTGGAGCTTTAGAACTGCAAATCTGTCCACGTTGCCATTGGAAGATGGTCATCGTGGACGGCCAGTTTGCTTATCTGGGTTCAGCGAATTTTACGGGAGCGGGGTTGGGTGCGAAAAAGGAAAACAGTCGCAATCTTGAGGTTGGGGTCGTTTCAGAAGACGAGAATCTGGTGAAGAAGTTAGAGGCCTTGTTCGATACCTTTTGGATGGGCTCCTATTGCCGTGACTGTGCGCTGCACGAACATTGTCCCGACCCGATCGGTGAAGATTAGAGGGAAAGGGGCGCAAAAGGCTGCTGCCCTAGGCAGGTGGCTGGGCAGATCCTGCCGATCGGAAGCCGGCTTGAACAAAGCAGAAAGCCGAAAGGCTGAATCTGACGCGTTTTCCTTGACTTCCGACATTGAATGTGACTAAATGATTAGATTGCTTATTGCTTTGAGCGGAGATGCTTTGAGGAAATAGGCGTCTTCGCTTTTTTCTTTGAGGTCACTCTTGATTTTACCCCAGCTTAACCGGGAGATGAGGATAGAAAGGGCATCTTGAGCCGGAAAGATTTAATTCAGTTAGAAGGGACAATAACCCGGGTTCTGGGTCCTGGAATCATGGAAGTTCAATGCGATGATGAGGTCATCGTTAGAGGCCGTCTTTCCGGGCGGATGAAAAAGTACCGAATCAAGGTGATGGTCGGAGACAAAGTCCAAGTGCGCGTGTCACCGTATGACCCCTCCCACGGCCTCATTACCTATCGCATGAAATGAAAGAAGAGACAAATCCCCCATAGAGGAGATTTTTAAGTTCATATAAATAGAAATTTGTATAAATTTACTTGACTTTTATATTATTATAGTCTAATTTATATAAATTAATAGACCTCCTTTCCACCTCCCACTGGCCCTTGGATCACTTGTCGACACCAAAGCCACACCGATTCGGGCTTAGCTATGATCCGGGGCCTTTTCTTTTCTTGAGACTGTGAGTCCGTGATGGCAGAACCCTTTGCCTTCTCACACGTCGGCTCAAAATCGAATTTTGTGGATCCTTCTCCTTTTGTGCGTTAGGGAGGGGAAATACTTGTGCAGAGACTGGACCAGGCCGTTATTCTCCAGCATGGGCCCCGACTCACTCCTTTTCACGCCCATAGACAGGCATTTTTCAACCATGCTGGTCAACATGAGCACAGCGACTCCCTTTTTCCGGTACTCTTCCTTAACCGCGACCAGGAGCAAATCCACACAGTCACCGCCTTTGAGTCCCCTCATGATGTGATACCACCCAAAGGGGAAAAGTTTGCCATTGGCTTTTTTAAAGGCTTTTGTCAGGCTCGGCATGGTGACCATGAACCCAACCATCCTCCCACTTAAATCGACCGTACAGCAGAGAAGATCTAAGTTGATGTAAGCAATGAACTTTTTGATTAGGTACTGGATGTAATTGTCGTTCAAAGGAATCACCCCGTAAATGTCCACATAGGTTTGGTTCAGCAGGCGGAACAGTTCCAGGCCTCTCTCAACCGCCTCCTGCTTTGTTTTGAACTTCAGGAGCCTAATATCCGATCTCTGTTCTATTCTTTCTTTGATCTTCAAGTACCTGGGGTCGAGACCATTCTCGGGCGCGAATGACTGAATTTCGACGTAATCGACGTCTTTTACAAAGCCGTACCTTTCAACGAAGTCTCCATAATAGGGATGGTTGTAAATCGTATGGGCTGTGCCCGGATATTCGAATCCCTCGATGAGCATCCCCTGACGATCAAAGTTCGTAAAACCGTGGGGTCCGGTTAAGCTTTCCATGCCTCGCTGCTCTGCCCATGCTTTAACAGCAGAAAAGAGGCTCTCAGCGACATGGTAGTCTTCAATGGAATCAAACCATCCGAATCGGGCATTTCTGGTGTGGAATTTTTTGTTGGCTGCATGGCTGATGATCCCTGCAATTCGTCCAACCGGTTCGCCGTTCTTGAAAGCAAGGAAGAGTTTGGCTTCCGCGTCTTCGTAAGCAGGATTCTCGGACGGGTCGAGGGTGTTGATTTCCTCTTTTGTCAAAGGAGGGACCCATTGGGCACAGCCTTTGAAAATCTTGTGGGGTAACTTCACAAAAGCTTTCAGACCGCCCTTGCTCTCAACAGCTTTTATTTCCAAACTCATGATGTGCCTTTCACTCGGAAGCCTTCCAGCGTTGAGCCTTGTATCCGCGAACAACGGACCGACATGATTGGGGGTTTCAGTCACACTTCGGGCAGGATTTTCGTCACCACGCATGGGTCAGAATAGGAACAATAACGGGTCAGTTACCCGAAAAGATGCCCAAAAGTCCACAAAAAAAGGCACGCTGGGGCGTGGGCCCATGAATTCACCTTCAAAGCCTCTCCCATGGAGAGCCGCTGAACAGCGGAAGAGATGCTTATTTGTGCCTCTACGTAATGTGTTCGCTTTTTATAGGCTGGGGAATTCTTGATATGAGAGATAATGATTGACGGATTGAGCAAAAGGTGATATACATCAAATAATTAGGTAGATCCCAGCAGTATGGGTTTGGCCCCTGAATGCAGTCCCGGTGGTCGATTCGGGTAAGCGCTCAGGGGCCTTTTTCTTTGGAGCCCTTTCATTCGCAACAAACAATATGAATTATAATTATAATATATTTAATTAATATTAATTACATTATCGCTTTTTCCTCTTTGTCTTTCCGATGCGATGGGAGCCTTTTGATAATTTCGGAGTCGGTTTCTTGGATTCCATTTCCTCTTTCATGGCTTCAAGGACTTCGTCTATTT
>Ga0180437_10012457_pt1 | contig 10043 bp, 8 predicted proteins | sample SS_ome_4_FD_132410 | JGI IMG/M metagenome (GOLD analysis project Ga0180437, IMG submission 132410) | Hypersaline lake sediment archaeal communities from the Salton Sea, California, USA - SS_3_D_1 metaG | ecosystem: Environmental > Aquatic > Non-marine Saline and Alkaline > Hypersaline > Sediment... | reverse complement strand
CTTGCAACGCAGTCAGAAAAGAAGCTTCTTGAACAGGACCAGCATGAACCAGGTCAGGTTGTAAATCGTTCAAAACTCGTTCAAAACCCTTCCGGTTTTTCCTGAGATTCCCCAGCCCCAAGGACTGCCCTCTTCTATCCCAGGCGATCGTGGTAATACCCTCCGGGATGGGTCGGTCCTCCCGATTGAAGGAGAACTCTTCCATTTGCATGAAGTAAACATCGTAATCCGTCTTCGCCAAGCGACTGAGAAAACGATGATCATGCGGCGTATAACCCCTGGAGAAATACAGGACTTTCACTTCGCTCCTAGCATGGACCAGAGCAATGCCTCCCCAAATGGGATGTCCACCAGGGCTCGCAATCCAATCACAGAATCGATCTCATATGGACGTATCGCCTCCGTTGGCGCAGGGCGAAGGACTTCAATCATCTCACGAGTAAATATCTCTCCAGCTTCGATATCTCGACCAGCTCGCAGACAACGTTGCTGCACAACGACTGTATGACTCTCATTATCCGCGACTCGTTTGTTGGCTGAGCCCAAGGCACGCTCGAGTTCGCGCGTTCGATCCACCATGTTTCGCCAGGCATCAGGATCCATGGAAAATGGATGGTCAGGTCCTTCACGATTGACGTCATCGGTGAAATGTTTTTCAACCGCTTTAGCGCCTAACGCCACTGATCCTAAAACTGTGGCATGCCCAGGCGTATGATCTGATAATCCTAAAACAACATCCGGATAAAGCATGGCATAGGTTTTCAGGACATTCAGATGGACATGATCAAAATTCTTAAGGCTGGCCGTATAGTTCGTGTTGCATTGCATAAGGACCAGATCCCTGTTGTTCTGCAGCACAGTATCCACAGCCCTTTGCACGTCCCCTATAGCCGAGGCACCTGTGGCCAGAATGACAGGTTTCCCTTTTTTCGAGATGTACTCGATGATCTCCAGCCAGGTGATGTCCCCAGAACCGATTTTGTAAGCCGGCACGTAAGGCTCAAGCATATCTACTGCATCGAAATCATAGGGTGAGGAGAAATAGTGCATCCCAACCTCGTCGCAAACCGCTCGTAACTCTGGCGTCCATTCAAATGGGATTGAAGCTTCAGCATACACTTCGTATACCTATTTGGTCCAGGAGGCTTGATGGGAAATCTGTGAACCCATGGCTTTAAATCCATAATCACTGACAATCGTAGGAGCCCTGAAATTCTGGAATTTGGCGGCATTCGCACCAGCTTCAGCCGCTAACCGGATGAGCATCTTCGCTCGATCCAGACTTCCATCATGGTTGGCAGCGATATCCGCAATGAAATAGCAGGGATGGTTGCTTCCTACCCAACGATCTCCAATTTTAATTTCCTTCATAGTTTTTTTCTCCTATGAGCGACTTCAGGCTCTTGGGATAACCCCTCTGCTTTAATTCGTAGAATCTGCACAACCCAGTTTCTACAGACGGCATTTCTCTACCCAATACGTTGCTGACCTTGGATGTATCCAAACAGAGATTGCGTGCCCGCGGGGCAAGTAGTCCAATCTGGTCCAAATTGGCAGATTGGATCAACCGTTCATCCAACTTAAAAACCTGTGCTAATTGAATACCAAAACCATACTTACTGGTGCAGTCATTTCCGAGGACATGGTAGATGCCTTCACACTTCCTCTCCATCATCTGTAGAAGTAGGTCTACCAGGTCGTTGACCAGGAGCAATTTAACGAACACATCCGTGAACCCTCGGCAAATCCTTCCCTCTTCAAGATGTTCCAGGAACCATTCCGCCAGACTTTTTTTCTCGCCTGCGTTCCAACCATAGAAATTTGTCCGTACAATCATGACGTCCGGATCTTCTTCTGTCGCAACTCGCTCGCCATCCAGTTTGCTTTGGCTGTAGATATTATTCGGTTGGGGAATATCCTCTTCACCATAGCCACTTTTAGATCCATCAAATACAGCGTCAGTTGAAATATAAACCAATCGACCACCACAAGTTTTAGTAGCTTGAGCTACCCATCGTGACATATCTCGATTCAAGCGGAATGCGATATCAGGATTCTTCTCACATTGATCCACATTGGTATAGGCTGCGCAATGAATTACCCAATCCGGTGCATACTGACAGATAATACGGTTGGCATTCTCGGGAAGACTTAGATCTGCAAGAACCGTCTCAGCACCTTCAAGACAAACTGGATGCGTATGAGATACGGCGATGACATCATGATGTTGAACGGCTTCAAGTACCAGGTTGGATCCAAGAAGACCGCTTGCCCCCGTAACCAGGATCTTTGCCATAGTTATCCTATCTGATAGGCGGATGAATCCTCGAATGGTTGTACCAGAGCTTCCAATTCATCCATACTCAACCAACGCTCATTGGTATCGCTGGCGTAGACAAACCCCTCCTGCAATTCCGAACCACGCTCTCTCCAACTATGTCCAAACCACAGAACACCCGTTGGTTCAACCACGTACATATCCTCCAGCTCGACAGTGTGGCGGGCATCATCTTCAGAAACCAAAACTTCATGAAGTTTCTCACCCGGCCGGATACCAATGACCTCCAATTCTGCTTCTGGAGCGATGGCTTTCGCCACATCGATCACTCGCATGCTGGGGATTTTCGGGACAAATACCTCTCCCCCCTCCATCTGTTCCGTACAACGGATGGTGAAGCGGACACCTTGTTCCAGTGAAAGCCAGAAACGTGTCATACGCTTATCCGTGATGGTCAGAACACCCAGGTCTCGCTGCCGGATAAAAACAGGGACGACGCTTCCCCGACTTCCAACGACATTGCCATAACGGACGCAGGCGAAACGCGTTCCAGTCCCACCTGCATAGACATTGGACTGGACGAACAATTTCTCAGCTGCCAGCTTCGTAGCACCGTATAGATTTACCGGGTTCACAGCTTTATCCGTGCTAATCGCCATCACCTTTGAAACATCCATATCTAGGGCAGCCTCGACCACATTTCCTCCGCCCATGATATTCGTCAAGATAGCCTCATTAGGGTTATATTCACAGGCAGGCACCTGCTTCAACGCTGCTGCATGGATGACAATATCCACACCATGAAAAGCGCGCCGCAACCGGCGTAAATCCCGCACATCACCGATGAAATAACGAAGACTTGGGTCAAAAAATCCGCCTTCACGCATCTCATGCTGCTTCAGTTCGTCCCTGCTGAAGACGATAATTTTTTTAGGGTGGTATTCCCTGAGCATGATCTCAATAAATTTCTTGCCGAAGGATCCTGTACCGCCAGTTACGAGCACGACCTTATCTTCCCAATTCATATACCTGTCCTCTCTATTGTAGAAGTTGAGCTTTCGGATTTTTGGAACAGAATCATCGGGTACTGACCTATTCGACCAAAAAATCGGGGGAAAATCTCCTCCAACCAGAATAAAAATCGTAGCCAAAAACGCCCTAATGCTTTTCGATGTATGAAAGCCCGCATGAACCTGGTACTCACCGTTCGCCATACTCGGATATCTAAACCAGGCAAATCCCTCAAGTTATCGATGACCCACGCATAATCATGCTTGGTTGTGAATGTCCCGGGAGTTCTAACCAGTTCGATCGCTTCAGATTGGGCATTTTCCTCCGATTGAATGGTTTCCCTCCGAGATCGACGTTTGCTGCTCAACCATTGGATAAAACGCGTCGCCCAATGGATGGGCAACTCCAGAAAACGCATCAAAGGCGAATATTCACCCCACGTATATACGATCACACAACGACCACCCGGTTTCAGGACATGATGCAAACCGAAGAAGGCACCCTTGTGTTCATCAGCTGGTAAATGATGGATCGTGTGCAATGAGACGACACCTTCAAAGGCATCTTCTTTAAAAGGCAGGTTTGCGATATCTGCGACAATGTACAAACCCCGATCCCCCAGCCTCTCCCGGGCTTCCTTTAAGGCCAACATTGAAATATCCAGGCACACTCGATATCGAAAGCCTTTTGAATATTCCAGGTACTCAGGGTACTGAATGGGACCGGATCCTGCATCAAGAAGGTATGTTCCCTGAAGTGGAAGGAACCTTGCCACTCGAATATGGCAGCGATGGATATATTCCCTGGAGACAGGCCGCAGGTCTTCATAACGGGCATTCTGGTAAACACCTTCGCCAATCTGCTTCCAGCCGACAGAATTATAAAACTCCTGTACCTGTCGCTTGATATCACCTTCAACGGTCAAGACTGCACACCTCCCTTGTCGTATTCTTTGCCCCAGAAAATTGGTTTTCCCAGCAAAGCATCGATTGTAGAGGCGTAGTGGTCGATGGAATCAGAAAAGATAGATCTCAGTGCTCTGGCTTCAATATCTTCCCAAAAGGTGATTAAGTGCCATGGAAAAGGAAAAGGATACTCAAAGAAAAATCGGTAAGCATAGTTCCAGGCCAATTGAATCTGGTCTTGAGGGATCTTCTCTCCCAAAGGCCTCCGAAGGAGTTGATCGATATTTGCCAGATATTCTGGCAAGGTTTCCGGGTCAAATGTGAAACCTTTACCTCGATAATGCGTCCTTCCACTGACAACGACTGGAATCCCGCTCATGGACATTTCCATCCCTACGGTCGTGGTATAGACCAGTCCAAGATGGGCTAATTCGATAAGATCATAGGTGTTGATCTTGGATTCGGGAGGGATAACAATCACATGAGGAGGCATCTCTGGCACAGCGGATCGTATAATATCGACAGATGGATGGCCTGCGCCAAGGAGTTCACCAGGATGCACTCTGACAACAAGCTGAAATTCAGGTCTTTGAGCGAAATGACGCACCGTTTTTGCCAGCCAGTCCGCCATGCCAGCTGTAAATACCTGCCGACCTAAAGCAAGGCTATCACCAACCACATTCGTACATAATAGAGCCAGTGGTTTCTCAGGATCAAGACCAAGCTGTAACCGGGCTTCCGCTGCACCTTTGTTCTCTCCCGACTGCCATTGACGGGCGAAATTTTCCCAAATTTTCCCACCCCGCCGGGCTTCATATAAAGTCTTCAATTGCTCTAATTCCACATCTCCTAAGGGATACCCCCCCTTGGATTCCCATAAGGCTGATGTATCCAAGCGCATGACCTCGTCATTTTGAGCCAACCACATCCGCTCACGCTGTTCGCCAAATTCAATCGTAACTGAAGGAACTCCCAGATGCTGTGCTACTCCATAAAAAATTCCAAATTCTAAAATGCTCCCATTTGGAATAATAACAACATCATACCGATCACCCGCCAGCAAATCTAAGGCTGCACAAGCCGCAAGACTGTTCCGCTGAAGTCGTAAATGATAAAGACTTCGGTCTTCACATTCGTCATCCAGGTTGATGTTTTCTCTCTGAAGGGTATATTGAACATCCGTCCTGCTCTGCTCCTCCACCGATTTTGCCAGCACATTGGATAAACCCATTTTCGGACTGGCAGTAATGTCGTGAGAGCCGAGGACTTTACTCAGCTTCGCGAATGTGCGTCGCAGGTAGAATCGATGGCGTCGAAGATCAAAACTATTAAAGTCTTCCCACCATGTCCGGTAAGGCAGGTAGGCAATATCCACGTCATGGCCCAATCCAACCAATAGAAGCCCCATTGCAGTGCAGTACTCCAGCCACCAGCGAAGCGAAGCAACAATCAATACTTTTCTACGACGGAGGGGATCGGCATTCTGGCGTGCTTCCGTGACGGAAGCTATCCATGCCGGGATCATTTCTTCCACGCGATCCAGCCGGTAGCCACATGGTAGCTCACCTGAGACAGGCCTGAACATCTGCATGATCTCGGCAGTCAGTGGCACCCTCCCAAGTAACTGTTTGATCCGGTCTTTCAATCCATTCGATCTCAAACCACAGCCTCCGAGATCTCCCATTCCAACGCAGGTCTTATGGGACCCCTCCGCGTTTCGGGCCAGTGAGTTCCAGGTGCTCCTGTCGTATCTACGGTAAAAGACAGGGCATGTTCATCGGTAAAGTAAGATTGGATCCTGAAGGCACTTGCATTCACCCCGAGCACAAATCTTCCTTCGTTCAAGAGATTAGGAGGAAACTTGCAGCGGCTCACATGATGCCCTTGCTTCCGGATCGTATGACGTTCAAATGCTTCCGGCGCGTCTGTATCAAAGGATGTGAACACGGGCTCTCCACGACTTGTGGAGAGATAAATCCCGACCCGCAATCCTGTGATGTCCATATCCAGCCTGTACTCGAATTCAACGACGAAACCCTCGGCCGACATTGCCTGATTGGTCATTCTTCCTTCATGGTCCAATACACGCAAGGCGACAGGCTGGAACAATGCATGATCAAGATTCGAACCTGCTTCGTCCCAACGTCGCTCACCTACCTGCGTGATCCCAGATGTCATATAGGTATCAATAGCTTCTGTAGTCGGGGCAGAACAAATGATTTGCCCACCATCGAGGACAATCGTATCTTGTGTCAGTCGGGCGATGGCGGACATATTATGGCTCACAAAAAGCACTGTCCTTCCCTGATGGGCAACTTCACTCATCTTGCCCAAGCACTTACGTTGGAACTCTGCATCACCCACGGCTAATACCTCATCTACAACCAGGATCTCCGGTTCCAGATGGGCGGCGACAGCAAAAGCTAATCTTAAATACATGCCACTTGAATATCGCTTGACAGGCGTATCGATAAACTTTTCAACTTCAGCAAAAGCCACGATCTCATCAAATTTCCGATCAATCTCGATACGCTTCATCCCGAGGATGGCACCATTCAAGTAGATATTTTCACGGCCAGTAAGTTCGGGATGAAAGCCGGTTCCCACCTCCAGGAGTGAACCCACTCGACCGTGAATCTCAGCCATCCCTTCAGAGGGTTCCGTGACCCTCGAAAGAAGCTTGAGCAGCGTACTCTTCCCAGCGCCATTTCGACCGATGACACCCAGCACTTGACCTTGCTTCAATTCAAATGAGATATGCCTGAGAGCCCAGATCGTATCCGGCGATCGAACGTCTGGATGATCATCCCGGCGTCTCATCAACCACCGCTTGGGGTATGTAACACTTTCCACCAGAACATCCCGCAGTGTTCGGTAGTTAGCGACATACTGACCGATGCGGTACTGCTTGCCAAGGTTCTCCGTGCGAATGGAAATATCTGTCATCAATAGCCTATATTCATTTTTGTGGCTTTAACCACGTTTTGCACACACGATAGAATTTCACGAATCAAGCCCTCTATACAACATCAGCAAAGGTCCGCTCCATTCGCTTGAAATAAAATATGCCGCTGACAAGCAAGATCACCGCCACACCAATCGACGCAGCGATATCAGCCATATCCGGTTTACCGACTCCCAGGATCGCCCATCGGAAACCCTGAACGACACCCGCCATGGGATTTAATCCATAGTACGGACGTAGTTTCTCCGGGACAATCGTGGAGGAGTAAACAATCGGCGAAAGGAAAAACCAAACCTGAAGCAGAAAAGGAATCACATACCCAATATCCCGATAAGAGACGTTCAATCCTGCCAACCAAATTCCTATTCCTACAGCGGTCACGATCGCGAGAAGTAAAAATAAAGGTAAAGTCCACAATGCCGAGGTGGGAGTCACTCCGTAGAAAAACATCATCCCAACCAGGATTAAGAATGCCAACCCAAAATCCAACAAACCTGCAATGATCGGTGCAATTGGAACAGCAATACGAGGGAAATAGATTTTGGTAATCAAGTTGCGACTGGCTACAAGACTTGTCCCTGCTTTACTCACTCCACTTTGAAAAAACTGCCAGGGGAGGATGCCGGCGAAGTAGAAAATCGGTTGAGAGACTCCATCTGTCGGGATCCCGGCCCATTGACCGAAGAAAACGGTGAAGATGATCATGGTAAGTAGAGGCTGGATGATAGCCCAGGTAGCTCCCAATAAACTTTGTTTATAACGGACTTTAATATCGCGCCATATAAGGAAATATAGGAGTTCCCGGTAACGCCACAACTCCCTGAAATCGATCCCCTTCCAACCACGCGTCGGGCGGATGATGGTTACCGGGATAGCACCCTGATTGGTTCTTGCATTAGAGATGCCCACGTTCAACTACTCGCTTCAAGGATTTTCTTACGATGTACTCGGTACCAATCGACTGTCCTGCGTAACCCCTCCTCAAGAGGCATCGCAGCTTTGAAACCAAAGTTATCTGCAGCTTTGGATGTATTCAGAGCACGACGGGGTTGCCCATTGGGTTTGGTTGTATCCCAGACCAATTTCCCTTTAAACCCGGTAATATCTGCAATAAGTTCAGCAAGATTCTTGATACTGACCTCTTGCCCAGAACCAAGATTCACGGGATCGCTGAGTTGGTAGTGTTCAGCAGCCAGGAGAATTGCCTCGGCTGCGTCCTCAACATAAAGGAACTCGCGCGTGGGTGAACCATCACCCCAGACTTCGATCGTGGAGTCCCCACGTTCCTGGGCTTCAATGCATTTACGGATCAAAGCCGGGATGACATGCGACGTTTCCAGATTGAAATTATCTCTTGGCCCGTACAAGTTTACTGGGATGAGGAAGATCGAATTAAAACCATACTGCTGCCGATAGGCTTGTGATTGAACCAGCATCATCTTCTTCGCCAATCCGTAGGGGGCGTTGGTTTCCTCTGGGTATCCATTCCAAAGATCCTCTTCTCGAAAAGGTACGGGGGTAAATTTTGGATATGCACACACAGTACCGATGGCGACGAATTTCTCCACCCTTGCCTCCCAGGATTCATGGATCAACTGGACGCCCATCATAAGATTGTCATAGAAGAATTGCGCTGGATGCGCCCGGTTTGCTCCAATGCCACCTACATTGGCAGCCAGGTGGATCACAATATCTGGCTTTGCAGCATCCAACATTTTCAGGATCGATTCCTTCTGTACAAGATCATAGTCCTCGATATGAGGCACAAAAACTTCACCTGCTCCACGTGATTTGAGTTTTTCAACTACATAAGAGCCTAAAAATCCAGCCCCACCCGTGACACACACACGCCGTTGTTGCCAAAATGAATTGTGATCGGACGACATCATCATGCAAATTCCCGCCTTTCCCATTTGAAACTCATCATGAGCTTATTGAATCTCCAAACGTGCGTTCCGAAAACGGTCAGAAAATGGATCTTCGATAATTCCTGAACGAAGAATCTTCAAGACATCCTCGATCCCATCTCTGGCTTGACGTTTGGTCCGAAAGTCCAGGGCATCCCTAATCTTGGTAAAGGATACCTTTACATCCCTCATATCACCGCTGAAACTGATGTCATCGTAGCGAACCTTTGTCTCAGGTAAAACGTCACATATGAGTTGGACAATCTCATCCTTGGTGTAATTTCCATTTTCACTGCCAAGATTGAAAATTTCGCCTCTGATCTTTTCCTCAGGAGCATCCAATCCCATTCGTATACCATCAATGACATCCTTAATATGTACAAACGATCTGGAATAATTCTGCTGAAAAATTAGAAGTTCCCCCTTGGCGTATGCTTCCAGCACAAACTGATTGATGATCAGGTCGAAACGCATTCGAGGGGATGGACCGTAGAGGGTTGAAAGGCGGAAAATCAACGGAATGCAATCCGAATCAACAGATCTTTCTTGAAGGTATTTTTCTGCAGCGATCTTAGTCTCCCCATACAGGGACTGCGGGTGAAGTTCGGATTCCTCGGAAACCGGCGACCCATCTACTGCAATGCCATAGACGCTATACGTTGACGAAAAGAAAAAACGTTTGGCGCCCAGTGAATCCGATTCCTCAAAAGCAACCTGGACCGATTCAACATTCTGGCGCCAGGCTTCATCCGTTCCAACCGCTTTGCAGGCTGGAAATCCGACAATAGCCGCCAGGTGGATCACAGCATCTAATTCTGGAGCTCCTGCTTTATGAGCGTTCTCGACGGCTTGACGTACGGATCCGGATTGTGTGACATCAGATCGGGTAAAGTTGAAATTTCTATTAGAAAAGAATGGTAGTAACTGCTCACCACCATGGAGAAGTTTATCGACTACGGTTACAAAATCACCATGCT
>Ga0180437_10012456_pt1 | contig 10043 bp, 16 predicted proteins | sample SS_ome_4_FD_132410 | JGI IMG/M metagenome (GOLD analysis project Ga0180437, IMG submission 132410) | Hypersaline lake sediment archaeal communities from the Salton Sea, California, USA - SS_3_D_1 metaG | ecosystem: Environmental > Aquatic > Non-marine Saline and Alkaline > Hypersaline >... | reverse complement strand
TTATAATAAATTGCCTTCTGCCTTCTTCTGTAATACTTATCAGTTCTTAGAAATTGTTTTTCCTGATAACCTTTTCTTTCACCTTCCTTTGTTGTGATAATATGTGCCACAATTTTTTTAGGCAATTTATCAGAAGGTTCTTTAGGCTGAACAGGTGCAAGTGTGGTATCTGTTCTTTCTTCATTACCCATCTGTTTCCCTTTCTTCTATTTCAGCACCTACCAGTGCAACCCTATCATATATTACCTGAAGTTCATCAATTGAACTTAGTATTTTGCCAACAGTGTACTTCATTTCAGCATCAAACAGCAGCATAGTTTTCACTTCATCAAATCCCATTTCTTCAACAAATCTTCCTTCCCTTCTTTCACATCTGTAATGAACTAAATCTTCCTTGGTAAGCTTCTGGAAATATAACTGTTTTGCAAAGAAGTTCACCACAATATCATCATATCTTCCAGAAGCAACACTTCTTCCTTTGGTAAGTGTTGAAATTGAAAATGGCTTCAGGTTCAATTTATTTGCTGCAATCAAAGCATAATTCAGAGCATGTGCAAGGTGATCACGTTTTACTTTTTTATATTCATAACTTATTTCACCAGTTTCAGAATCTTCATTCTTCTGCCTTATCAAAGCCTTCACATGCTTGAATAATGGAACAAGTTTTTCAGAATCAGGAAAGATGAATTTCTTATCCCTTACTTTATTGCACATATCATCCAGTGTGTAACTTCTGTGTGCAGTAACTATTCCTTTGCTCGGATTCCAAGCAATAGGTTCTTTGGCTTTATTCCTATCTTCATAATAACACAGATAAATCTTTCCTTTAGGCCAAGAATCCTGAAGTTCTTTTGCTTTGAATGTATTTGGCAATCCATCAGATACACATCTTACAACACCCAATTGGCCAAGAAGCACAGAAACTTCTTTCCAACTATTTTTCCCAACAAGGTGATCCACATATATCAATTGAAATTTTCCATCAAGCCTTGGCTTCAAAACTACAATCCATAAATCACTTCCACCTTGGTCTATTCCCATAACAGTATGGGTATCCCGTAACATCAAAGTAAATCTTCCATCAACACAGCCATTCAAATCTGAATCATTTATTTTATCTTCACTTCCAGCATAAGGAAGGCCAAGTTCAAAGTTCCAGAAATCCCTTTCTAATTTATAATCATCCCTTGCTTCAATAATATCTTCTGCTGTAACTCTTGGTGAACACAATCTTGATATATGGTATCCCCTACCTTTTGCCTTTGGAAAATCAGGCTGATACCATCCTTCCCTTCTGCTGATTTCTTTGAAGCACTTTGGGCAACCAAAATAATGTTCTTTTGTTTCTTCATTGAACTGAATCACATCTGGATATGAACAGCACAGCTTGAAGATGTGCCCACAATGTTCACATTTATACATCCAATGATTCTGATCTGTTTTTAGAAATTCCTTATGGATTCCAACTTCTGGCCATGTTGGTGTGCTATATGTAGTTTTCCACTTCTTCTTGGAATTGCCTATCCTGCTTCTGAACTTTCCAAGAACATCACCTTTGCAGAAGTTTATTTCATCATGGGTAAGCATATCAGCAGGTGTTGAAATTGCCTGCTTATCCATCCAAGTTCCTTGCAGGTGCAAGAAGGAATCTATTATCTGTTTTTCCAAAACTGAATCATAATGTTCTTCTTCAGTTTTCCTTGTTACATTTCCCTTCTTATCTTTATATTCCTTGAACTTTACAAATAATTCCCTGTTTTCAGAAATGATTGTACTAATTCTTTGCTTTGATAACCTGCTTGCATCAGGCTTGGCAGGCATGGTATATATTCCAGAAAATCCCCTATTCACAGCACAAGCAACAAGATTCTTCAGCACACCATATTCAGTAATGCCAACCTGTGAAGCCTTCATAATTTTTATATCTGGATGTTCATCTTTATAGATAGGAACAAGGAAAGGATAATCATCTAATGAAAATGGTTCACCATTTTTCATCAGCTTATTTTCTTTGATCCAAGCAAGCAAATTGAAATTTAGTGGTGTTCTTCCAGTAGGAATGTATTCTGAAGCATGAGTATCACAGAACCTGTTGCCCTTCTTCCTGAAGTTATTGCATCTTTCACCAGTATCAGGATTGTGATAATCACACCTTGTTTCTTCAGTAAGAAGTTCTTCCCTTGGTGGAATCTTCTTTACTTTCCTAATTTTCCTGAACCTTTTGATACTCGACATTGCTGAAGTGCTTCCTTCAATTCAATCCAAGGAATATTCAATCTTTCAAGCAGTTTGAAATCAACTTCAGCCAAAGTAGAATCTAAAATACCAAAGTGTTCAGTAGCCAAATCTTTATTTTCTTCAGCAATCACCAGTACCTTATGTTGCACAGTTACATACCCAAATTTCCTGCCACAACATTTACATTTTCCAGAAGTAGGAATACAATAGTACATGCAGCACCTAATTGTTGGTAATAAGTACATCCCTTAGTGTGAATTCCCTGATTTCAATATTGCTTCCACTGTTCTGCTGCATAATCACACCAAGTTCAGGGCAGATGATATGTATCTGGCAATCAGGGCATACAGCATCTTCTTCTTCAAGTGCTTCCTTTATCTTTTCTTGTGCCAAGCCAAGTGGAATCCAATCTAAGAATTTCAGTTCCTTGCCACATTTATGGCACTTGATAGTTACCTTCAGATACTTAGAATCTAACATCAGATCAGCCCTTTGGTAATAACCTTCTTCACCAGCACCAAAATAAAGCTTTCAAGGAAATCTTTCAGAGCATTTGCAGCTTCAATCTGTTCCTTGGATACTTCAAACAGCTTTTCTGCCAGTTGAAACATTTCTTTAGTATCCATTTCTTTCAAAAGTTCATCCAACTTCTTGCCAGATTCCAGTTCATTTGAAAAATTTTGGAACAAATTTTCAACATGTGCTATAAGTTCTTCAGGATTGCTTACCTTTTCAGCCAACTTTTTCTTGGCTTCTTCAAGTTTTACCCCTATTCCTTCCTTCAGAACAGATAAATCAATCCTTGCCATGGTAAGATTCCTTTACTGTTTCCAATTGTTTTTGGATTGCAGCCCTTTCATGTTCCAGATTTTGCTTGAACACCTGTTCTTTCTGTAAAATTTTCTTGTAAAGTTCCTGATTTTCTGTATTCAGGCACTGGAATATCAGTTCCCTTAGTTCATTATAATCTTTCTGAAGGCTTTGGTGGCCCACATATAGAACTTCTGTGCCTGTTAGAAATGATTTTGGAAAAGATTTGCATCCAAATGAAAGGAACACCAGTATAAGAATGAAAAAAAGCAAAAGAAAAGTTCTAAAGTTCTGCATAATCACCTGCCTTTCACCTATGTTATAGGTTGTTCAATCAAAAATTGCAACACAATTTTCAATTGCTCGGCATTATTCTACACCAGAAAAAGAAGTTCTTCAAGAAATAAATTATGCTTCTAATAAAATTTTTCTTATTTTCTTGTTGCAAAATTTGGCCAATCAACCTATAACACCATTGAAGAACAGCAATGTTCTGAATTTTCCCCTTCTCAACTTGAAGCCTGCATTCTGAAAAGATTGCAGGCTTCTTGCTTGCAATGCTGAATTTCATGTTGTATAATTCCAGTGCCATGCTTCAAAGCCTTTTATCTTCTTCCTGCTTTCAGGGCCAGAAGGATTTCTTCTGGCCCTTTATAATTTATTTAGAAATATAATTTATTCTTTCATGCCAAGTTCAGGCAGATCAGGCTTTGTTGCCTGAATTGCTTTCAAAGTTTCCAAACTATCCAAGCCAAGTTTAGTTATCAGATTTCCTGTGAAAGAATCCAGTTCTGCTTTAGCTTCAGCAAGTGTTTTATCAACAGCTTCATCAAATTGTGAATGATAATAAGGAAGATTGCTTTTCAATATCATCAAAACATGCTTCAATGATTTCAAAAGTTCTTTTCTTTTGCCTATCCCAAAACTTGCCTTGGAAATATCAACAACTTTTTCAACTTCTGTTATTGCTTCTTCAACATCTTTTGTTGCTGTGTAAATCTGTTTCCTGAAATCCTGCTTGTGAAGTTCCCTAATATCATCTTCATCAGTACAATCTTCAATTGTTTCCCCTTGAATTCTTTGTAATGTGCATGGAACACCATTGCCAACATTCATTGTTGTTAGAAGTTCAGAAAATTGATTTGGTGAAAGTCTAACATTTATTATCTGCCTATCAGCAAAATAGGAAATATGGCTTCCATCCTGAACCTTCTTGGCTGAATGAATTGTAAGTTCAATATAATGCCCTGATCTTACAGAAGAACCAAAGAATATTTTAGGTGGACTACTGCTTACCCTGTTGAACTGAACCATTCCAAAACTTTCATGTGATTTCCAATCTGCTTCATGTGGATTCACAAATCACCTTCCTTTCCTATTTCCTTATTCTGATCTGAATTTGTTCACCATCAGCAAGCTTCTGTAACTGATTTGGTGAAATAGTTACCCAAGTTCCTTCAAGAAATTCATCTTCTCTTGGCAAGTCTAATTCATCAGCATAGGCAATATGGCCCTTGCCAGTATGAAGCCAAATTGCTTTCTGGCCTTTATCATCCTTTACTGCTTCTTCAGCAGAATCATACAGCCTGCCAACTGAAACAGCATCAGGAAATTCATCAGCAATCTTACCTTCACAGATAAGCTTCATTTCACCTTCCTTTCTTTTTTGAATTTTCTTTCAATCATCCTTACTGCTTTTGCATCATCAGTTGTTAGTTCCCTTTTCCACTTATTTTTCAGTTTCCACCATCTTGCAAGTTCAATAAGCTTGTATCTGTTTTTTTCATTATCTTCCAATTTCAATTTGCCAAGCATGAATTTCACAAAGTTATCTTCAAGTTTCTTTTCTTCAATCTTCAAATTCTTCATATAATGAAGCAATGGCAAAATCTTCAGATAATTCTTCCTTTCAACTCTGTTCTGCATGTAATAATCACAATCTTCAATTGTAATGGCATCAAAATTTATCAATTCATATCCATCCACTCTAAGTGGAACTCGCCTTTTCCTTTCATAAGGCATTTCTGAATAATCCCAAGGATAAATTGTATCAGGTGATTCATAGAAAAATGCAAATTCAAAATGGCCAAAGCGAAATTTTTTATCAAGAACCCTTTCTGAATCTTTCATCCTTTCAATCAAATATACTTCTTGCCAATCAGGGCCACTTGCATTGAATGGATAAGTTCTTTGTTCAAAATATTCCCTTCCATCATTCCACAATGTTAGTTTTTCCAACATTACAACCCTTGTTCCAAGGCCAATTGATTTTTGATTTAGCTTTAGAAATTCATCCCAACTTACCCTACCATCTGTAAGCCAATGTTCAGGTTCATCATCCCTGATTAGAATCACTTTATCTTTCAACATTCCTGTTACCACATTGACATTTTCCCTAAGTGAAACACCAAATATATCTGTTCTTTCAATCAAGCCTTGAATTGCAATGAAGTTGAACATATATTTTTCATATTCTTCTTTCTTTTCCTTTACTTTTGAATCATAGAATGTTTCTTCAGGATCAATTTCAAATTCATCTGCCCTTGGAAACAACCTTTCACCCATGTAAATATCTGAATATATCCTGTAAAGATTTTTGCCATTTCTTATTAGCATATAAGTTTTTCTATTCTCACCATCTTCATACATCTTTTGAAATATATCACCATAACCTTCCTTCATCTTTCTTCTTACTCTAAACACTACAATTGATTTTTCCTTGTATAGATAATTTTTGAAGAATAATTTTATCCATTCATCAAAAGTTTCAATTTCCTTGAAATCTACCCCTTCAAATCCTTCTACATTTTCAGTTCCCCATATTCCAACTTCTTCATCCATGTAAAGTGTTTGCTGATATAAGTGCAATGGTTCATCTTCACTGGCATCCTTGCCTTCCAACAGTTGAATAATTTCTTCACCTTCACCAAGAAAAGTTCCATAAGCATAAATTATTTTTGATTTTCTGGCCACTTCCATCATCAGTTCTTCTTTGGCCAGTTCCAGCTTTTCCATCTTGGCAACCATCTGTTCTTTCATTTTTTCAATTTCAGTTACCATCCTTCTTAGTTCAGGCTTTGAAGCATGGGCAAGCTTGGTTTTATCTTCAATAACTGGCAATTTTTCAGTTTCTTCTTCATAATCTTCTGGAAGTGGAAGTGCAGCTATGGCTTTGCTAAATTTAGTCAGATCAACATTTATGCAATCAGCAAGCACCAATTCTGCAACATGCTTATCTTCTGAATTTGAATTATCATAATCCACTTTGAATATAAATATCTTAGCATCAGGTGGAATCACCCATTCTTCTTCATCATTGTAATATTCTTCACCATCTTCATCTTCATACATCATATTTTCAATGAATCTATAATCTATATATTTTTCAGGAAACAAAACTTCAACTTTGAATCTGTTGATACATTCATCCAATGTTCTGCCTTCAAAGGTTATCTGTTCCTTTGAATTATATTCTTCACTATCAAAATAACTGCCAAATCTGAATTCCATGTTATAATCCTTCTGGCAACCAATTTCTTAGTTTCATCTTACTTCATTTCCTTTAGCAATTCTGAAATGAACATCCATTTCACCATAATAACCAAGATTCCTTTCACCTTCCAGTGGCTTATCTGGAAAGAAAAGCCATGCCTTATATTCTGCTGAATCTTCATCATCATGGCCATTGGCTTTGCATACTCGGCCAAGTGAACCTTCCTTTGGAAATTGTGTTCCATTATCAAGCCATATTGCATACATTATATTCACCTTCCTTTTCATGCTTTCTAACAGTTCCCACAATCACAAGGTTCAATGCCCATGTTCAGAACCATCATTGCATATCCATACACTTCCTTCCAAGTGTTGTAAGCACCTGTATCCATATCAGTGAAGATACAGTGCAGCCCTTGGCTGTAAGTGAAGCAATGCTTTTCAGGGCACTGAAGTTCCAGTGTGATTCCATACTTATCAGCCTTCACACCTAGCTTCTTTGCTTTTGCTTGTACCTGTTTCCAACTGGCCATGTTACCCTTTCCTGCTTCTGGTAAGGCAGGCTTCCAGAACCTGCCTTACCTTATCCCATGCCTTACTTCACACCAAGGATTTCAAACTTTTCATCTTCAAAGGCTTCAATATCGGCCAGAAGATTCTTCTTCATTTCTTCACTTGAAGCAGCATCAATCTGCTGATGTGCTTCTTCAATGGCCTTATTGATTTCTGCTACCCTTGCAACATCCTTCCTTGAAGAAGCAATGGAAAACTTTTCAAGGCCATTCCAGTTCATCAGCCTACCATCAACAAGTAAGGTATCAATGCTGTAAGCACCATTCCTGAATTCACAGCCTGCCATGGAAAGATTAGCCAATCCTTTCAGTTTCTTGGCAGAAGCACCATGCTGAAAAAGAATCACATTGGCTACAAAGCCACATCCCTGTGCTTCTGCAATCTGATATGCTTGCTTCTTGTTCATTGGCTTCCCCTTTCTGCTTTTGGTTATCAATTCTTCTACCTTATTATACAACATAATCTTAGGTGTGCAAGGCAATTATGCAAAAATTTGAAGTATATTTTTGCTTTCCTAACCACATGAAGAACAAGAACTTAGAAACTTGTTGAACTTGCAGTTCAAATATTTTTATTATACACCTAAGAAAAAAGCCACCATCCTTTGGAAGAAATGGTGGCTTGCCCCTGATGAATGCCTGCTGCTGATATTACAATGGGCAATGCCTGAAACTATACTGGCCCTTCCCCAAGTAAGTGATTTCAGCAAAGTATAAAGCTTCAGGCTTGGCTATGCTCGGATCAAAATCATCAGCCCATTCCAACTGGCAGTATCTTCCTTTATAATCAATCCAGATTTCACTTCTTCTTCCATCTGGATGTTGTATAACTGGAACATTGTTGAAGCCATTATTCCTTAGAACTTTCCTTATCTGTTCTGCATTCTTGAACAGCTTCTGTATCCTGAACCTGTGCATCAAACAATCCTTCCCCTTCTTTCAAGAATCCAAAATGTTTTTGAAGTTCATCCAACTTCTTCTGGCAGATAACAAGTGCAGCAAGATAATCATGTTCATCAGGCACTTTCTTTTCAACAAGAAAGTTCACCAAATTCATAATCTTTTCATCAAGCCTTTCAAAAATATTTTTCAGATAAGGATTGCAATAAGAATCAGGTTGTTTGAAAATTGCTTGAAGTTCACCTTTGATTGCATTCAGTTCAGAATGAATATAATGCCTATCACTTCTATTCAGATTGAATTTATCCATTGAAACAATCCCCAAAGAATCCAATAAGGCACAGTATCATTCCACCAACAAGCAGAATCAGAAAAAAGATTCTGCCTGCAATGTTATCAAGTTCTTCCTGATCCATGTGATTGCCTTGTACTGAATTGCTTACCACATTTTCTGTTCAAACATCTGAACCTTCCATTGCCAAGCTTCTTCAATAACTGGCAACCACAATCAGGGCACTTATTCTTCTGCTGCTGTTTCAACTGTTTCTTCCTGCACAGTTACTTCATCCTGCACACCAATTTCTTCATGTTGCAATGGAACAAGCTTGAAGTTCTTCAGATTCCTTCCAGCATGTTCACATTCTAACTGGAATCCACCTTCCTTTTCAAGCAGATTTTCAACAAGCTTCACATCCCTGCCAACAGTTATTCTGCTAACACCAAGATGTTCAGCAATCTTGTTTGTAGTTTTTCCTTCTGGTGCTTCCTTCAGAATCCTGATGATTTCCTGTGCCCTTTCTTCTGGTGTAGGCTTATCATTTTCCATCATCAGCTTGGCCCTAAGTTTGGTAACACCATCCTTACCTTTCTGAATCAATTTTTCATCAGCATCTTCATACTTGGCCAAATCATCCAGAATTGAATCCATAGTATCAGCAATTTCATTCAGCAGTTTCTTGTTTGCTTTCATCCTTCTTCCTTTCCATAGGTTCAGGTTGGCTTGCCTGATTCCACATCTTGGCTACTTTACTTTTCCTTCTATCAACTGGCCCATGTGCATCACAGCCAATGAATCCAACCTTCTTGCATCTGATTGTAAACTTGCCACCTGCTGCACGTTCAAATCTTGGCCCTGCTTCATTGTGCCTTCCAGCAGGAAGTGTTTTGCAAAATGGGCACTTGTTGATTTTGTGTTCAGTTTGAATCATCTTCATCATCCCTTTCAGCTTCAGGTTCAGTATATTCAGCTTCAAAGATAACATCTTCAATAAACTGATGAAGAAGTGCAACCTTTTTCATCACAGCTTCACAGTTCACATCATATCCAGTTTTTAGCTTGATATGCTCGGCAACTTCATCAAATGTATCAACAGAATGTATCTTATCATTCAGAACATACACATCATATTTTACCTTCTTTTCATCATCAGGATCACCAGTAAGATATATCACAGCACCAGTTTCAATCTTGCCTTCTTTGTTCCTTGGCCCAATGATGATAGTGGGAATCCCCTTCAGTGGTGGAATATCATATAAGGTAAGAATACATGCCAGTTCAACTTTCATTTCCAGTTCCTTTCTTTCCACACTTTCTTTGCCAGATAAGCTTGCCCATTGAATCCATTCTGTTGGCAAGCCTTTGGTGTTCAAGATTCATTGCATTCAGAATCTTTATCTGTAAGTTCAATTCTGGATAATCTTCATTTATAAATTCTGCAAAACCTTCAGCATCATCTTCAATGCTTTCAATTGCATCTTGTTTTGCTGTTATAATCAGCATGGATTCAACCTTGCCTTTCTGCTGCATACCAAGCAGAAAAGCTTTCAACTTTCCTTGGCCCATCATGCAGAAGCCTATGCACTTTGCTTCTACATCTTTTGGCATTTGAATACTATTATCCTTCAACCCATTTCCCCTTTTCAACATGCCCATCTTTAGCAGTATTGAATTGAAGCATGGCAGTAAGCACACTTGCTGTGAAACTGTTTTCAAAATCAACCTGATGAAGTTTCTTCAAAAATTCAAATACT
>Ga0180437_10012454_pt1 | contig 10044 bp, 8 predicted proteins | sample SS_ome_4_FD_132410 | JGI IMG/M metagenome (GOLD analysis project Ga0180437, IMG submission 132410) | Hypersaline lake sediment archaeal communities from the Salton Sea, California, USA - SS_3_D_1 metaG | ecosystem: Environmental > Aquatic > Non-marine Saline and Alkaline > Hypersaline > Sediment... | reverse complement strand
TGGTTGTCGTAAGCGCGGGCGGCGTTGGTGATGTGCCAGATGTCAAAGCTGCGCAGCAGGGCCGACGGCCGGAGGATGACCTCAGCGCCTTTCACCGCCAGCAGGCGCGAAAGCTCTGGAAAGTCGCCGTCGTAGCAGATGATCATGCCGATGTTGCCCAAGGCCGTCTCAAACACGTCGGCACGGTTCCCGACCGTTACCCAACCGCCGCAGTCGCGCCGTTCCAGGGGGAAGGGATGCGTCTTGTCGTAGATGCCGACGATCTCCCCGTCCGGCCCGATGAGTATCGCCGAATTGTAGATCACGCCCCGCTCCGGCCCGCGCCGGTACGACGGCCAGACCACGTGAACCCCTAATGCCCCAGCGGCGGCCTGGATGTCGTGAGTGATACGGCCGGGTGGCTCATCCACCAGATCCCACAGCTCGTCCGCATCCACCCCGGTCACAAAGCCCGTGGTCGCCGTCTCTGGGAAAACGACCAACTCGGCTTCGTATTCACTGACGGCCCTTTCCAGCCAGGCGACCCCCTTGTCCACGTTGGTTTGCACGTCGTTGGGCGTGACGGCGATCTGCACGCAGGCAGCAATGAATTCTTGCATCATACCTCCTTCATCCTGCTCTCCAGCCACTCCAGTAAATAGGCAAATACCTGGTTTTGCTCAGGCTCATTGTGAATTTCGTGGTACAAATCATCCCAGACCTTCAGCGTACAGTGTTCGCCTGCTTTGGCGGCAAACTCGCGACTGGCCTCCACCGAGGTAAGGCGATCGGCGGCCCCGTGCATCAATAGCAGGGGAAGCGTGAACTCAGTAGCGTGCTCCAACGCCCATAGACCACTCTGGAGCAGATCTATCCCCAGGCGAACCGTGAGACGATCGTGCACCAACGGGTCGCTGTTGTAGGCATACACGACTTCAGGATCACGGGACAGCGCCTCGCGCTCAATTTCATTCGACATGGTCAAGGTAGGATACAGGCTATATAGAATTCTGGCCATCGCCACCTTCCAGGCAGGCGGCTCGAAGGCTGTGCGGAAGCTCGGCCCCGTGGCGATTACTCCGGCCAATTGAGGGTGACGGTGCAAAGCGTACTCAATCACCAGATTCCCACCCAAGCTATGGCCGTACAGAAAACGAGGATAATCAGGGTAGCGCTTGGCAACCTCCTCCACAAAGCACGTGATGTCATCCAGTAAGACTTTAAAATTGGGCGCGTAGCCACGACGCCCCTGAGATTTACCGTGCCCGCGCAGGTCAAAGGATAACAGAGCATAGTCAGCTTGATTAAGAAACGCGGCCAGGTGCACGTAGCGTCCACTATGCTCTCCCAACCCATGGACCAGACAAATCACACCTTTGGGTTCGGATCCCGGTGGCCAACCCCGCCCATAGAGTTCCAACCCATCTCTTGTTTTCCACCCAAATTCAACCTGTTGCACCCCTCTCTCTCACTCCTCGGTTCTCTGCCTCATCCGCTCCAGGATGGCCATCAGCTTCTCGTCCCCGCCGGCCGGAGGGCGCCAGTCCACCTGGATCACCCGTGCGTCCTGCGCCGTCAAGCTCTCGGTAAACGACTCCAGGCCGACGTTGATGGCAGCCAGCGGCTGATTCAGCACGGCCAGGTCTACGGGTTTTGCATGTGGCATACTAGATATGGGATAATGGGTGTTGGGTGTTGGATCGAGGGACTGAAGCAAATGGCCGACGTAGCGCACGGCGGCCTCGTTGCTGGTTTCCACGTGCGCCCCTGCTTCCCTTAGCTGTTGCATCTGGGCGTTCAAATCCTGGGGGTCCTCGTCGGTGCCGACGAGGACCGCGATCACCTCCAGGTATCGTCCGGCTTCTTCTGCTGTCGCACGCGCTCTGGCGATCGCCGGGGCCAGTTCGCCCGCCGGGTCGGGATGAGCGCCGTAACCGAGCACCACGTCGAGCAGGATGGCCGCTACCTCCGGGTCGTCGGCTTCCTGGCGCAGACGCCGGATGCGGAGGTCGTTGTCCATCATGGGATGCAGGCGACCCACCGTAAATTCGTCTTCACCCAGGTCAATGACGGTGTGCTCCTGGCTGACCATCGAGTTGGCCAGGCGGGTTTCCTTTTTCAGCGGGACGTTCGCATAGACCGCGGGCAAATAATCCTGCAGGAGAAGCAGAGCCTCATACGCCAAGGTGCCGCCGGAAAATAGACCGCGCAGATAGCGTTGGCCTCGCGCAAAGCGGGTCAGGTCGGCGGCCTCATCGGCGTCTTTCGTCTTTCGTCCTTCGTCCTTCGTCCTTCGCTCGGCCAACCCCACAGCCAGTTGAGCAGTCTCATCGAGGGTCGTGGCAAAATGCAGGTTGTCAACCTGGCGAGCGGAGGGGGAATAGCCGATGAAATCCACCACCACCGGTTTGCCCGCCGACCGGGCAGCCCTCAGCAGCTCATCGGCCACCTGTGGCGCTGGTGGCTTGGAAATGAGCACGATGACGTCCGTTTCGGCGTCGCGGCTGAGCAGGTCGAGTCCCTGGCGGGCCGTCACCGCGCCCACCGCCTCGGAGAGGTCGCGACCGCCGGTGCCGAGGGCGTGGGTGATGCCTCTGCCCAACTGGTGAATGCGGGCGCTGACTTGCTGCAGTCCTGTTCCCGTTGCGGCGACCAGCCCGATCGGCCCCCGTCGCACGCGGTTGGCAAAGCCGAGCCCCACGCCATTGACGATGGCCGTGCCGCAATCTGGCCCCATGACCAACAGACCCTTTTCGGCCGCGGTTTGTTTGAGAGCGGTCTCGTCGTCCAGGGAGACATTGTCGCTGTAGAGGAATACGTGCTTGCCCAAACGCAAGGCCTGGCGTGCCACGCGGGCGGCGTAGCGACCCGGGACCGAGACGAGCACCCACTGGGCGTCGGGCATCATCTGCAGGGCCGACTCGAGGCTCTGGGGACGATATTCGTGCTCAATGCCACCCCGGCGCCGGGCGAGAAGCTCGTCCACCATGCCTATTGCCGCCTGAGCGGCGGCCTCGTCCTCGGCCTGGACGACGATGACCAGGTCGTCGGCCTTGGCATCCTGGGCTTGCGGTGGCAGCAAAGCACTCTGGGCGAGGACGTCTTTGTTGGCGTCGGTGCCCATCACCACCCCGGCATCGAGGACGCGGGGCAGGGCAGCCAGCGAGCGCTGCAACTGCATCAGGATCACCGAGTCGTAGTAGACTCCAGAGCGGATTTCCACCTTGGCGACTGCCATAGTAACTCCCATTGGTGGGTTGGTGGGTTGCTAGATTGGCGGGTTGGTAAATTGGTAGATTGGTAAGTCGGTAGAGTTGGTGGTTGGCAAAAAGCTGGAATGGATGGCCAGGATGGGGAAAATAGGACGCCATTATATCACAGGCCTGAAGCGATGTCAAAGTTATGTGCTGTTAGCTCCCCCCGCTGAGTCGCTTCAAGCGTTCCACGTGCGCCGGGTCGTAGGCGTCGCCAAAGCGGGTCGTCGGCAGTTGGGCCTTGCGGGCCATCAAGGCCTCGTATTCGCCGTCGTCCACAAAGGCCACGCAACGGCCGATGCTGGATTCGCCGTCCACGAAGCGCCAGGGGAAAAAGCCGATCGTCGCCCGCTGGTTGGCCAGCAGATCGATCTCGCCGCCGACGCACTCGGCGTGGATGATGGTGTGGGGGAACATCTCGATGTGCATGAGCTGATATTTGCTGGCGTCAAAGCGCTCCTCCAGGCTCTGGCCGTACTTTTCGCGAAAGAGCGCGTCGGCCTCCTTGGCCTGGCTGGGCATCCACTGGCGGATGATGGTGTTCATGGGGTGATCGGCGCTGCCACAGTCCACGCCGATCCACCTGATCTTTTTCTCCCTGGCCCAAACGGCGAACTCGCGGTCGGGGCCGGGATGCTTGACCATGTAGCGCACCTCGTCGGCGGTGGGGTGATCCCAGCCAAAGTGGTGGTAGCCGGTGTGGATGATGAGGATGTCGCCCTCGCGCACCTCGGCCCGCTCTTCGACCATCTGGCTGGTATAGATCTCATAGTCGCCCACCGCGTCGGAGAGGTCAACGACGACCCCCGGCCCGACGAGAAAGTCCATGTCCAGGCTGGCGATGTCCTTGCCGGGCGTGTAAAAGTGGATCTCGCCGTCCAAGTGGGTGCCCACGTGGTTGGAGTGGGTGAGGAGCTGGCCGTTGGCCCCGTTGGGGGCCAGCCGCTTGAAATACTTGACTTGCAGCGGCTCGTAGGTTGGCCAGGGTGGCGTGGCGATGCCCAGAGGAATGGTCAGGTCAACGATTTTCATAGTCAAGCCTCCTTTGGCTGTTCATAATCTCGTACAACCGCATTTTACCACAGATTGCCTTGGGTGTCACGTTGCTGCCCCTGCGGGGGTATGGTATAATAGCGCCACCGAAGTTGGCAATTGCTTGAGACAGGCTTCCGAAGTCTCTCAAGACTTCGGAAGTCTGTATAGCCCTGCTTGGCGAGGTGTGCGGATGAAACTCTCCCTTGAAACGATCGGTCAACTGGCCGGCCAGGCTTTTCCTGGGGCGACCGTCGTCTCTTTCCGTCTCTTGGAGGGCGGCGTCACCAACCTGAACTACGCCCTGCAACTGGAGAACCCCACCGCCGAGGTAGCTTTGCGGGTTTACCGGGCCGACACGCCTCAACCCGCGCTCGAAAAAGAGATCTATGTGCTGCGCGTGGTCATGCCCGAGACCGGCGTGCCCACGCCGCGCGTCATCCACTTTGACGACAGCCGGGCGCTCGTTGACGCACCGTATGCCGTGCTCGATCTCTTGCCCGGTGAACCGCTGGGAAAGGCCCTGCCCCGCCTGGACGCACTGGATCAGGAGACGGTCGGCTACGAGGCGGGCCGCTACCTGGCCAAGCTGCACAGCATCCCCCTGGAGGCCTTTGGCCATTTTCTGAGTGACGATCCGCAGGCCTCGGCTAGTGAAAAAGCCTACACGGTTGCCCGGGCGGTGGAGTGGCTGGACGCCTGTGAGGAACAGGGCTTGATAGACGGGCCCCTCGTCGTCGAACTGCGCCGGCTCGTGGCCCGTAGCGATGTCCTGGATCGTGAGAGTGCCTGTTTCGTTCACGGTGACTATCGCTGCAGCAACGTCAACGTCGAGGAAGGCTGGGGGGGCTTTCACGTCACCGGCGTGTTTGACTTTGCCCACGCCCAGGGCTGGAGCCCCGAATGGGACATGGCCAGGCTGATGGGCAGCCTTGGTGATGGCTATCCCGCCCTGGTCAAGGGTGTTTTTGACGGCTACGCTGATACGGCCGGCTTGCCGGAGAATCTGTGGCCGCGATTGAGGCTGTACCGGCTGGTCATGGACGTGGGCGACCTGGTTTTCGCCCACCGCGCGGCAGATGGGGCGCTGCTGGAGGCGCACCAGGCGCGCCTGTATCGCTCCCTGGAAGAGGCACGGGGGGCGGCCGGGGTGGTCCCAAAGACCTGATATCAATTCTGTACGTCGTGAAGATCCTGTTCCAAGAACAAAGAACACGGAGCCTTTCAAAGCATGGCTGCCTACATCCTGCCCGGATACGAACACAGGGACGGTTGGCACTGCGGCTCGACGGCCATCCGCAACGCCTGCCGCTACGTCGGCGTCGAGCTCTCCGAGCCGATCTGCTTCGGACTGGGCGCTGGAGCCGGGTTCTTTTTCCTCAAGTCCGACCAGTTCTCGCCCAGCCGCATCTTTAACGGCCGCAGCCCCGCGCTCGTGCCCCCCTTCTTTCGTCACCTGGGCCTGCCCGCCGAGTGGCACGCCAGCGACGGGTTCGATTGGCCGGCTATGCGCGCCTGCCTCGACGACGGCTGGCCGGTCATCCTCCTGGCCGACATCTATTACCTGCCCTACTATCGCAGCGCCACCCACTTTCCCGGCCACGTCGTCCTGCTCGCCGGATACGACGACGCCGCAGGCCTGGCCTACCTGTCCGACACCGACCGGCATCGGCTGCAAACCGTGCCGCTGGATGCGCTCGACAGGGCCATGGTCTCGCGCCAGCCGCCCTTCCTGATGAACCACAACTGGCTGGCGGTGCGCCCCTTTGACCTACCCGACCTGCGGAGACCGCTGCGCCGCGCGCTGCGGGTCAACCTCGAGCAGATGCTCGATCCACCAGGCCCCATCCTGGGCCTGCCGGCGCTGCGTCAAATGGCCGCTGACCTCTTCTCGTGGGGCGGGCTGGACGACGCGCCCTGGTGTGCCCGCTTTGGCTACCAGGTCATCGAGCGGCGGGGCACCGGCGGCGGTGCCTTCCGCCACCCGATGTACAGCCGGTTCTTGCGCCAGGCCGAGGCGTGGCTGCCCGAACTGGGGGGCATGGACGCCGCCGGACGCATGGCGGTCATCGGCCAACGGTGGACCGACCTGGCCTCGATCCTCAAAGCGATCAGCGAGGCGGACGCAGGCGGCGACTTTGAGCAGGCCGGGGCCGTCGCCACGGAGATAGCTGAGGCCGAGGCGTCGTTCTGGCACGATCTGGCGGCACTCATCTGACCCACAGGAGAAAGCATGACCGGGGCACTGGAAGGCATCAAGGTTCTCGATCTGTCGCGCTTGCTGCCGGGGCCGTACTGCTCCATGATCCTGGCCGACCACGGCGCGGACGTGCTGCGGGTCGAGGCGCGGCGTTTTGCCGGCGACCCGCTGCCGCTGCATACCCTCCACCGCAACAAGCGCCACATGAGCCTCAACCTCAAGGCCAACGAGGGCCGCCAGATCTTTTACCGGCTGGCGCAAGGGGCCGACGTGGTGCTGGAAGGCTTTCGCCCTGGTGTGGTTGCCCGCCTGGGCGTGGATTACGAGACGTTGTGCGCCTTCAACCCGCGCCTGGTCTATTGCTCGATCAGCGGCTACGGGCAGGCCGGCCCGCGCCGCGACGTGGCCGGGCACGACGTGAACTATTTGGCTTACAGCGGCGCGTTGAGCCTGATGGGGCTGCTGGACGGGCCGCCCCTCATCCCCGGCCTGCAGGTGGCCGACGTGCTGGCCGGCTTCAACGCCGCCGTTGGCATCCTGCTGGCGCTGCTGGCCCGCGAGCGCACCGGGCAGGGACAGTACGTGGACGTGGCCGCGGCCGACGGCGTGCTGGCCGCGCTGCCCGTCGCGGCGGCGATCTACTGGCTTACCGGAACCCCACCGGCCCCCGCCGATTGGCTGCTGGCCCATCGTTATCCCTGGTACAACACCTACGAGACAGCCGACGGCAAGTACCTGGCCGTCGGCGCGGTGGAGGGTCACTTTTGGCGCGCCTTGTGCGAAGGACTGGGCCGGCCCGAGTACGCATCCCTTCAGTACGACGAGGATCGCCGCGACGAGGTCACCGCCTTCCTGCGCCAGACCTTCAAGCGCAAGACGCGCGACGAGTGGCTGGCCGAATGGCGCGACCTGGACGCCTGCGTCGCGCCGGCCCTCGACTTGCCCGAAGCCTTGGCCGACGAGCAGGCCCAGGCACGGGAGATGGTCGTCACCATCGCCCATCCCACCCGGGGCCGGATGCCGCTACTCGGCGTGCCCGTCAAGCTGTCGGCCACGCCTGGCACCGTGCGCGCCCCCCCGGCCGAATTCGGCCAGCACACCCGGCCAGTGCTGGAGGAACTAGGCTATTCAGACGCCGAGATCGAGCGCCTGGAAGCCGAGGGCATAGTGTAGCACGAACACACCTGATCCGCAGGATTGGGAAAAAATCCTGTGAATCCTGTAAATCCTGTCTAGCATCTCTTTTATCCGCGTCCCACAAGGAATGGCTATGTTCAAAACCCGCGTCACCGAAACCTTTGGCATCCAGCACCCCATCGTCGGCGGGTGCATGATGCACATCTCCGGCCCCGAATTCGTGGCCGCCATCTCGGATGCCGGCGCGCTGGGCATGATGGCTTCGGCCATGTTCGTCACCCAGAAGGACTTTCGCCAGGCCATCCGCCAGGTCAAGGACCTGACCGACCGGCCCTTTGGCGTCAACCTGAGCCTCTTTCCCGCGCTGCGGCCGGTTGACAATGAACTTTACGTGGAGGTCATCCTCGACGAGGGCGTGCCGGTCGTCGAAACCAGCGGCTACCGCCCACCCCAGGACCTGCTGGCCAGGCTGAAAGCAGGTGGCGCCAGGCTGATGCACAAATGCGTCAGCGTGCGCCACGCCCTCAACGCGCAGCGCGCCGGTGTGGACGCGGTCACCCTGTTTGGCACGGAGGGTGGCGGCCACATCGGCGAGTTGGGCCTGACGACGATGATCCTAGTGCCCCGCGCCGCTGACGCGCTCCAGATCCCGGTGCTGGCCGCAGGCGGCATCGCCGATGGCCGCGGTTTGCTGGCGGCGTTGGCCCTCGGCGCCGAGGGCGTCACGGTCGGCACACGCCTGCTGCTCACGACCGAGTGCCCCATTCATCAGAACCTCAAGCAGGCGCTGGCCGCCGCCGCCGAAACGGACACGCTGCCTATCCTCGGCTCGGTGCACAACTCGCTCCGCGCCTGGAAGAACGCCGCCGCTCTCAAGGTGGCCGACCTGGAAGCCAGGCGAGCCGAGCTGTGGGAGATCCTGTCGACCGTCGCCGGCACGGCCTCGAAACGGATGTACGAAGGCGGCGACGTGGACTCTGGCGTCGTCGCCTGTAGCCAGGGGATCGGCCTGGTGGACGAGATCAGGCCCGTGGCCGAGGTCATCGAGGGCATGGTGGGACAGGCGGCGGCCATATGGGAGAGGACACGACCGGCGTGACCGGGATGGCTGACCGGCCGCCTCCCCTCTTCGATCTCCTGAGCGGCAGCCCGCCGCCGGTGGGGATGAGGCGGTTGGGCGCCGCCGAAGCGACCGGTCACCTGGCGGACGTGCCCCTCTATCGCGGCGTCTCTTATTGCGACGCCGTCCGCCGCGCCGGAGAGGGGGAGGTGCTGCGCGTCCTGCCCGGCTCGATCCAGGTCTGCCGCTGGGCGCCGGCCGTGTTGGGGCTCAAAGCACCCCAGGGCGGCTTCGAGCGGGGGCTGGCCCCCAGGCTGGCTTTCCCCGTCGCCGGGCTGCTGCTCGCGACGCCGGATCGTTTCCCCGGCGAACCGGAGGTTGTCGTCGTGCGGGCCAGTCCAGCAGCCCTGCAGCGGATGATCGGGGCCGCCGGGCCAGAGCGCCTGTGGGACGGCCACGGGGGCCGGCTCGATCGCTCGGCCGTCCCATCCTTCACCCGCAGCCGGAGGACATCCGCTCAGGGGCGGGTCAGCGCCGCCCGCCGGGCGCTCATCGGGGCCGTGAACCGACTGCTGGCCCCCTTGGCCCGCGTTGCCCCCTGGCAGGCCCTCACCCGCTGGCTCTTCCGCAGCGCGGTGGTCACTGCCGGCTTTGACGCCCTCATCTCCCGCACCCTGGCCGACATGTCGGTCTGTCGCAATGCCACTGCCGTCCCCTTGCTGACCGGGTGCGTCAACGTCTCCTTCTTTTGCACCGGCGGCGTCACCTGGGGCGGCAACGGCCCGCGTCACCTGGCCTCCGGCTGGCCCTGGCCGGACTTCCAGCGTCTCTGCAACTCGTCCATGCCATTCACAGGAGATACCGATGGCTGACCCACCCTCTCGTCCCCTTTTCGAGGCTTACCCTGCCCTACGAGATCGGGTGCCCTTTACTCCCCTGGCCAACCTGCCCACGCCGCTGGAACGGATGGAGCAGCTGTCGGTTGAGGCTGGGGCCGAGATATGGGTCAAGCGCGATGGACTGACCCACCCGGTCTACGGCGGCAACAAGGTGCGCAAGTTCGAGTTCGTCTTTGGCGATGTGCTGCGCAAGCGCCCGCGGGCCGTCCTCACCGGCGGGGGGCTGGGCTCCCACCACACGCTGGCCACCGCCGTGGTCGCCCGCCAGTTCGGCCTGCAAGCCGTCTGCTCCTACTACTGCCAGCCCATCACCGCGGAGGTACGCCACAACCTGCGCCTGAGCGCCTCGTTGGGGATCGACGCGCATTTCTGCGGCGATTACGTGGGTCTGGCGCTCTCGTTCCTCTGGGAGTACCTCCGCTGGCTGGTGCGCACTGGCCGCCCGCCCTATTTCATCTACCCTGGTGCGCCGGGCACGCTGGG
>Ga0180437_10012452_pt1 | contig 10044 bp, 5 predicted proteins | sample SS_ome_4_FD_132410 | JGI IMG/M metagenome (GOLD analysis project Ga0180437, IMG submission 132410) | Hypersaline lake sediment archaeal communities from the Salton Sea, California, USA - SS_3_D_1 metaG | ecosystem: Environmental > Aquatic > Non-marine Saline and Alkaline > Hypersaline > Sediment... | reverse complement strand
CCGGGACGGCTGCGCTGGTCTGGGTATCGCGATTTTCCCTGCGCAGCTTGCACCATCACGGCTTCTACCGCTTTTTTGCCTGGGAAACGATCCTGGTCCTATTTATACTGAATGCGGGATACTGGTTCCTCGATCCGTCCAGCCCCCGGCAAATTACCTCCTGGTTATTTCTTATTATTTCGCTGGTGTTGATCTTCCTGGGCGTTCAAACGTTTCGCAAAGCAGGGCAAATCGATCCTGACCGGGTTGATCCGGCGCTGGTGGGCGTAGAGAAAACAACCCGGTTGGTCACGACCGGGATTTATCGTCACATACGCCACCCATTCTACAGTTCGCTGTTGTTCCTTGGATGGGGCATTTTCTTGAAGAACGTAACCTGGATTGGGATCATCCTGGCCGCGCTCAACACAGCGCTCCTATTGATCGCTGCCCGGAAAGAAGAAAACGAGAATAAAGTTTACTTTGGTGAAAAATATTCAGCCTACATGCAGCAGACCCGGATGTTTATTCCGTATATCTTTTGAGAAAGGTATCTCACACTTTCCTCCCCGCTATCCTGCGCGAAGCACCCCCCTGGGGCCAGGGAGCCAGGGACAGCATCCCGGTCACGCTGCGAATTTTAATCCCGCCCATTTTGCGGGAGCCTCCCATTCGCACCGCGGCGTGCATCGCACGAATCCGAAATCCACAATCGAAAATCCGCAATTCCCCCAACCAGTGTCATCGCGGGGTGGGCGTTTTCGCAGCCCGCCGCCGCGATCTCCCACGATGCATGGAAACTGATACATCCTATCGTCCTCGCAGAGACAACTCAAAAACCTTAGTGGCTTTGTGTCTTGGCGGTTTAAATCGAAAAACGTGCAACGCACTCAATGGATAGTGCATCGCACGAAGCCAAGTCCGCAATTCAAAATCCAAAATCAAAATAACCTATGATTACCTCCGGCAATACCACCAACAAAATTGATATAATCCTATAAATTTATTACTGTTAAACTTGGAGGTCTATATATGAATGTAGCGGTTACACTGCAAGCGCTGGTCGGAATCCTGTGGATGGGCGTTATCGGCCTGATCGCGCTGGCGGTCGTCCGGGCTTCGCGTGGAAAAAACGTGCGGAGCATCTCGATTGCCATTTTATCGGCGGCAGTATTAGCGATTTTATTAACCTCGGTCAGCGCGGGACTGGTCTTTATCCAACCCGAACTGCGCGGCGTGGTGATATCGGCTGTCGCCCAGAAGGGATACCGGGACCAGGCGCTCGAACCCGGCTTAAGCTGGATCGTGCCGTTTTTGGAGAACGTGGTCACTTACCCGATCTCCAAGCAAACCTACACCATGTCCATCGCCCCCCTGGAGGGCCAGGTGCAGGGGGATGACTCGGTCGCGGCGCGTACCTCGGACGGGCAGGAGATCTTCGTCGACGCCTCCGTCATATATGCTCTGGATCCGGAGAAAGTGATCCAGGTTCACGTCGCCTGGCAGGACCGCTATTCCGATGACCTGGTGCGACCGCTTTCGCGGGGCGTGATCCGTGACTCGGTCTCGCAGTTCAGGGTCGATGAAGTGTACAGCTCGAAACGGGACGAGATGAGCGTGGAGATCGAAGAAGAGTTGGAGGTAAAATTTTCAGAGAACGGTCTTATCCTGGGGGATTTTATCCTGCGCAATATTACCTTCACGCCGGAATACGCGGCTTCCGTCGAGCAAAAACAGATCGCCGAACAGCAGGCGCAGCAGGCCCGCTTTGTGGTCGACCAGCGCAAGCAAGAGGCGGAACAGGCCCGGCAGGTTGCCCAGGGAGAGGCGGATGCGGTGGTGATTAATTCTGAAGGCGCCGCCCAGGCCCGCATCATCCAGGCCCAGGCTGAAACCGAAGCGCTCAATTTAATTCAATCAGCCCTGAAAGATAGTCCGGAACTGCTGACCTACACTTATATTAATAAAATATCCCCCAGCATCCAGTCGATGCTGCTGCCCAACGATCTCGACTTCCTCTTCCCGCTGCCAACCATCAATCCGCCGGGGGACGGCGAGCTAATCCCGACCCCAACACCGCTGCCTACCCCAACGCCGCTTCCCACACCAACCGCCCCACCAACGCCTGAGGGTTAGTGGTCGCCTGCAGGCGATGGGTCTCGCATACGGGAGATTAAAATCAGACCGGTGGTTTAAAGCCTGCCGGTCTGATTGTGTCGTGGGCCTTGGAGGCGTATGAGGAACAGGGTTATCCCAAAAGGAAATCAAACCATTTAATTGAAAACAAATTGTAGGGCATGTATCCCTACCTGCACCGTATCCCAGCGGCTAAGGATATCCCACAGTGACTTAAGCCCACGCTGCAGTTTTGGAACAACCCCATTACATAAATAAAAGAATTGGTGAAGTTTAATATTGATTAGTGGATTGGTTTCCCCGCTTCTCTACATCCCCTGCCGTTATTTTCATTTGTATGGTAAAGTGTAAATAAGATTTGGGTATATTTACACTTTATTCAGAGTTGTTTATGAAAACAGAGGATTTTTCCCCTAGTGCGCCTGGGCGGCTGATCAAAACTTTAACGGGCTATTATGCCTTTATACCCAACCCACTCCCGCCTGAATTAACCTGGTCTGACGAATTGGTGAGCGCAGTTTCAAACGCCGAACGCGGCCTTGCCAGATTAGCTGGTTTAACCAGCACATTCACAAAACCTCAAAGCATGGCAGCGGCGTTCATCAGGCAGGAAGCCGTGCTTTCTTCGCGCATCGAGGGGACCCAATCCACGCTGCAAGACCTTTACACATATGAAGCCTACCAGCTGCCTCTGATTGAATATAAATCGGATGTAAAAGAAGTCTATAACTATGTTAAAGCACTGGAGTTCGGTCTCAAATTACTGGATACGCTTCCTGTTAGCTTGCGGTTTTTTCGAGAATTGCATAACCAGTTGATTAAAACGACCGCTGGCAAACACCTGACACCAGGTGAGTTCCGCCGTTCCCAGAATTGGATTGGACCGCCTGGAAGTACGATCGAAACTGCTGCCTTTGTGCCCCCACCGGTTGAAGAGATGCAGGCGGCGTTGTCGAACCTGGAATCTTATATTAATGGACATCAATCGATTCCCGCAGCTTTGAAATTGGGACTAATCCATTACCAATTTGAATCCATACATCCATTTCTCGATGGAAACGGCCGGGTTGGAAGGCTGTTGGTACCCCTGCTGCTGTGCGCATGGGATTTGCTCCCGCAGCCATTTTTAATCATCAGCGTTTATTTCGAAAAACACCGCCAACGGTACTATGACCTGTTGCTGGCGGTCAGCCGGAACGGCGATTGGGAAGATTGGCTGTTATTTTTCCTTGATGGAATATTTGTTCAATCGAAACAGGCAGTTAATTTGATCGGATGCCTGTCGAAGATCCAAACCAAGTACTACCAGCTGGTGGAGCATGACCGCGTGGCGGATAAGCTGAAAAATGTCATCGATTTCCTTTTAGGGCAGCCGGTGGTATCCATCAACCAGGTCGTTGCCGGCACCAGCGCAGCCAATTTTAATGCTGCCGGCCGTTATATAAATAAGTTGGTCGCTGCCGGGATACTGGAGGAGATGACAGGCGCCGCTCGCAATCGAATATTTGTCAGCCGTGAGATCCTACAGGCTATCCAACACCCCGTCCAGGAGGATGGTTTTGAATGAAATGGGATAAACAACCACCTTTCCCCGCCGGACAAAGTGATACATCCCGTTGAATAAGATGACATTTTTGCAGGATATTTTCCCAATCCCCCTCGAAACGTTTTAAAGTGGATTTTAATCCCACAAGCGGGATATCCTTTTAATACTCTTAGTAGTCAGTCACAGAGAATTAGAGGAAATGTCATTCTGATGCATAGCAATCCTTCGGAACAAAGTGAAGAATCTAGATTCTTCGCTCCACTCACACCTTCCCGGTATCCTTCGGGAAAATGACCAATCAATTTTATTGTATCCATCAAAATCATATAAACTGACGATTTAGTGTACTTTGTGTCTTTGTGGTTTAAAAACCTATCCCCTGTATTTTTTATTTTTCAGGGCGTAAAAATTTCGATATCGCCCTGCTTTCGCTGTTCTTGCATCCACTTTTCCAACTCCGCGATCTGCAGCATCAAGCGCGCTTCGCTTTCCAGCGGACGCTGCGGGTCGCGTTCCAGCACCACGATAATGTGAAAGCCAGCCGGGGTCTCGAAAACGGGGCTGTACTGGCCGATTTCCAGGTTGAAAGCGTATTCCTCCAGCTGCGCATCTGCCACGTACCCGCGCGGGAACCAGCCTAAATCGCCCTGCGTGATGGGATCGTATTCGTTTGCCAGGTTGTCAAAGATATTCCCCGCCTCCAGGCCCACCAGGGCATTTTCCGCCTCAGCCTGGTCCGTGAACAGCACCTGGCGCACGTGCGCCTGCTCGGCGGTATCCGGTACCCGGGCGGCGATCTCGTCCCGCATCCGGGCTGCGTTGATGGAGCGTTCCAGGGCGCGCCGGAATGAATCCTCGTCGAAGCTGTATGCCTGCATCCACTCAGCTAATTTACCAGGCCCGCCGATATTTTCAGCGACCTGCTCCAGGCGCTCTTCGAGCGCGGTTTTATCCACTGCCAGGCCGGTCTGGGCGGCGCTGTCTGCCAGGATGGCCTGGTTGATCAGGTCGTCCAATACGCGTTGTTTGTCTTCCTGAGTGGGGGTCCTTTCAGCGGCCGCTTCGTACATGGCCAACTCCGCTTCATACTCTTTGAGCGTGATCGGCAGCCCGTTAACGCTCGCGATTAACGCTTCGGGAGTTGGTGTCGGTTCGGGAGAGGTGGGTGAGGGTGAAGGCTGCCCATCTTCCGGGTCGGCGGTTTGCGTAATCCCTTCAGTGGATGAGGCTTCGCCGGACGGCGTTACTTCCAGGGATGGTGAAGGCGGCACACCGCTGCGGTTGCAGCCTATGAAAGAAATTGCCAGGAGCCCCAACCACATCAGGCTCTTGCTTTTACGCATAAGTTAAAGATCTTTCAATACCATACGGCCTGATTCAAGCTGGTATTCGTGTGCGCCCTGAGGAATCCGGTTGTCGATCTCCAGATGCTTGTCCTGGAAATATTCCCAGATCGTTTCAAAGGGCTTTTTACCGGGTACCCATTTTTCGACAATCACCACACCGTGGGTTGGCAGTACTGTGAATACCACCTGGCGCGGGTCGTCCGGATTACGCAGCGCCTCGGATTGGGCGAAGGCGTTCTTAATACCTCCCGCCTGAGCTTCTGTGGCGCATGTCACCGGGTAATCATAAAAGGGTGGGTCCAGGTGAACGAACTCCACCAGGTCCGGGTTGAAAGAGGAGATGCCCCGGTGCCCGTGCAGCTTGGAACGACCCACAGGCACTTTCGCTTGAGCGCTGTCTTCCAGGGGAATATCGATATACGGGAGCAGACTGTCCAGATCGATCAGTTCTACCGCTTCAGAAGAGGGCGGATCGTTGCGTTTTCCTTCCACATGGCGCACCAGCGCGCCCTCCCGGTCGGCTCTTACGCCAGTAATCACCGCCAGGTCATCTTCCGTAAGGCTGCTCTTGTCCACCGGCCGTGCGCTGCCGGTGATGGTTGTGATCAATGCATTGATATGCGGGTCCCAGGTAGCGAAGCAGCCTTCACTGTACTGGCTGGCGATGGCATCCGTCACTGCGGGAACCTTTACAAGCGAATCAATGATCACCATATTGGTGAAAAAATTGTGCTCCCCGAACTTTATCGCCGCGATCCGCATCGCTTCGGGGGTGTCCAGCGCTTCCCATTCCTCCCGCGGCACCGGTTCGCCTACGACCTGGTGCTTGGTGATCTCATGGGTGCTGACGCTGGTTACCATGCGCAGGACGATGTCTTTGTAGAAGGCATCGAAATCGTCAGCCACACTTTTTGGGTTCGCGCCCACTAGGTCGAAGTGATAGACCTCCTGGGGCTGGTCGTTTCCAACCAGCATTAACACGCGGATGCTTTTGGCCTGCGCCTGCACCAGTCTCTCCAGGGCTAAAATGGGTCCGCCGCGGTTGCCCTGTTCGTAGAGCACTTTATAAGCGTCCGGGGCGAGTCCAGGAAAATCGAAGTCACCTGGATCAAGCTGGTCTTTTGCCAGGACTTCCTCGAAGTATTCCAACTTCTGTTCCAACTTTTCGGGCGTGATATGTACCAGCGTGAATATGGTCGGCGAATGCTTGTAATTAAATTTCATCCGTCCGACCAGGGAGATCGCTTCCCGCCAGGGTACCGGCTCTCCATAGGCAGCAGTTGTGATAATAATGTCGCTGTCGTTGTCCGGCATTTCCTGGACGGTGTGCCCCAATCGTGTGAATTGGGGCAGCAGGTTGTCGATTGTTTCCTGGGCAAGCGTTGTAAGACCGGGCCCGGGTGTGAAAGAGATGTTGATCTTTTTCAGCCAGGGGTGGACCTGGAGTTCGTTCATGAGTGATGTTTCAGATGGTTGGTTCATATATTCCCTTCTTAAATCTCCGAAAAGTTGACCGGCGTGCAGTACCTTTCAGGGTAGAAATTACTGCAGCTAGCCATCATTTTTCGTGTTTTGATAAATATCCGCGCAAGTTAACCGCTTCCGCTGTACAGGCAATTATACCGTTTAAGTTGTTGTTTCGAGTTCGTGTTTCGCGACCTCGCGCTGATCTCTACTTTTCCAAAAATTTTCTTCTGATCACAATGGGTAAATGCAAGATGACTTTGACGCGCAGCGAATCAATCAAACATCTTGTAGTGGATAATTTGGCAATTTGTCCTGCAATTACCTCTGGACTGCCACGTCCTTCGTCCTCGCAGTGACAATTCAGAGGGCGCGACTTGACAACCGCCGGGTTTTGTTGATAATTAGGTTCAATTAAATAAATCAAGATAAAAAGCCAGGACAGAGGAAAGTAATCCGGCGGAAACCAACAGGGAGGCGCGGGGCTTTGACTGAAACCCCCGCCAGGCGGAAAGCGGCCGAAGTTCCCTCTCGAGCTGACCAGGGGAACACGTCAATAACTTTGGCATAAGTAGTCTGGTACGCAGCCCGCGCGTTACTGCGGGAGCCAATTGTTGGAATTCACCATTAACATGAATTCCTGCCGCTGGCTGCGAAGCGGGTAAGAGCATCTACCAATTTGGGTGGTACCGCGGGAAGTCTCCCGTCCCTTATCGAGGACGGGGATTTTTGTTTATTGGTTGAGCTCGCCTGGCCCGAATCGCAGCGAGGAGTTTTAATAAGAAATTTTATATCGCAGAACCAGGAGGAAGGATGCTGGAGCAACTTGAAATTATTGAAAAAGAAGCCCTGACCGCTTTGGAAGAAGTGGGCGATATCGATTCGCTGGGGCAGTGGAAAGTTAAATACCTGGGGCGCAGTTCCGACCTGATGGGAACCTTTGACAATCTGCGCGATCTGCCGAAAGATGAGCGGCCTGCGGTAGGCAGGGGCGCTAACCAGGTAAAACAAAGACTCGAAGCTGAATATGAAGGGAAAAGCGAGCATTTACGCAGGCTGGCGGTCTCCCGATCGCTGGAAAAGGAGCGCCTGGATGTTACGCTTCCCGGAAGACCATTCCCGCGCGGGCGGCTGCACCCCATCACCCAAACAATGCGCGAGATTTATGCTATCTTCGCGGAAATGGGTTTTCAGGTCTACCTCTCGCGGGAGGTGGAGACCGATGAGTTTAATTTCCAGCTGCTCAATTTCCCGCCTCACCACCCGGCAAGAGAGATGCAGGACTCTTTTTATGTCGAATCGGGTACGGATCGCGGCCAGAATCCGGTGCTGCTGCGCACCCATACCTCTCCGGGGCAGATCCACGCCATGCGCGAATACGCCGCGATGGACCCTGAGAACCCGCCGCCGGTGCGCATCATCCTGCCGGGGATGTGCTTCCGTTATGAGCAGGTCACAGCGCGTTCGGAGATGCAGTTCAACCAGATTGAGGGCCTTGCGGTCGGAACGGATATCACCATGGGAGATTTGAAAGGCACATTGAGCGATTTCGCCCGCCGTTTGTTCGGCCAACAGGTGCGTTCACGCTTCCGCGCCTCCCATTTCCCGTTCACGGAGCCCAGCGCTGAAATGGACATCGAGTGTTTCGTTTGCGGCGGCGAAGGCTGTGCAGTTTGTAAACGTACCGGATGGTTGGAAATCCTGGGCTGCGGCATGGTGCATCCGATCGTGCTGCAGAACGGTGGTTATGACCCGCAAAAGTACACTGGATACGCATTCGGGATGGGACCGGAACGAATAACAATGCTGCGGCACCGCATTGAGGACATCCGCTATTTTTGGTCGAACGATTTGCGTTTTTTGGAGCAGTTTTAATCTAAGCAGAGTTTAGGGATATGAGATACGGGCTATTAATTCCTGAGGATGTGTCATTCTGATGCGTAGCAGAAGAATCTGGAATCTTCTGCAGTGCATCAGCGTGACAACCTGGAAGAACAGCCCATAATTAGCTGCACCCTCGGAGAAGATTATGTTAATTCCAATTTCATGGTTGAAAGATTTTGTAGAGATCAATATACCCATAGGTGAACTTGCCCATAAAATAACCATGGCAGGTCTGGAGGTCGAGGCGATCCATTATATCGGGCTGCCGGTGCCTGAATCAGAGGATGGGGATAACCGCCAGGATTCAGAAAGACCGCAAGCCAAGATCTCCGGACTGGGCTGGGAACCCGATAAAATTGTGGTCGCGGCAGTGCTGGAAGTGATGCCGCATCCTAACGCTGACCGCCTGGTGCTCTGCCGGCTTGACGATGGTCAGGGTGAACATGTTGTGCTGACCGGCGCGCCGAATTTATACCCTTACAAAGGTAAAGGCGAGCTTGAGCAGCCGTTGATGGTGCCTTACGCCCGTGAAGGAGCCCTCATTTATGACGGCCACCAACCCGGTCAGGTTGAGACAAGGATTAAGAAAGCTAAAATCCGGGGTATTGAATCCTCGTCTATGATCTGCTCGGAGAAAGAACTGGGCATATCTGATGATCATGAGGGCATCATCATCCTGGATGATGATGCGCAGGTGGGTGTACCGCTGGTCGATTATATGGGGGATGCAGTGCTGGATATCGACATCACGCCCAATATTGCGCGCGTCGCCAATATCCTGGGCGTGGCGCGAGAAGTAGCTGCGATAACCGGCCAACCGCTTCGTGCTCCCAGTTACGACATGAAAGCGGAAGGCCTAGCGCTTTCCGGGCAGGTTTCAGTCGAGATCCGGGAACCGGAGCTTAATCAGCGCTTTGTATTCGGGTTGATCCGTGATGTGGAGATTCGTCCGAGCCCATACTGGGTTCAGCGCCGGCTGCAGCTGGCAGGCATGCGCCCGATTTTTAACATCGTGGATGCCACCAACTATGCCATGCTGGAGATAGGGCAGCCTCTGCATGCCTTTGATTACGATATTCTGGCTGAGCGGGTGGGAGGTAAGGCGCCGCACATCATCACGCGTACGGCGGAAAACGGAGAAACACTTACCACGCTGGACGGCGAAGAGCACATGCTAAAAGATTTTACTGTCCTGGTGTGTGACACCGAGGGCGCGCTAGCCATTGCAGGTGTGATGGGCGGAGCTGAATCGGAAGTGAGCGAGGGCACTCGCAGCGTGCTGCTGGAAGGGGCTGCATGGAATTTCATCAATATCCGCCGTACGATCGCTGACCAGCGTATGAGTTCAGAGGCGGCATACCGTTTCTCGCGCGGCGTCCACCCAGTATTGGCGGAACTGGGCGTCAGGCGCGGGTTGGAACTGATGCGGGTATGGTCACATGGTGAGATCGCGCAAGGCCTGGTTGATGAATATCCCCTGCCGCAGGTGGACCCGGTTGTGGGAGTATCTACGCAGGATGTCAGGCGCTGGCTGGGAATTGAGCTTACTTTAGAGCAGATAGCCGATATATTGGGGAGACTGGAGTTCGAAGTCCAGATCAATGGGGATGTTGTTCGGGCGGTTACGCCCCCCCACCGCCTGGATATCGGAGAAGGTGTGACGGGTGTGGCTGATTTACTGGAAGAAAT
>Ga0180437_10012450_pt1 | contig 10047 bp, 15 predicted proteins | sample SS_ome_4_FD_132410 | JGI IMG/M metagenome (GOLD analysis project Ga0180437, IMG submission 132410) | Hypersaline lake sediment archaeal communities from the Salton Sea, California, USA - SS_3_D_1 metaG | ecosystem: Environmental > Aquatic > Non-marine Saline and Alkaline > Hypersaline >... | reverse complement strand
CAAAGCAACTCCAGAAGAAATGGAAAACTAAAATGAGCGATGTAGTTAAAATTGATAGTTGCCGAACCCAAGACAACCTTATTGAAGTAATGAATAGGCGGCTTGAGCGAAAATATGATGGTTTGGCGGAAAAGGCTGCGCGTTCAGGGAGCGATGATTTCATAAACAAGGTAGCGGCTTTGAAGGGACTTTTTAAATGAAAGATACACCAAAGCGGCTAGAAGAGCCGAAGCAAAACCTCGATATATTGGAAAGAATTGTTAGGCAGAATGAAATGATTGTGAGCCTGCTTGCTAGGCCGATGTACCACCTGGAAAGCAGTGGTGATGATTTTCCTAAATTGCCAGACTTGGAGACACACAAATGAACGATGGCCGCATAGATGGACGACTGTTCAGTAAAATAAAACGGCTCGTGCGGAGTGCGTTCAGTGATGGATACGAGATGGGCCGAGAGCATGGGCGTAGGCTTGAGATTGCAGAGCGTGATTTAGACCATTCAATAAAGTCTCTCGTAACGGAACAAGACACGGCAAAGGAGCAACTAAAATGAGCGAACAAGCAATGATGCTGAAGGCGCTAAAGCGTGCGGTCGATAGCCGTGATGATATAGAGCAAGAGATGTCTAGCATGAAGCACAAGCTGGCCCGCAGAGAAAGTTTGGTTCGAACTTTGACCGCGCAATTATTGGAGTTAAACAAATGAGCGACGTGTGCATTGATGTCTAAAGCAGGAGGTTGATTAGCGTGTTCTTAAAGTGTGTGGAGATTGAAAAGGATGGCAAGATGTGGCCCGTCTACGCGCCAACTGACCAAGGGTCGGTTGAGGAAATGCGTAAGGACATTGGTGAGATAGTTGATGTAACTAAGAAAAGGCCGCGATCCCCAGAGCAGCATAAACTGTTCTTTGCTGTAATCAATAAATCCTTTCACAACCAGCAGACTGATTTTAGATCAGCAGAAGAGATGCGCAAGGCGTTGCTTATTGAGGCTGGATATACCGAGCCACAAAAGAAAATGAACGGTGAAATAGTCAATGTTGCTAAATCTATGGCGTACAGTGAAATGACGCACGACGAGTTTCAAGCCCTGTTTGATAAAGTTATGGACTTGATATGCCTGCACGTTATACCGGGATTAGGCAAAGAGGACTTACTGATGGAGGCTAAGAAATGAGTAAAATTAGGGAGTTTTGCGAGTGGCTGGCAAATTGGGGGTTTGTTATATCCCGCGCCAATCATTTAGAGCGTGGGGAGGCCAGAAAGAAAAATCTTCGTCAGGCGGATAAGTTTGAGGAGCATTTAAGGGGCTAGCACCCAAACTCTTGTAGTTCTGCCTCAAGGTGAATTAACTTTTCAACAAGCCACTGAGGTACAGATTCGCCGCGCACCCGGTAGCCCTCTTCGGACTCCTTGGCTCGATACCACTCATGTTTTAGGCGCTCGCACTTATCCTCATAGAACTCAGAACGAAGTCGTTGATAATCAGAGGCGTGTTGCTCCTGAGTTTCAGCGTTTTCGTAGGCCATTGTGTACCTGTAACGCAGAACGTCGACACCAAACAATTGAAGCCCGCCAACGATAGTAACCGTAGCTGCTACTATAGAAGCAATGCCCTTCCATGTTTTGAAGAACTCAATCATGTTTGGCCATCATCTTATTTGATTTATCTTTAGACCCCATTGAGCTACCAAAGAAAAAATTTACCACGTCTTTTCGCTCAGACATTAAGTGATTGACAATCATGCCTATCAGGTTGCTGGCAATAGCCACAAGCGCACCGTCTTTGATAAAATATACTACCCCGATGTTGGCAATCGTTAGCGCACCCATAAGCCACAGGTTCCACGTCATTACGCTCTCAGCGATTTTATCTGCTTGCTCATGGTGAACTTTATACACCTCTCGTGCGCTCTGCGTGTTCTCCAGGTCCAGACGATCAGGAATATGCGCGTCAGCAAGCAATGCCATTTCGTATTCATAACGAAGCTCTGGGCTGGCGTTTAAAGCCGCTACAGCGCTATCCTCGTTATCCGTGCCTGTGACAACCTTCGCAACGTCAATAGCCTTTCCCAATAGCCCCTTATCGCCGCCCTTAACGGCTTTAATCAGCTTTGGGACGTTCTTGAGAATCCCGATTACACTTAGAATACCCATATCAATATGTCCATGTCCAAGGACGGGGGAACCCATCCGTTAAATCATCAAGGTGGATAAACCGACCACTATGAGGCCCATTTTGCTTGAGGCCAATCCCGGTAAATCCATGCTTCTTGGCTAATGATACTATATTAAACGCTTTTGCGCCAGATGCGGCTATATCAACAGCCCTGCCTGTCGTATGTGGCCCCCTGTCGCCCGTGGAGCTTATCTCCGCGTTATATGCGGGGGTTCTGTACCCAGACGTTATAACCATAGGCTTGCCAAGCTCACGGCGCAATGACAGCAGTTTATCCATAAATTCAGGGACAACGCGAATTGAACCATCTTTGCAGGCAAATTCAGAAGGTGAAAACTCCGGCCCCCACCGCCAATCTTTTACCTTGGTGTAGTGTTCAATCACTTCCAATGTGCCTCAATCTATCGCGGTGCTCTAGATATTTAAATGTCACGTTGGCTATAACCTGTAAAAGCGTCAAGCCTAAACCAATAACAATATAATACTCATTTAGAAAACCCATCACGCCACCACCGACAGTTCCTATGCCAGTTGCTGGAGCACTAACGCTTGTCACGTCCTTTATCGCCTCTGTTGCTTTTTGATGCACGATTACTTCTCACTTCTTTCCATCGTATTAAGAGATGTAAAAGGAGCAGAAGCGCTTGCAACGCCAGAAGTATAGCCCCCACATTTTCGGCTATCGCGCCACCAGCCCTTAAGAATTCCACCGAAAACACCCCTTAATAAATAGCATTGCAATAAGGTTAAAAACGCAACTAAAAACTCGTAGTAATAATACACGAAATTAGTCATATAAACCACATCAACATCTAGCAATGCGTGCGCGAGTACATGGCACCCCAATATAACTGCCTGTAGCATCGCGTCCTCTCTCATTGTGGAGAAGGCATATGTGGCAAGCCATAACGCAACAGAAGTATCAATAGCGGCTGCTAAATAGATGGCGCTCTTAGCGTTACCAATAGAAAAAGTAAGAGCGTAAACGCCCATAACACTACCGATTAAAAGAGGCGCGCAGATGCCCCTATACTTAGGCCTTAAAAGTCCAAGCACAGACATGCCGCCCAATAAAATCATTGGCAATGAAATGAGCAATTCGATCATTTTTTAGACTTGCTACCCTTTTTTGTTTTCTTTTCAGTTTTCTTGCGATCAGGTTTTTTAATTCCAGTTCCCATTGTACTACTCCTTTGGTTAGGTTAAATATTGATTATTAAAATAATAACGGCGACCCAAAATATATCATTGTCAGTGATGGTATACATCATTGAACACCATAATATTGCTGTGCTGCAACAATAAATTCACCAACAGCGTCCGCCATTTCTGGGTTTTGCCTAGCAAAAGCGTCGAGCTTTGCCAAATTAGCTGCCGATGTACCCCTGCTGTTAGCAATACTATTTAGTGTATTAAGAAATTTAGGCGAAGACAACAACCTAGCGGCAATATTGCCACCAATAATTGTACCTGCCGCCGCAGTCGGCTCAATTGTCAGCAGTCCAGCTAGTCCTAAATTTGCTAATGTCCCGGCTGTCTTTGGTGGGTTAGCCAACTCCTGGAACTGCCTGAATCGCTCGGAAGTCCTAACGAGAGCGTTTAGTTGTGGCTGTAGTTTGGCATATCTATCACCACCAAACAAAATTTCTCTTGCTTGTGGTGTCATTGTTTTCCATTGATTGAGAAACACAGAAGGGGAAAACTCAACTATATCATCGCCCTGTAGGCCCTTTGCAGACCCTAATTTTCTGAATGCAACTGCGGCTACATTATCCCATTCTTCTGGTTTTAAACTGCGCCTAATAGCTCTAAGTTTTCCTAAATTAGCCGTACTTGTTCCACGGGTTGCGGAAATAACCTGATTGAACAAAGAGCCCTCACCAACATCCTTTAAAAGTTTATCCAAAGCGCTTTCAGTACGAGAGGCTCCGGCCTTAAAGAATTGATTGTGACGACTAAACGCGCTTAAAGCCTCTGGCCCTTGTGCGGATGCAGCGGCCTTTAAGTCCTCACTCAATGTTCCGTACAATTTTCTCCAATCTGACTTTGCTATATCTGGGAAAACAGAATTATCGCGCTGCATTTGCCCAACCCAAGACCTAAATGCTCTCGCCTGTTGCCATGTCATTTGGCCAGAATTACGCACAACATCATCGATAAAGCCAGCAAATTGAGGCGGCATTTGTGCTTTTGCTATATTTGGAAGATCAACAAATACATCCCCCCGACTAGACAATTTCTCTAGAGTATTAGAGAGGTTTACCGATGTTTCAGCAGGAATTAAATCATTAACTCTTTGGAGTAACTGTCCAGAAGCCTCATCAAATCTAGTAACGAAGTTTTGAGCGCCTTGGGCAAGAGCAACCCCCGCATCCTCTAATGATCTTGCCGGGCCAAGGCCAGCGGCTATTTCATCAGCAGTTCTAGCGAGGCCAGACACGACACCACCGCCAGCCTCTTGAAGCGGGGCGGATGTTCCAATAACGTCCTTAAATGCATTAGCGAGCCTCTGGATATTTGGGTTTTGTGATGTGGTGACAACACTAGGCTCAACCCCTATAGTCTGTAAATCCCTTGCGGCTTGTGCTGCTGGGCCAACTGCGCGTGTAGGAGCAATAGCAGGAGCCATTACGCCGCCAGATAAAACCCTAGCGGCTCTTAAGGCTCTACCCTCTTCCATTTCTGGGTTTCTTAAAAACACAGTTGGTTGTTGCGTAGCAGGGTCAATAAGAACAACTTGCGTTTGTTCGTTTTGCACGCGGCCAAGTTCGTTGAATATGTCTTGAGCCTCTTGCGGCGCACGCTCAAAGTTCATCTCTCCCCCAATAGTGGAAACGACAGGAGACACACCCTGCTGGGCAGCAAGTAAATTCTGAACAGCACCGCTCGCCAACGATTTAGAGGCCGCGCCCAAATTCTCCATAATTGTGGGGCCTTCTTGAGATTCTTGAATTTGTTGTAATGGCTCTCTAAATGGCTCTAGTCCACCAAGGTCAACGCCAGATGCGAAGTCTTGTGGCTGCTGTTCTGGTGCCACTGTAGTTTCCTCTGAAGGCTCGTCGACCAATATAAAGCCTTTAGGAAGAGGTTTTTTTTCCTCATTCTCAACAAGCACAAAACCTTTTGGAATAATCGTCATTATTTACGCCTTATGACCCTGCCATCAGCTAAGGTAAACGTCCCGTCACCATTATCAATAGTACCCTGCGGAAGTGGCTCCTCAGGCCTACGGAAATCAACCAAAACATCATCAGGTGATAATTCAAATCTTTCAGCAATACTGCTAAACTGATCTCTTAGGGTGTTGTGGGTTGCAAGTTGCCTATCAAACAGCCTGCCAGCACGATCAACAAAATCATTTCTTTGGTCTTCGGCTAAGCGCTGACCGCTGATCACTGTATTATATTGCGCCCTTAATCGGTCCGGTATACCAGCACTATTTTGAGCTGTTGCAAATTCACCCTCTCTTACAGTTGAGCCGGGATCAAGAATTTTCATATAGTTAAAGATCAATGCTAAGTCACCAGCCGCGCTTGGGTCTTCTGAAGACGCCTCAACGCGATTAAATGCATCTTGCACACTAATGAAATCGCCCGACAATTTAGTAAAATCATCGCGCAAGGCACCAGATTGGTCAAACCTTAGTTTTGCAGCATCATCCTCCGCTTTCTTTGCGGCCGCTCTAGCGTCAGCCTCTGATTGCACCCTCTGTTGTTGCCCCTGCAATGCCTGAAACGCTAAATTCTGCTGCAACTGAGGGCTAATATCTTCTGTACCAATAGCCGCGCTAAATGCTTCCGGGGTGCCGCCCGCAATAGCATCAACGAGCGTCTGCTGATCCGGCGCTGCCCCCATACCCAAAACCTGCCCTTCTTGGCCGGGAATTACAGACGTTACAGGCTGTGCGCCATCAATTGCCGTTGGGTCAAAGTCCGGGTTTTGGAAAGCAGGAGCGCCCGCTAATGCAGTTTGAAGCGCCGCAGTATCCGCGCCTTGTGTGGCCTGCCTACGCGCCAACTCTTCATCAATTGCACGCTTCTGCATGAAAGCATCAACCAGCCGTGAGCCAGTTCTAGCAACCCCCTCTCCTACGGACTGAATCTGTTGTGGAAACTGCCTTTGACCCTCACGCAATAAATTAGCAATCAAGTCACTGCGAGTAGGCCCCGTTGATAAAAATCCGTTAGCCATTATGCAGCCTCCAATATCAGATCATAATTTACATGACGAATTCCGTTGATGATCACAACCGCATCTGGATTAACGCGCTCGACCTCTTGGGCGAGCACTCCAATTACATTATCATTTTCGCCCTTGTATTGGTACTCATAAAGATTAAAACCATTAATCTTGCCTATCCGACGAATATTATCCTTTACGCGAATATCGGAAGCAAGAATAGCGGCTGAACCAAGGGAGCCACCAAGATCAAACAAGCCGCCCAATAGAGAGCTTCTTGCGTCCTGTTGGATTTTCGCTTGTTGTAGACCCTGCTGCCCTGCGCCCAAAGTGGCCCCAATAATATCAGGGGCCTGAACCCCAACAGATGGAGTAGGCTGGAACTGTGGTAATTGTGGCTGACCAGCGGTGCCCAATAGAGTTGCAATATCACTAAGCGGTAAATTCCGAAGAAATGCACGCTCTTGGAACCCCGCGCCCCTAGCCGCGTTCTGAATAGCCGCGTTTTGAGCAGCTTGCTGGAAGGCTTGTTGTTGAGCTTGATTAGCAAAACCACCAGCCTGCAATGCCTGACCAAAGCCTTGGCCCCTAGCAAGGTTGGCAAATTCAGCCCCCATAGCGCGCTCGCCAAACTGCTGCTGTCGCAGCCTAGCTGCCTGATTAGCTAATCGTTCCTGTTCGGCGCGACCCGCGCCAACTGATGCGAGCGCCAACTCATTCAATTGTCTGCCCCTGGCGGTTTCTAAGCCACCTAAAATATTCTGACCAGCACGAGAGCTTAATGGCAAGCCTCTTTCGGAAAGCCTAAGCTCTGCTTGTTGATGTTGTTGACTAAATTGAGGCTCAAGCAATGATCGCCCACGCTCAAACGTAGCCTGCTCCAGTTCCTGACCCTGTTGTGCAAAGTCAGGCCTTAGGCCAAATAGACCCTGCGTATCAATCCCTTGCAATGGGTCAAACTCACGCAGTCGCGCTTGTGGGCCTTCAGAAATGGCCGAACCCTCAACCCCGGACACCATGGCCGGAAGGTTAGCAAAATCCAACCCTTGTTGTTGCGCTCCACGTACAGCACCAATATTTTCTTGTGCCAATTGGGCAAGGTTTTGGCCAACTGCCTGTTGTGATTCTAGTTGTGCTTGCGCAGCGGGTGTTAGCTCAACTGTTCTAGTAAATTGAGGAATATCAATCCCGCCAACACTTATACCTCCACCAGCGGGCGCTCCACCAGCCGGACGCGGCTGTCCGAAAATCTGTGGCTGAACCCCCCGAAAGGCCCCACCATCGCCACCCCTGAAGCGGGATATTGGGCTTTGCTGTGCTTGTGGCTGCTGTCCAAGTCCCCCGGTCTGCTGATAACTAACCGTACCAAAGGGCGTAACCTCGCTAACTTGGTTTAGCAGCGCAGTTGCAATAGCCGCCTCAAGGTTGCTCTCGCCTTGTTGCCGAGCCAAGTTAGCCGGATCAGGCTGCTCTGGGAAATTAATATCTGGCGTGCTTACCATTATAACCACCTACATTCGTTATTGAGCATTGAATAAATCATTGCGTCTTGCCTTCCATCAAACGCCTTGCGGGCGCATCCCTCATATTTAAAGCCCAAGCCATTAAACAGCTTCCGCATTTTTTTATTCTTTCTTGCGCATGCGGCATGAAGGCGCTTAATATCTAAAATATTGAACACATAATCAAAAAACTTCCTAAGCCCTGCACGTGTACACCACCGCCTATCTACTGTTGCAAAGCTGCATTCTACCATAAAGCCCTTAAAATTGTGTAGAACTGCGCCTCCTATAATTCTACCCCCATCAAGAATCCCAAAACACCGCACATCACCAACGATAGAAACACCTAACTCACGACTAACCCACTCCCTAACAAGATCATCACAGCCCTGAATGACCTCAATACCTCTCTTTATTTTAAGCTCTGTATTCATTTTTCCGGCTCAACAATCACACGGCCATTGGCGTCGGTCCAAGAGGTTTCAATCATGTGGGGGTCTTTCCGCTCCCCAATAACCATCCAATTGATTGTGTCTGTGCATGTGTTATCTTGCGCCTCAATGATTAAGATGTTTCCGGCCAGGGCTCCACGAACTGCGGTCCACCCATCCTCATTGGTGGTAAAACACTGAACCTCTCGGCAAAGAACATCAAATGTGCCCTCTGTATAACCCGATGCAGTATCAATATTCACTGACGCAGCCCCCGCCACCAATACGACCTGCCCTCTATGAATGAGGTCTGCCCTTGGCCCCTCCAAAAATGAGTTAACCAAGTAATGCGTATCTGTCATTGCAGGTAACGGGTGGCTAATTTTAAACGAACCTGACCCCTTAGATAGTGACCCTGTAAGCGTGGTGTCCCCACTTACTCCAAAATTGCCAGTGACCTTTGGCCCATCCACCGTTCCATCATAGCTCATGCTGTTTCCGGCATCGCCGAAAGTATTAAAATGCAATACCCCGGTTGTTGCTATAGCAATAGAGTCACCAAAAAGAACATTATTGGTCCCAGTTGGAACCGAAAGCGCTGTTCCATCTGTATCATTCTTAATTGTTACGTCATTAACTGATCCCTGACCTGTAAGAATAACACCCTCGGTGGCGGTGTAGCCCATGGCAGCATTATCTCCCGCCGACGTGTCGCCAGTCGGCTCGAACGTAGCCGCATTAGCAACGCCCGTTGTTATTACACTAGCCCCCTGAAAGTTCCACTGAACAGCGCTTGCATCAAACACACCAACAACACTAGCATCATCCCTAAACTCTATGTCCCCAGCCCGCGTGGCATGTGTATCACCAAATAGTGTGATATTGCCGCCAAGGGCATTTGCTGTTGAAGGACTTAGATACATCACGCCATTAGTATGGCCGCCGAGAATCTCTGGATTGTCAACAGAAAACGAAATGTCATTTAAAATCGTTAAGGCCTGCCCGCTATCGCCAATATTATCTGTATATACATTAGCAAAGCGAATCGAGGTTGTTCCCAAATCATCAGTCCCGTCTGTGTCTGACCGAATAACACCACCAGTAACAATTCCCGCCGTAGCAGTGAGAACGCCAGTAATTCCCATAGTAGCTGTTACTTGAGTAGTTGTTGTAGAGAGTTGCAAGGTGCTACTTGTGCCCTCACCATCCTCAATGGTGCGCAAGGTAGCATCAATACCCGAATTAGAATTGGAAATCTGCAATAGGTCTTTATATGTATCTTTTGGGGCGCGGCCCGTTAAGGTAGCCATTAGTTAATTCCTCCCGGCTGATAAATAACATCCGTGGAATACCACGTTAACTCCTCTGCCGTTTCGCCATCCAGTAAAATAGAAAACGTTTCACCAGTTGCGGAAACAGTTAGTTTACTTGATGCAATTCCAGCACCTTGACCCCATGCCAACTCCCAATCTTCCCAATTGAATACATCAAAGTTCTCCCATGGCTCACTTTCGGGATTTAATGATTGTTGGTTTGGCTCAACTTGTAAATCACTAAAGTCAGCCTGTGCGTCCAGTGTAAGGCTGATATTTCCACCGCCGCGTATAAACGGCCTCAACGCCGTTACTCGCTTTTTACGGCCATCTAGCGGCCTGTCAGGGGCGGTTAAGCTGTTAGATGCTTGTTTACATACCCCACTAACAATAATCTCACCGCCTGAGGTGTCCATGCGACCATCATCAAGCCTATAAACCTCTGT
>Ga0180437_10012449_pt1 | contig 10047 bp, 2 predicted proteins | sample SS_ome_4_FD_132410 | JGI IMG/M metagenome (GOLD analysis project Ga0180437, IMG submission 132410) | Hypersaline lake sediment archaeal communities from the Salton Sea, California, USA - SS_3_D_1 metaG | ecosystem: Environmental > Aquatic > Non-marine Saline and Alkaline > Hypersaline > Sediment... | reverse complement strand
CAAGCTTAAAAAATCTTGAAACTTGTTTTAAGAGTGTTGGTCTTGATTGCTATGCATTCCAGGGAAATAAAGAAGATTATTTCATAAGTTCTTCACTTAATCCAGTTCCTGAAAAGATTGATTTTGGCTTTATTGATGATTTCGAGAAGACATCAAGGCATTTCAACATTCAATATGTAACGGACCAGAATGATTTTGGTCTAGTGTTTGATCCCAATGTTATTTCACTTAATAAATACGTAAATTGCAGATTAATCGAGCAGAAAATCAAAAAAGATTCTTTTTCGAAAAACAGTATCTCTTTTTATAAGCACAACTATGTCTTCGAAGTAATCCCGTTAGAAACAGTGCCCATTGGAGATTTTGAGGATACAATATTTATCAAAATAAACAAGAGCGGTGAGTGGAGAGATATATGTTTACCTGTTTCAGGTTATAAAAGAACTAGTCTATATTCCAGTCCAAGCAGAGTAATCTACTTTGTTAAAGCCAATGAAAGAGAAGAAACTGTGCCTGATGTTAGATTGAAATATTCAGGAAAAATCAATTACTTCAAGATTATTGAAGTCAGGTGTGAAGATAAAAGGCTTAATGTCAATTTATCAAAACAAACTAATGAAAATGATGATACGATTGCAGTTATCAAAACAAGTTTAAATCCCCGAATATCACCTTGTATCATTAATGATTTTATAATCGTCAAATATTCAGAAAAAAAAGAAGTGTCAGAGTTTAAGATTCCAATTAAGATTATAGTTGCGGAATAAAAAGCATATTCTATTTTAAAGAATTATCGTAAAACATTAAAAAATAGATCACTGTATAAATAAAAAAATTAGCTTTAGAAACGATTTCTTTTTAGACTTTTTCAGTAAAGTCCCCAATTAATTAAGATATCTGTTTTTTCCTCTCAACAGAATTCCCCCAGAAATCAACATTCTCTTGCTTGCCTCCGCTTATTTAATAACAGGTCCAAAGATGAAGATTCTCTGCAACTTCTCCTGAACTGAGCGTTAATGAATGTGTTCCATCACATCCTGGATATGTTTGCCACCATTCGGGCTGCATGCCTTCTGCGATGTTAAGACTCCACTCTCTTAATCACAAACCTTAAGCCAATTATAAGCAAATTCTGACAAGTCAAGGAAATCAATAGCACTATCACCATACGGCACCGGAGCAATATCAGCGGATGGAGTCCCGGGAAGCTGCAGCCACTGCTCGACCAAAACCGCCAGGTCTCCCGCGTCCACATCGCCGTCCAGCTCGAAATCCCCCCTCAGACACGTCTTGAACGACCAGACCTCACCGGTCACCTCGCCGCACGAGTTCTTCGCCACAACCTGCCAGCTATAAGGCGTACAGGGCTCCAAAAACCCCGGCTCGCACATCGGCTCCGTCAAATTCTGACAAACCAATTCAAGCTCTCCTGGTTCCGCCCCGAGATAAACATCCCACATCGTCAAATCCGACAGGTAAACCGGCTTGGTTATACAATGAAGTGCTCCCCCTAAAGAAATGGTTGAACTGCAGTCAACCTGAATAATCTCATAACCGCTCATGGCCTGCTCAAATATGCTTAGCGCTGTCCCGTCATTAACGTCACCGTATTCCGGTATGAACACCTTATCATTGACAATCACCGCATTGGTATAGGTGTAGTGGGTATCCTCGATGACCCATGCGGGCGTCCGCCAGACCGTATAGCCCCTGGATTCTAGGTCTGCTGCGGCTGTTTCTGTAGGAGTATACCCCGCCGAACCCTCCGAAAACTCCGACACCAGAATGTCAGTGTCGGACAGCGGAAGAAGCCACATATCAATATGCCCTGTAGAATCAACGTCGGAAGGCAGTTTATCATAAATAGTCAGGTTGACGTTATGGTAGTCCGCAAACATTTGAACGACATCCCCTTCGCTGTAACCCGGATTGTCATCAAGAACCTGACTGCTCATAAATCCATTACCGTCGGAAACAACATGAAAGTTCCCTCCCCCGTGTTCGAGAACAAGCTCATCCAGCTCGTAAGCGGACTGTCCCCAATACGTACTGAGCCACGATGGGAACGCGTCGTCATTGGGACGGGGACGATTATAATTGTGGTCCATGATTGTCAAATCCATGTCCCGATAAAAGTAACGCGGGCCGTAGTCGCAAATCCAGACGCTGTCCGTCGTATAAGTAAGAAACTCAACATTGTTCATATCGGCACCGGCTGTCTCGAGGATTGAGCTGCAGCTGTCCTGCTGACCGGCATCGGTGACTATCACATACGCGGTTGACTCATTCGCCGGATCGCTCATACCGACAATCAACTCCGTCAGCACCGAATTAAACGACCCCCATCGAACCAGTACACCGCTGAGCTGCTCATACTCGCCCGGTGTCCAGACCTCTCCGGTCGGCGCTATTCGCGGCAAAACCTCTATGGGACCGGTAATCTGTTCCCTGCGCTGCCTTAATATCTGTTCCTCCTCCGGCGTGGCATACCGAGGCAGGGGATTCGGCTCATCATCCTCTATCTGCCAAAGAAAATCATCGTCAACCCTCCACTTGGAAGATGGCTCCTCTCTGATGCCGGATACTCCGCGGCCGGCGTCCCACTGCAGCAGCGGAGCAAGCTCAACGGTATTCGCATCGTCCGGCGGAGTGGGATTATTGGGTTCCGGCGGCAGTTCACAATTCGGTTCACCTACAACACCCATAATATTAACATCGTCAACATAAAAACCCGGATAAGCATTGAACGCAGTATCAACCGTATTAAAGCCAAAACGAATCCGGATATCAGAACCCTCCAGGGCTGACAGGTCTATCGTCTTTGCTTCCCATCCGTCACTCGGGTCGGATAGCCCGCCGCCGCCGTTAGCCGCCACTTCCGTAAACGCACCGCCGTCCTGCGAAATCTCGACCGTCGCAATGTCATAGCCCGCAAAAACCTCCGTCTCAAGATAATAATGAAAGGACAACTCGATGGGGGCTCTGACCTCAGCCAGACTAATCACTCCTGACGTCACAACACCTTCCGTCGTTACGACACCTGCATCGTAGTTGCAGCTAACATCCTGACCGTAATACAGTGACGTGGGAACCGTATGGCCACTCAGAGCGGAACTGCAAACGGTCGTTAAATGCCATAATCCTCCCCCGTTGCCGTAGTCGTTATCGATACTCCAGTCCCCAAGACCGGACTCGAAGTCGGCTTCATAGATGACCATAGGAGGAGGTTGAATGTCAATGCTCACGGTGCCGATGTTTGAATCACCGCCGTTCGGATCACTTCCGCCGTCATTCGCTTTAAACGTAAACGAGTCCGGACCCTCATAGCCGGTGTTCGGTATATACTCAACCTCGTTACCATAGTTTGCAAGCGCTGTACACGGGTCCGTAATCATTCCCACACCCGGCTCATTGAGGTCACCGTGACTCGGCAAAGACATGATGATATAGGTCAACGCACCCGGCGGGTCGGGTTGGCCTTCGTCGGCGGCGTTCAGCGCAATAGTCACAGGGACGTTAATATCTGTTACAATGGCACTGTCAAAAGCAAACGGCGGCGTATTCACATCGGCGTCAACGATGCGCAGCGAGGGGTCACCGAATATATGCCAGGTATTGAACATATCAACACCGCTGCCGCTGCCGCTCGGATAGTCGTCCATCATGGAACACGAACCCGCATAACAATGACTGCCGAAATAGGTATAGGGTCTCGTAAGGTCATCGGTATACAAAAGGTTGAATTCATCCTGTGCCTCCATGGGAGGGGCCCAGGACTGGCTGATGCTCGAGGCATAAATCCCGACGGCGCCGCTCGGCTCGGTGCCGTTCGTGGCACGCATCCAAGCCTCTGCGAAACACGACGAGTAGTTATCGAACTCACCGTTATTGCAGGCAACGGAAAAAATAAACGGAAGTATATTATCATTGATCAGCGCATCAATATCGCTGTTCGAGAAACCGGTGGTGCTCCAGGTCGTCGCAGTCCCGTGACCACAGTAGTTGACGATACCGCGGCCGGCGTTCAAACTGCTCGAAACCATGGCGGCCGTCGGGTCACCCGCTGCATCGTCACCGCCCTGGCTTCCTTCATAAAGCTCATCGACCTGCACATAACCGTAATCCAGCAAGTCGGTCCGGATGTTCCGGATATGTTCCCAGTCAAGCTCCCCGTCATCCGGATCACTGCCGACATCATCAGACGCTATACCCGTGCCTTTCCAAAACCACGTCTGCTGCCATGCACTCCCGCTCTCATACTCGACGGTACGCTCAACCTGTGTATCCACATCAGCGGCGGTCTGGGCGGAGAAGCGCCCGACGATAATATCCGGATAGTTATCACTGCCGGCCAATAAAGAGTAACTTGGGTCGGAAGCGCCCCCTGAAGCCGAAGGGGTCGCCACTTGAGCGGCATCGCCGACCAGAAGAACGAACGCCAGATCGTTGGTGTCATAAACATTCTGGATATAGTTCTTGATGGACGTTGCATCGTTACCTATTGTGGAAACATTGACAATCGTGGTCTCTATCCCGATGCTGTCTTTATGCGTCTTCAACGGCTGGACGTTCGTATTCCAGTCATCGTGAACGATGATGAGCATCTCACCCTCTTCGTCAAGTTGTGTGTAGCGGCTCTCCCCGGTCAGTCCATAGTTGATAAAATGTGAACGATAAAGATCACGGAACGCCCGGCTGGACATTACGGGTCGGCGCCGCAGCACGTTTAACCCTCCCGAACCTGCCGAACTTACCTCAATCGTCAGGTCGGTGTAAACACGTAACACTCGCCGGACGGGATTGTACTGAAACGGATTCACCGTTACAACCACACCCCGATGGTCCCGCATAATATAAGGCATACCCAGCTCAGCCGTTGCTCCCGGATAGAAATCGTCCGTCTCATAGACCGGGCCAAAGGTATAGGGAACATCAGCGGGATTGACCTTACGGCTGATATAGCCTTTGGAGGGCGCAATGTCAATGTCCTCTATCTCGTAGTATGAACTGTCAAGAACACGTACCGCCATACGGGCATCGTCTCCAACAATGATGCTCCGGCACACATCCGGAAGGGCCGGCGCGCCGACTATTTTCTTGTTGCTTTCCCCGGCTAAGGCGAGGGTACTATAAATCTGATTACCGACTCTGACTTCTTGCTGGTGAAAATCCCCCAGCTCATAACGAATCACCGTTCTATCGGGCGTATCACCCATAGTGCTTATATTAACACCGGCTCTGGTAAGACCCGCTGCAGGACCGATAAGGCAAGCCGTGAGCAGCCATATAAATATTCCGTTAAGACACAACCTGCCTCCATATGTTTTTAAAAAATGCCCCCCATCACAAAATTTCCCCTCGCGCTTAACTATTGACCGTGTCTCCAACTGCCGCCTCCTTAAAGCAAAACATGTCAACGTTTTTCATCCGGGCCGTAATAATACATCACATTCTGAAGTCCATGGTTTTGTGTCCTCCATAGCGGACTCTTGCAACAGAAAATAAGAAAAAAATCATAGCCGACAATAGAGCAACTATGACGGTAAGCCGGATAACAATCTCTAAGGGTATGTTTATATATTCGCCCGCAAGGTGACATCTATACGTTCTTTCCTTGTAGAAAATCCCTTTTCACGGAATGTATGAAACCCATAACAGCCTTCGTAACCAAGGTGCCTCACACATTACTCTAAAATTTTACATAAGAAGATTACATTTGTCAAGTATTTTTTCAATATCACTGTAAATTTCGGGAAAATGGGGTCTCTCAATTACACAGAAACCGGCGGATTTATAAGCGGCGCGTTAGCGTTAAGTTAAGAAGCGAAAAAATCAGGTTTTTTAATCATTCATCGGGATGTTAATGATAGCAACAATATAAGAGCCTGACAACGAAAGCCGGCAATAAACGCTGTGACATCGTTCACGCCAACAAGCATGAATCACGAATCAGCAATGTTTTTCTTCAAATTTCATACCAGTTTTTTGTCGATAATATGTTATATTCGTATGTGATTGAACATCTGGGTATAGCTAATTTTCTTTATTTTTTTTATCCATCAATTTTGTATGTTATCGGATATTTAATAATATAGAGACATACAGTCATATTGGCTGTTAAGAGTGTTTAAAAAACATAAGGGCATGTATGACTCCAAATGGCGGGAAAAAACAGATAAGTATCTTTTAAGAAAATGAAAACATTCTATCGTCTTATAATCATTCAGTCCCTCGTATTGGCCTGTACAGGTATATTGTCCGCTGAGACGTTTTATGTAGCCCCCGGGGGCAGCGACTCAGGGCCGGGAACATTAAGCGAGCCCTGGGCAACCCTGACAGGTGCCAGAGACAATATTCGCCTGTTATTGGATGGCAACGGCGACATAACCGTCTACTTCCGCGGCGGCACTTACACCTTCGACCAGACCGTCGTTTTCGGCCCGACTGATTCCGGAACCGCCGAGCAGACCATTACCTATGCCGCTTATCCCGGCGAGACTCCGATATTTAGCTCGCTGGTACAGGTAACCGGCTGGAGTACCTATAGCGGAAACATTATGCAGGCCGATGTCCCGGGAGGAATTGGCCGCGTCCGCTATCTTCAGGATGCAAGCGAAAATTGGATGCCACGCTCGGCGACGGATTACTTCGAACCGGCACAGACCTGCAGTTTCTGTAGCGAAGAAGTAATGTATGAAGATAGTTACGAGGGTCTCTCAAATGTGCAGCAATATAAGACCTTTGTAAAATATCCTTCTTCGGGATGGAGCACACCGAATTGGTCTTATGCTGACCAATACGACCTGCGTTATTGTTCGACCGCCTGGACAATCAATATATTGCCTGTGTCATCGGTCGAAACGGGCAACCAAAAGATAAATGTTGCAACGCCCGCCACGTATGTCATGCTGGACCCCACCGGTGATTGTTCTGAAAATCAGGGCTGGATATTGAATACCCTTGAAGGGATCGATTCTCCAGGAGAATGGGCCTGCCTGAACGGAAAAATTTATCTGTACCCCTCCAGCGGAACGTCTGATATCTATATACCGCAGCTCGTGGAATTCATCCGAATTGATGCGGGCGACGACGGAAACACCTGGACCGGAACACCGGTGCAGTATATTAATTTTAAAGGAATTAATTTCAAAGGCGGTGACTTTTATATCCGCTACTATGATTATAACAATCCGCTCAACTCCGATGTCACCAGCCAGCATGATTGGGGCATTGTCGATGTCCCTGCCGCAATGCTCAGGTTTCGCAACGCCGCCAACTGCACCGTTGACGGCTGCATTTTTACCAAAGCCGGCTCAGGCGGTGTCCGCCTTGACCGCTATTGTCAGAACATCACCGTCACCAATTGTAATTTCAGTTATCTTGGAAGAGAGGCGGTATCATTAATGGGCCGCGGTATCGGTTACGGCGATGTCAACAAAAACAATGAAATCAGCTACAATAACATAATCGCAACTGGTCGTGAGAAATGGGACGCACCGGCCATAAATCTTTCACAAAGCTCAAACAACTGGATTTATCAAAATTTCATTGAGGATACACACGTCTCCGCCATAATATTCACCAGCTCCAGAGGGGTCTATCTGGCCTATAAATGCTACGAGGATTCCGACAATTACTTCATCGGCGCCGAGTGTCACTACTGGGAATGTCATCCGGATGCCGTGGAAACGTCCTGCGACGAAGAGACCTACGGTTACGAAGAAGCAAAGATTGAATCTCATAAATATATGTACAACTATGACAATGTCATTGAGAGAAATGTCATCACCAACGCCCACAACGGCGGCCAGTTCTTCTACGTTGACAACATCATACCCACCAACGGCATTATCTATACCTCCGGCGGAAAATTCAATGAGACGAACTACCTGCAGCTTAATTACTTCTATGATTGCGACCCTCAGCCGAACACCCAGTTACTATATGCGGATACGTATATGGATCACATGCATGCAAATAAGAATATGATGCATAATGTTCAGATTGGAAATGGTACGGGTGAAGAGTATGTACTCTTCGACGTTTTCTGCAATTGGCAGGACTGGAATGTCCAGCACGGCAACCAGCAGGGGTATGTCAATGCCAACGTGGAGCAAAATTCATCGTACGGCGGCTATACCTATGGTATGTTCATCGACACCGACGGCAACATTGATTTAGATGACGACAATCCCGGAGGCTCCGCTTCCTTTGTCAATGATTACGAAGAAATGTATGCGCTGCTATGTCCCGGCATCCTGCCCGGACCGAGTCCTTTGCCCGGCGCTGCACAAATGCAGGCTAACCTGGCCTCTAAAATAACTGAATTCGGCGGGACTTTGCCTTCCTGTGATAAATACTCCGGCGGCTCCGGGGCATCCGAAGATCCATACCTTTTGCAGACAACTGATGACATTCAATATCTTGCAAACCAGCCGGACGCCTGGGAATTCTTTAACGACTGGGATAAACACTTCATTATGGTCAATGACATCAATCTCGCCGGACATGATATCAATACCATCGGTTGGTATTGGGAATCTTCGTACAACCAGCCCTTCACCGGCGTCTTCGACGGCAATAACCACACCCTCAGCAATCTCGTGATGAACGACCCCTACGGTAACTCGACGGCCTTGTTCGGCTACGTCGAAGGCTCGAGCGCTCTTATCAAGAACCTGCATCTGACCGACGTCAATATCCTCGGTGCCCATCACGTCGGTGCGCTCATCGGCAAGCTCACGGACGGCTCCGTCACCAACTGCAGCGTGGAAAACGCCCTCGTCAGCGGCACCTCAAACACCGGCGGCCTGCTTGGCCACCTCGACAACGCCAGCCTGACGGATTGCTTCTTCCGGGGCACCGTCCTGGGTCAGGGGACCATCACCTACAACATCGGCGGTCTGGTCGGCGGCAGTGACGGCGGCTCTATGGTAAACGCCTGCGCCGATGCAGCGGTCACCTGTGCGGCTGAGGCCCACAAAATCGGCGGCCTCGTGGGTCTCAACTCGAACACCGAAATTACAACCTCCTCGGCATACGCAGAGGTCAACGCCGGTCTTGATTCGGATTACGTCGGGGGCCTGATTGGTACTAATCATGGCAGCGTCTCGGACTCCTATGCCGCAGGCTCGGTCAGCGGTAATGACTCCGTAGGCGGCTTAACGGGCTACAACGGCGTGGGACGAGGCGGTCCTTCCGGCGGTACTCTTTACAACTGCTACGCCGCTGCCAACGTCAGCGGCACCACCAATCTCGGCGGTTTCACGGGTCAGGACACCGGCACCGGCGATTATACCGCCTGTTTCTGGGATGCCGACCTGAACCCGACTTTGGATGGGATAGGAAATACCGCTGAGCCGAACGTCATGGACAAAACCACCGTACATATGCAGACCGAAACGACCTTTACCGACCACAGCTGGGACTTTACGGACGTCTGGGCGATATGTGAAGGCACCAACTATCCGCAGCTTCTTTATCAGTTTCTCATCGCGCCGGATTATCTGTGTCCGGAAGGCGTGGACTTTTTCGACTACGGCTTCTTTGCCGACCACTGGCTGATGAGTGATTGTCACCTAACCGGCGACTGCAACGACACCGACCTCGAAGCCTCCGGCACCGTCGATTCCAACGACCTCGACATCTTCACCGATAACTGGCTTTACGAAAAATAATTATGAATATAAAGAAGAAAAAAACGAACTTTAGTTCGGAAAGGAAAAAATGAATTTAATATCGAAATTGCGATGTAAAGGATGCTGTTTAATTTTATTGTTTATTATATTATTTTGCAGTCAGGCTCTTAGCCAGTCCATCGTGTATCCCGGCGACGGCTCCGCTCAGGAACAACTGGCGGCCAAAGAGATAAGACGCTACATTTATCTTTGTACCGACCAACTGCTAACTATTCAGGGTGTTACGTCCCTGCCGGGCAGCGGTGATTTGATTTTGGTCGCCAACGATGATGATCCGATGGTGGAAAGCCTGCGAACTTTAATTAATCACACTACGAATCCGGGCGGCTTTATCATCAAGAGCGTCAAT
>Ga0180437_10012448_pt1 | contig 10047 bp, 10 predicted proteins | sample SS_ome_4_FD_132410 | JGI IMG/M metagenome (GOLD analysis project Ga0180437, IMG submission 132410) | Hypersaline lake sediment archaeal communities from the Salton Sea, California, USA - SS_3_D_1 metaG | ecosystem: Environmental > Aquatic > Non-marine Saline and Alkaline > Hypersaline >... | reverse complement strand
CAGGTGATCCAAGCGGGTAGCTCCAGTGATCACGCTTGTCAATTGGGGAAGCCGTAATAACCAGCCTATTGCCAACTGCGACAAGGCCACCCCTAATTCAGAGGCAATTTCCGAAAGCTGCTTCACTTTGTTGATGTTCTCGTTGGTGATGATTTTGTCAGCCCAGTCAGGATCTCTCGATAAGCGGGAGTTCTCCGGCAGTCCTTTGTTATATTTGCCGCTTAACAATCCAAAACGGAGTGGGCTCCATGTCACCAATCCAAACCCGAAATCTTTCACTGCGGGAAGCAATTCATCCTCCACTTTCGATCTAACCAGCATGTTGTATTGAGGCTGCTCAACCATCGGAGGATACAACCCCCACCGGTTGGCGATCGTATATGCATGACCAATTTGGGATGCGCGCCATTCCGAGGTGCCCCAATACAACACCTTCCCTTGATGAATCAGATCATCCATCGCCCGCACCGTCTCCTCCAGGGGTGTCTCGTCATCATAACGATGGCAGAAGTAGATATCGAGGTAGTCTGTACCAAGGCGATTCAAAGAAGCATGGCACGACTCCATGATATGTTTACGGGAAAGTCCTTTTCCATTAACTCCTTTCATGGTTGGCCAAAAGACTTTGCTCGAGATCACCAAGCTCTCCCTGGGGAAATCCCTGATTGCCTTCCCCATAACGATTTCGGCTTCGCCATCTGCATACGCATCTGCATTGTCAAAGAAGTTGATGCCATGATCATAAGCAGTGTGTATCAACGCATCCGCAACCTTCTCATCAATTTGATCTCCAAAGGTAATCCAGGCTCCTAACGAGAGTTGGCTGATCTTTAATCCAGTATTTCCCATCCTACGATATTCCATATGATCCCGTCCTTGTCAAAACTGATTAAACTTACGTGATATTTTCCTTCTCCGTAACCATCCTGTCTTCATGCTATACTGCAATGGATCTTTAAGGCCTATGTTGGTTACATATAATTTGGGGAAAAAATCTATGCTGAATTTCAGGTTAAAACCTCTACTAACCATAAGCATTGTATCAATAATTTTGGGATTTACCCTGGGTTCATGTTCCAGCCCTGTTGATGCTACACCTGTTGATGATATTGCCACATCTGTAGCCGCCACACTCACAGCCCAACCAACCAGAACTCCCCCTCCAACGATTACAGGCATTCCCAGTCCAACCCAGATCCTTCCTCCCACGCCCACACCATCAAGCACGCCAACCCCTGGGCCATCCCCGACTGCAACAACTCCCCCATTACCTCCCGGAGATCCTCGTGATGGTTTGAATCTCTCCCAACCCTACTATGAGGATGCTTTCGATGTAAGCACAACCTGGGGAGGACCCTACAATGAGGCTGCCGCCAACATGATCAAAGATGGTTATCTTGAAGCGATCGATTACCTGGCAGACACCTATGTTTGGTGGAGCACTACATTGCCACAAGGGACAAATATATATGCTGAAACAACCGCTGAAATCTTCTCATGCTCAGGAAAGGACTCAGCCGGGATAGGGCTTCGTATCCAGGGAGAGACCCTGAACAGTGGTTACGCACTCGAAGTTTCCTGCGACGGATACTATCGCCTCCGCAAATTTTCTGCCGGCGTTGTGGAAACATTGATCGATTGGACAGCCTCAAATGAAATCCTGCAGGGTCCCAATGCAAGCAACACCATCGGGCTTGTCGCTCGAGGCAGTGCAATTCATGTATCGATTAATCGTGTCATTGTGGCGTCGACGGAAGATTTTTCATTCCAGACAGGTACATTCGCCTTATATGCCAATGCGCTTGAAACACCTGGACTTATTGTCCATTTTAAGGATTTTAAACTCTGGTACTTTTAAGCATGCCACACATTACGAACATCCAAACTGGATTGAATGGATAGGATCCTGATCCAAAAAAGTTGCCATGCAATATTCCAGCAGAAGACCATGATCACCAACCAAAATTGCATTCCAAAATTCGCGTGCACAAAACGCAGATCGCCCAAGACTGCCTCAACTACCCTTTGGCAAGTCTTTATCTATCTGGTTTGGGTCATATCGATATCTGGATGCATGGTTGAGACACCGACCAAAGTTGTCACATCTTTTCCGACGCATGAAGTTCCGACTCCAAGTGCTACCTTCGCTTACCCAACAATCCCCCCCACCGCGACTCGAACTCCGGAGCCAAGTTCCACTCCGCTACCAAATATATTAGATGGGGTAGGAGATGTACTATTCGAAGATGATTTCAGTTTCGACCGTGGTTGGGATTTATCACAACAAGAACGGGGTGCCATAAGTTTATCCAATGAACGTCTGGTGATCGCGATTCGAAAATCCCAATCCTTTCTTTATAGCCTGGCCCCAGATCTATCTTTGAGCGATTTTTTTCTCGAAGTCGATGTAAGAGCAGAACTATGTCAATCCGGGGATGAGTTTGGAGTAGTCTTTCGTGTCAACGAATCGCTCGAACATTATCGTTTCTCCCTCAATTGCAGAGGCGAGACCCGCTTGGTTCGAGTCCTATATGGTGAGTCCAGATCGCTCATGCTGCCATCCACCTTTCCATTTATCCGTTCCGGACCGATGTCAACGAATCGTTTGAGCCTGAAAGCCACTGGTGATACATTTCAGTTCTGGATCAATGGATTTGAGGTTTTTTCTGGCCGCGATATCCGATTGGTGGAAGGCGCTGTTGGTTTAGTCGTACGATCCAATCAGGGCAACCAGGCCACGATTTCTTTCGACAATTTCATTCTTCGAGAGGTTTTGCATACCGGAACCCCACAAGTCACAGGAACATCGCAGGAGAACAATGACAAAAAAACGTCCCTTCCAAAATCGGCTCAATGATCTGAGTCCCAAAGAGTGGATAAAATTTCAAAAATCATGGTTTATCCATGATCCACCTCGCAGACGGTCCGAAGTCCTCCGCCATCCAGCCAAATTCCCCGAAACACTTGCTCAAGAATTCGTGGAATTCTTTACAAAGAAAGGTCAAACTGTCCTTGATCCGATGGCCGGCACAGGATCAACCTTGATTGCTTGTCTCCGTTCAGGTCGTCATTCCTTTGGGATCGAACTCAACCCGGTCTATGCAGGGATTGCTCATGATTTAATTTCGGAAGAAAGAAGAAACCTCCCTGATACATTCAGTGATCTAAAGGCTGAAATCATCACCGGGAATGCCGCCAACCTCAACGATTACGATTTGCCAAGCATTGATTATGTTTTCACCTCACCACCCTATTGGGACATGCTACATGCACGTGGGGCTCAAACCCAACGTCAACGTCGAAAATCGTCCGGGTTAGATGTCATCTATTCTAAAGATCCAGACGATCTAGGAAATATTCCTGACTACGATGAATTTCTTGATCGCTTGGTAAATATCTACGCCACTCTCCCCGCAATTCTCCAGCCCAAAGCCTATCTAACCATCATTGTAAAAAATGTAAAGAAAGGTGGCAAAATCTATCCACTTGCATGGGATCTTGGGAAGCGTCTAGGAGAGATATTTACATTGAAAGATGAACGAATCTGGTGCCAGGACGATATCCGTCTGGCTCCCTATGGTATGGGTAACGCCTGGGTGAGCAACACGTTCCATCATTATTGTCTTCAATTTCGCTATGAACCTTAAAGAATATCCTATATGAACAAATATCCTGCCTCTCAACCTGATGATGGTCCTAATATGTGATGAAGAAGGGAGAATTGACTCGTTTATCAATCTTAGGCTGAGAATCGTCGACCCCTCCGACCATGGGCCGAAATAAAAGGTTCCTGAGCAGAATTGCATTCATGCTTGTTCCCGAGTATCCTTTGTACCATCTGAATTTCACATACCATTTTTACGAGCAGAAGAATGTATATTGCAATTGAGGGCGTAATTGGCGTTGGTAAAACGACATTAGCCCGACTCCTTCAACCCCATTTCAACGCTCAACTAATCCTCGAGGCTTTCGAGGAAAATCCATTCCTTTCCGATTTTTATAGTGATCGTGATAGATACGCTTTCCAGACCCAGATCTTTTTCCTTCTCAGCCGATATCACCAACAAATGGAAAATGTTATCCCTGTTATTGAAATCGGCGATCTGATTGCGGATTACACGTTTGAAAAGGATGCTTTATTCGCCCAGCTAAACTTAAAGGGTGACGAGCTCAACACCTATTATTCCGTCTACCGGGCACTTTCCGAACAAATTCATCCCCCAGACCTAACCGTATACCTCAAAGCAGATACACAGGTCGCCATGCAACGAATTGCCATGCGAGACCGGTCTTATGAACGCAATATGGATTTCAACTATATCGATGACCTGAATCAAGCCTATGACAGATTTTTCAGGGATAGAAAAGATCAGCGCGTTCTCATGATCGACACCAACAACTTGGACTTCGTCTCCCACACAGACCACCTCGAAAATATCAGTAATCGAATTCGTGCTGCCCTAGGCATCCCACCCTTCCAGACAGAATTACCGTTCCATGAAGGTTAGCAATGGTTCGTGTGACCCGGGAAAAATTGATTGATCTCGCTCGTGAAGAAACAGAAAGGCGTAGCCATACTGAAGATGTCATCTCTGGTTACCTGATCGGATCTGTAGCCAGAGGGAAACCTTTGATTGATGGCACCGCTGATATTGACCTGATCCTGATTCACCAATACGAACCTGCACGCCATCGGGAATTTATCCCACTCTCAGAAAATATCCACCTCGATATTTTTCATCACCACAGTGACCTTTATGCCCACCCTCCGGATCTTCGCATACATCCCTGGCTTGGTCCCTCCATCTGTGAACCTGTTTTTCTCCACGATCCCGATCATTTCTTTGAACGAGCTCAGGCAGGCGTGCGAGGCCAGTTCTACCAGATTGATAACATCCATGCTCGCTCCACAACCTTCCTGGAGAGAGCACGCTGCTTTAAAAAAGACATGACAGATGATCATTCCTGGATTGCCAACTATACAAAATCCATCCTCGAGTCTGTCAACGCCCTGGTATCATTGGACGGTTTTCCGGTCGCAGGGCGAAGGATGGCGGTGGTTCTTCGAGACCGGTTGAAGGACATGGGGTTTGAGGAGCACTTTATTACCTGCCAAAAATTATTGGGCGGTGATTGCCTGCATGCGACTCAGCTCCATGATTGGCTCCTTGCATGGGAAGGTGCATTCGACGCCGCAGGAAATCTATCTCCAGCTTTTCTTCCTGTCCGGAAAAATTACTTCCGTCACGCATTCCGAAACCTCATCGATTCAGAAAATTTTGAATCTGTCCTTTGGAATCTGATTACCACCTGGAATCAAGCTATTGAAATACTCGGAAATACCTCAGAAGCTGCTCCATACGAGATCCGATGGATGGACGTACGAACACAACTGGGAATCGCTCCCGAATCGAGAGAATTACGCGAAGCCGAACTGGAACATTATCTCGACAATATCGAGGTGATAGTAGAGAATTGGTTATGATTTCAGGGAGAGATCCACAAATACTGGAGGAATCTGAATGAAGAAGCGATTCGTCACGGTAGCTGGAAATATTGGTGTGGGAAAATCCACGCTCGTCGAACTTCTTTCAAAACGGCTGGGTTGGGAACCTTTCTATGAACCTGTAGGTGAGAATCCCTATCTGGCAGAATTCTATCGAGATATGCGGTCATGGGCTTTTCACTCGCAAATGTTCTTTCTCACTCGACGTCTCCGTGCGCATCGCCAACTATTGGATCATCCTACTTCCGCCATCCAGGATCGGAGCGTGTATGAGGATGCCGAAGTCTTTGCTCAGAATCTCTATTTACAACGGCATATGACAGAACGTGATTATCAGACATATCGGGAGCTTTATCAGATTCTGACTGATTTCCTCCCTCCTCCAGATCTCGTAATTTACCTGCGCGCTTCGATCCCGACACTAGAACGACGGATTGCACTACGTGGGCGGGACTACGAGAAGCAGATCCAACCCGAGTATTTGCATCGCTTGAGTGCCCTATATGAAGCCTGGATTATTAATTTCAAACTATGTCCAGTGCTTGCAGTACCTGCTGACGATCTGGATTACGTGGCTTACGATAGTCATTTGGATTTAATTGTTGCCAAGATAAACGAAAAACTAGCCGGGAAGGAAGAGGTAGTGTTCGAGGCTTCAGAGGTTGCCGAAGCTAATGGTCAATCCACGTAAAGATTGTCCTTGCTTAGGTACTGCAATTCCAGTACAATCGAAGTACGGCCGCATTTACATTCGGGTGACCGATTAGTATCGCCAAAGGAGTATTACCCGATGGATGTCATCAAAGTCTCGGCCTCCTCGCGTACATCCGCCGTCGCAGGAGCTATTGCTGGAGTTGTGCGAGAGCATAAAAGAGCTGAAGCACAAGCCATCGGCGCTGGTGCAGTAAATCAAGCCATCAAAGCTGTTGCAATTGCCCGCGGATATCTCCAAGAAGACGGTCTTGATATCGTCTGCATCCCTGAATTTACATCCGTAGATATTGAGGGCAAGGAACGAACTGCCGTCCGACTTGTTGTCGAAGTTCGATAAGCTTCCTGAACTATATCAAGATCCATTTCCTGGTCTTATTGCCCATTCTTCAAACTCGCCTCTATCCAAATGAACAATCCTGTCCCGCCAATAAACACGGTTGATGTTCGGATCATCCCGCATATGGGCAATCTGAAGGTTATTCTCAAGTGCTCTGTGGAAAATTCTATTATGGATCATCGCCAGGGAAGTTTCAGACCATTTACCCATATCGGGAATAGATGATTGGCATCCGGAGGTAAAGGATCTTAACTTAACGGAATTGAATCCGATACGCTTCCCACATAGATCTTGAAAGAAATTTCTCAATAAACTGATGAAAACCAAACCTGGAGAGGGGTTGATAAGGAACTATCCTAAGATTGATTCAATCGAAATTCAACTCTTGGAAAATCTAGCATTAACGTCTCTAACGCCAGACGAATATTGGCATTGCTGTCTATGGCTGTGATCGTATTCTGAAAAGCGCGAACAGCTCTAACGATCTGATCCTCAGGGAGATGATCCGAAAGAATTGCGATTTCATTTCTTCGATCTACATTACATACAGGTTTCTCTGATCCAAACCTGAGAACCATCATATCTCGCCAAAATCCAAGCCACAATTCAAGAACATCAATGCACTCCTTGCGTTGGTCCTCTGAAGATCCATATCTCCGCCTCAAACTTTCACTCCATGATTCAACATAATCAAACCGTTCAAATCGTCCAAAATGAATGAGTTCTTGAAGCTCATCTAACAATCTTGACCTACGCTCAAGTAAGTCAGGGCTGTTTGCAATAGCTAATGCATATCCTGGTCTTCCCCCAGAAATGCCTGCCAACAACTGAGCACGCTCCTCATTCTCACCATGGGTAACAAGATGCTCGGCAAGTAAAGTTGTTGGTAGTGAGCGTAAAGAAATCACCTCACAGCGAGAAACAATTGTTGGCAACAAGGATTCTGCCGACAAGGCCGTTAACATCATTACAACTTGTGGGGGTGGTTCCTCAAGTGTTTTTAAAAGGGCGTTTGCTGCTTGTTCTGTCGCCTGGTGAAATCCAACGATGAGTGCCATGCGTCGATCACCTTCATAAGGTGACAAGGAAAGTTTGGCTCGAAGTGCTCGTATTTGATCAACTTTGATGGATCGATCCGACTCCTCTGTTGTAATCAAATGTAAATCAGGATAGACCTCCTTGGATATTGCACTGCAAGGACGACATATGCCGCAATACTCTCCCACCTGTGGTGGATCGGTGCATGCCATAGCCTTAAGAAAACGGAGAGCAAGAGTCCGTTTTCCAACCCCGGGCGGTCCAGTGACTAGATACGCGTGTCTGACTCGTTTTTCAATCAGGTGGCGATGTAATAGATTAATAGCCCATTCGTGGCCGATCATGTCCCAATTCATATTCCAATTGTAGCCCAGCCTCACCCAAGGTCACAAGCAAAATGATCGACAGGATGCTTCTTTCCATAACATCCGCGAGATGATCCTTTCTCTTGTTCTCAATATCTTTTATGAAGTATAAATGCTCGAGACGAGCATCATGGATCCAGTATTTTTCGCACACTCCCTGCCAATTCGGGGCAATCTGATACTTGCACCTATGCGAGGCTATTCAGATCAACCCTATCGATCCCTTTGTAGGGCGATGGGTTCCGCTATGAGCTATACCTCTTTTGCAGGAGCGATAGGGATCCTGGAGAAGGACAAAGAGACCAACCTGGTCTTAAAATACATACCCGAAGAACGCCCAGTCGTTTTTCAAATCTATGATGACGATGAGAAGCGTCTCCTCGATGCAGCCAGAGAGATCTGTAAACTTAATCCAGACATGATCGATATCAATATGGGATGTTCCATCCGAGGCATCGCTGGTCGAGGAGCTGGGGCAGGATTGCTCAGGGATACAGCCAAAGCGGGAAAAATGATTAAAAGCCTTACTACCCATCTGGATGTTCCGATAAGTGCCAAGATCCGTCTTGGTTGGTCCCATCGGAGTAAGAATTACCTTGACATAGCCAGGGTAATTGAAGATGAAGGTGGCGCTCTCATTGCGGTGCATGCTCGTACAAGAGATCAGGGTTATGGGGGAAATGCAGATTGGGACGCCATTGCTGAAATCAAGGAGACAGTAGATATCCCTGTTATTGGCAATGGAGATGTGAAATCTATTGAAGATATCGAACGGATACTTTCCCACACGGGTTGCGATGCGGTTATGATTGGACGTGCTGCAAAGGGAAATCCCTGGATCTTCCAACGTCGGAAACGCAATGAGGTGCCTCTCGATGAAGTAGCACACATTGTGCACCTTCATTTGGAACGAATGATAGACTTCTATGGACAAAAATTGGGAATACTCCGTTTCAGGAAACATCTTGCAGCTTATCTTGATCCAATGGACCTTCCCAATCCTACTCGAGTCGCAATGCTCAAGTGCACATCAAGAACCCGGCTTCAATCAATGTTGTTGGAAATTGGCCTCGAGAAACCAGATAAAAATTATGCATTTTAAATAACCTCAACGATTGTTGATTTTTAGAATCAGGTTAAAGGTGCACTTTATGAGATTATTTGACAGCTGTGTTCCAACCTGGGGGGCAGCATCTTCCTGATGAGGGTGAGAGGGGATGACAATTTACCACCTTGAATGGATTACACTCGGTAATAATCCAACGCTCGCCTCACTTTTCATCCTTCATGTATAATCACTTCAAAGATAGATAAAGGTTAAATATGACTTCTTCAAATGGTGATAATCATCTCTCGCAACTAATCACTCGGATCCGTCGAAATCATGCCTTCGAACATGCTACAATTCATGTTCTTAGTGCGCGTAATCCAAAATCAACGATCGTTGGGCGCTCCGACCATCAGGGATTTTTTCTCTATACAAACCTGCCCAAGACTGCTGTCGAAGAGGGAGCACAAATTGCCTTGGATCGCCTACGGGCAGGTGAACATCGTCTGGCGATTCATCCTAATTGTGGAACAAACTTGCTCACGGCTGGGGTGCTTTCAGGTTTAGCGGCATATTTCTCAATACAAGGTTCGGGTGGAAAGGATCAACGGGGAAAGCTACAGCGCCTTCCATTGGCTATTATGAGTGCGATTTTGGGTTTAATCGTTGCACAGCCACTTGGTAGCCGTGTACAGCAATATCTCACAACGAAAGCGGATCCCGGTTTACTGGAAATTTCATCAGTGAAGAAATTACGCAGCGCGAAAGGCTGTTTGTACCGCATTCTCACAAGTCAATAACATGGCAGAGTACCCACCAACGATTTATCTCCTCTACGGGAATCATGATCTCGCATTCTCAGATTTCATCCTTCGTCTGAGAGAAAAAATGGGGGATCCCTCCACAGCGGATATGAACATCGACACCTTCTTACCAGGTAATTTTAATTTTGGAAGATTTCAACAAGTATGTGCCTCAATCCCATTCCTGGCTCGACGAAGGCTTGTTATCCTTGAGCAGCCGACACAGCAATCATCTG
>Ga0180437_10012447_pt1 | contig 10048 bp, 6 predicted proteins | sample SS_ome_4_FD_132410 | JGI IMG/M metagenome (GOLD analysis project Ga0180437, IMG submission 132410) | Hypersaline lake sediment archaeal communities from the Salton Sea, California, USA - SS_3_D_1 metaG | ecosystem: Environmental > Aquatic > Non-marine Saline and Alkaline > Hypersaline > Sediment... | reverse complement strand
GTTCTTCGAAATTCTCCGCGACCTACCCAGATTAAAGATTGGAATGATGAGGGATGGTCAAGGCTTCCAGAATACCTTGAATTATTAGAATCCTTTTTCGAGGTTGAGACAATCAGACAGAAATTGGAAACTTTTGAGTTGAGGGCAGCGACTGAACGAAAAATTAAGAAGCTGGAAAAGGATTTCTATGATGCTTCAGGAAGATTTGTCAGCGACATTTACATACAAAAAATGCTAGGAAAAGGTGAAAGTGTTGGAAAGGTAAAGTCATTTTTAAACCAAGTGGATTACAGACGACCGAACGATGATGGTATCGATGAATATCTATTTAAAGGAGCTCTTGATGTTCTAAAAATATGGTCATGTACTTTAAAATCAGTCAGAGGGACGTTCCCTCTAAGTCCTGGCATTTTTGATTATGTAATTTTTGATGAGGCTTCGCAGGTCGACCTACCCTCGGCAGCAACAGCCCTTTATCGAGCCAAAAGGGCCATTGTTGTTGGTGACCCTATGCAACTAACCCACATTGCTGGGTTAACTCGGGACATAGATAAAGGAATGGCTAAAATCCAAGGCCTAACAGAAAAGAAGGATATTTACCCTTCAAAAATAAGATACTGCGATATTTCCCTCTATAAATGTGCGGAGCATTCGCTAAACCAGAAACCTGTCCTACTAGCCAATCATTATCGGTCAGAAGACCAGATTATTGCCTTATGCAATCGGGCTTTTTACGGGGGACAATTGAAAATAATGACTACTCTTGACTATTCTCGATACCCCCGCAGTCTACCATCAGGCGTCCATTGGACTAATTGTGAAGGTGAAGTTTTCAAACATCCTGCGGGAAGTCGAATAAATCAGGCCGAGGTTCGATTAGTAAGCGAAGTTTTCCAAGACGTATTACAAAAAATATCAGGGACGAACCTAAGTATAGGTGTTGTAACTCCGTACTCCCGCCAGCAGGACGCAATACACAAAGCAATCTCTCAATCGACACCGGCAGAGCTTCTTGAGAAACACAATGTAAAAATCCTTACTGCTCACAAATTTCAGGGGTCTGAGAAAGACATAATGATATTTTCTTTGGTTCTTACATCTCGCGGAAACGGAAACAGTGACCGATGGTATAATATCTATCCTCAGATTCTAAATGTTGCCTTATCCCGAGCAAAGTATCTTTTATATATCGTAGGGGATAAAAACTTCTGCTATGGGCGGACTGGTGTACTAAAAAAACTGGTCCAAACTTACGATGAGCTTAAGAAGCAGGAACAAGCTGAGGAGTATTCATTACATGAAAAATTTGATACTCCAACCGAAAGATTCCTTTTTCAAAAGCTACAAAACATAGATTTTGAGAGTCTTAGGTACAGATTGATTCCCAAATTGGTGGTTAAGAGATATACTCTTGATTTTGGACTTGTGGGTAAGAAAAAAATCGATATTGAATGTGATGGGTGCCAGCATGAAATTATTGAGGGTTTCCCGGTGTTGGAGGATGTCGAAAGGGACGATTTTCTGAAAAAGGATGGGTGGGAGGTTATTAGATTTTCTAATCATGCAATTTTGGCTCAAACCGACATGGTCATGGAAAGTATTTTGAGTTTATTGAGAGATTGATGACTATGGCACTTCAGTTCACACAGATATTAGAAGCTTGTGCCTTGCGGGACTCACTCGGGTTTATGCGAAACTTACGAAAAAGGGATAGGGGGCTACCCTCTAGATATTGCGTAAAATACTTCAAGGATGATGCAGACAACGATTAATCAAGTGGACTGGGAAGTTTATGTTGCAGTTGCATAAGTCGTTTCTTAGTTTTGTGGACACTATCCAGACGAGGCTCCAGCATGTTAGGAAGCAGGCTATGGGAGATAGCTTGGGTCAGTCCATAAGCGGGATGATGTTGCCGTGGGTTATCGACGAACTGGAAAGCGAGCAGGAGTTTAACCGGCTAGTGGCAGAGACTGAGTCTGCTTTTTCTGGTGACCATCACAGGAAAGGCACCAAACTTTGGCACCGAGCTGTTCACAATTATTTCTGGAGGTCAGGTTACTACCTCGGCCTAGCCAGCGGAGAGTTTATAAACTTGGATGACTTCTTTTCTAAATACTGCGCTTCTTTTACCGAGCCCAAAGTGCAGATGACTTACCTTGCGCCTTTGGAATTCGTCCACTTTGCCCAGCCTTCTATGGATTTTGGCACTTTCCAAATCAAACGTTTCTCAGTACAGGAACTAGAAACCGTCCTTCAGCATCATATTAACAGCATTTTCTATCCCTGGGCAGCTATTAGCTCAGACTCCTTGAAATTGCTGTCGCAATACTGGTTTATCCAGATAACTGAGCCAGCAGACCCGTCTCAGATTGGCGTCTTCACCTTACCAGCTTCTTCTTCGGCTACGCTGCTATTCTCAGGATATGCGGAGAGGGAGTACACGGGGTTTCCGCTGGCAGTTGAATCGGCCTTGCGTCAGCTTTGCTTGTTCGATTGGCCTAGTATTGGTGAAGGACAACGTCGGACATGTAATGTCATGAGCCGAAGAGATGCTGAACATGCTGTCTGGTTGAAATTTAACGTGCCAATTGTCTTGAAGGTGAACGACGACCTCATAGATTTCCCGGAACGTATGCCCATCATCCCAGAACTCGAAACGGAACCCCTTCCAGACCCAAAAACCCAGGAAGAATTGGGACGTGTTCCGCTGGTTAAAGTCTACTTGGATAAGGCTGAAACCCAGCATTTCGTCATGTTTATGAAGCATATCGGGGATATGACACATTCACTGGAAAAGGATAGCGATAATTGGAGCTTTGTAGAAATTGCTCTTGGCTATTTTACGAAAGCATTCCTTACTCCGCCGAATCCTGATCAATTGCTATGGCACATCGTCATCATGGAGGCGCTCTTGGGCGAAGGACCTGATGGTATAACCGAACGTCTAGCCAGGCGGATTGGCCTGATTTTGGGTAAAGACAAGAATGAAAGAAAAAACATTTCAAAAAGGTTTCGGAAATTATACGACGTCAGGAGCTCATTAATTCACGGGAAATCTCAAAGTAGAGCCGATGTAACAGCGATTGTTGACGCCTATCGCTTCAGCAGACTTGCGATTCTCTGGTTCCTTAATTATCTCAGTAATATTCAGTCCGAGATTGCGAAGCGTAAAACTGGTGAAAAAATACCTAACCGCCAGGAAGTTCTAATGCTTATAGATGTCGATGTTGACAGGAGAACCCATTTACGCTGGCTTATGGATAGGGTGCCGAGTGATTTCCCCTATGTAGCAACATGGATAGAACGACCATAAGATGTGTACCAATCCTGCCTGTAATCAACGCACACTTATAACCTACTAAAGACGGTTAACTGAACAATCTAGCGTAAAGAGTTCAAATCTACACCAGAATTTATTGCCTACAACATGGTTACCTTCTCAGGCCAAGGAAAACGACTTGGATGACCACGGCCACAAAAAAAGAGGCTCACAAAATCACCGCATGTTACTGCTGCCCCTAACAAACTACTACTTCCCCACACAATAAGGTGATTCGGTGAACCTCAATCGTTGCTCTTGTTGCTTTAAAATGGCAATTGACCTGTAGCCACCAGCGAGAAAGCAGGCCACCAAAGACCGACAAACGTCCATATAATTAGTGACCAACCTGTGACCTTGCCCGAGAGCCAGCCGTATGTGTTGAGCCAGACCATGATATAGAGGACTAAGTATCCAGCGCAAGCCAGCGCCAGGAAGTCGCTTCTTAAGGCCTCGGGACCGGCTAAACTGAGAATTATGTAGACAATGGATATTAGTCCTACCGTAATACTGGCGTTGCCCACGAACTTCAGGTCTTTCGCTCCAGAAGCTAAGGCGTAACCGACGGTATTGTAAAAGAGCCCGTATGCGAAGAGCAGGGAGCCAACCCACGGGTCATTGAAAATGGTTGCCTGAATGATGGCGCCTATAATCGTGACTGTGCCCACCATCAGGGTAAGGACACCTGTCCCTTTAGCCTCCCCTTTGCCCAAGTTAAGTAATCCTACAGGTATCCACATAAGGCTAATTGCTATAAGTACTGGTATTGCCATCTCTATTTCCTCCTTTTTACGAATTGCCCTTCGGGTAAGCTGAGGTCAGTGCACACCGTAGACCCGGGTTACCCAGCCTCAGCTTACCAAAGGGTTTTGCCTAAGAAGTGTCTAAACAGCGGTTGACGGCAGCCCCAATCAGTTCACTTTTTAGGTTTCTCCCGATTATTGAGATTTTACTCTGTTGGGCACTTTTAACTTCTTGCCAGGAAACCTCTCCCGAGGCAAGTTGTCCCACCACCCATTGGTTATCGACCTTGAATATTCCTTTGGCTCTGACTATTTCCTCCCCCAAAAGGGTAGAATTTAACAACTCTTGAAACAGCTTTTCCAGTTTTTGCCGGTCAAAAGAAAGTTCATAAGTGCAACCAAAGGATTCATAGCCTAACGCATCTTCACCCTCGTGGGTGTGGAGAAGTCCCTCTTCTTCTCCTTCCTCTATCGGAGAAGCTATTTCCACTTCAAAATCCGTGGACAAGAAAGAGGCAGCGGAGAGGGCTGATTGGTATTCGCTCCACTCCACTGCCCCAAACTCGGTCATTAGCACAGGAACTTTAGGATTGATCGCCGATATAGCGTCTTTAGTAACCGCAGCCTCTATTTTTTTGACTTTATCACATTTATTTAACAAAACCACATGGGCATTTTTTACCTGAGACTCAACAAAATGTCGGTTGCGCCGGTAAAAACTGATGAAATTGGTAGCATCGGTAATCAGGATATTATGAGTCTCTTTGATGATATCCTTGAATAATTCGGCGTGTATGATGTACATAATCTGCGTTATCTGAGCCACCCCAGTCGGCTCAATCATTACCCTCTGTGGATTAAAGGTTTTGCTAATATCCAACAACTGTGACCTGAAGTCTGTTTGAAGGGTGCAACAGATACAGCCGCTGGGCATTTCTACTACTTGAGCGTCCTGACTGGCTAACAGATCGCCATCTATACCCACCTCGCCGAACTCATTTACCAACACTACAATTTTTTCATCTTGCCCCCATTCCTTGAGAATGTTAGTGATAAGAGTGGTTTTGCCGGAACCTAAGAAACCAAAAACAATATCAACAATCATCCCTCAGCATTCCTACCTTATTTAGGCGTTCCACTTTGCCCGCATCGCCTCCCAAGTCATACCGCTCAGGGCATCCTCAGCCAGTGGCACCGCCCAGGCATCTAGTTTGGCCCAGACACTATTGTCGTAACTGGTTCCAAACTCCAAGGCACATGCTCCCCCGGCACTGATAAAGGGAGTCTTGTCTCCGAGTGCCTTAAGCTTTGCGCAAATCCTGGGGAAGGCAGTCATGGTGGTGGTCATCAGGGCTGTTCCGGTGGCCATAACCGGCTTATGCTCTTTAACTGCAGCTACGACCTTATCTACCGGACAATCTGGCCCGAGATTGATAACCTCAAAACCACCAGCATTGAGAAGAGCATTGGCAATAACCTGACCGATGTCGTGGATATCCCCTTCGGCAGTATGGGTGACCACCTTACCCTTCATCGTCCTGGCCTTGCCCATTTTCTTCTCGCATAGGGAGATGCCAACGTTCATGGCATCCGCAGCCAGCATGACCTGAGGCAAGAAGTAAACGCCCTCGTCCCACAGACGGCTCACTTCATCCATGCCGGCGACAAGTCCCTGTTCAATGACAGTCACCGGGTCTTTGGCAGCTAGGACATCATTGACCGCCGCGACAATGCCTTCATCATCACCCTTGACCACGAAGCCGGCAACCTTCTGTAAAGCGGGGTCCTTTGAGACCTCTCGTGCCTCTTTCTTTTTTACTTCCAAATCAAGGTCGTAACGTTTAAAGATGTTTGAGTAATCTGTCAATGTTTTCACCTTTTTCCCCCTTCTAGAGATTGACTCTCAGTGATTTCAGGAAAACCACCCGGTTCTGCTACTGCTATTTAAGTCCATAGGAGTCCGGATTGAAGCCTTTAACATCTTTGTACTTCTTCAAGCACATATCCACGAAGTTTGCTTCATCATCTGGAAGAGCTTCCATATCCGTCACCGCTTTCTCTAAGGCTTCTTTTTCAAAGACGGTCAGTTTCATCTTGGCATCACCCGTGATGATACTAGCTGCCTCCATGGCTGCAGCCCTAGCCCTGGGGTAGTATCCCTTAGCCGTGTTCTTGACGATGGCATTGCCTATCTTCCAGGCATTATCAGGCGTCAGGATAAGGCTGTGAGAATCCCGGTACATGTCAGAGTTGACCAGAATCTCTTTCATCTCTTTCTGGTAGCCCAATTCGATGGCGGTGTTGAACTGGGCACAGTCCCAACCGGTTATCTCGGCGAAGACCGAGGGTGTAGTGGCGCCGAACATGTCGTGGTATTCCACAGCCTCGTTGCTCCAGGCGTCACACACGGCAGCAATCAGGTTGCTGCACAGGTCGGAGTGAGCGCAGGCGCTAGCCTTGCCCTCGGTGGTGATAGGTATCCCGGTCATGGCCTTGATGATGGGATTCTCATAGGCGCAGTCCTCGCCGGGCCCGGTGGCACCGCACTCATAGGCTACCAGCGTCCGGGCAGCAGCCATTGCCCGAGTTAGAGCGGCAAATACGTGAGGCACATCTTTGGAGGTCAAGCCTCCTGCCATGAACACGGCGGTGTTGGCCTCTGAGCAGTCGGTGTCCCCACCAGCAATGCAGTTATTCGCCTTAGCAATATCAACAATCTGGTTCCACATCCACTCCATGTCTATGGACCCCAGATAGCCGATGGCGAATAGAAGACCGCCGACATCCTGGCGGATAAGAGCATGGTCAAAAATCTCCTTCCCGCCCATGGACTCAATACCGAGGACGTCAGCATACGGGGCGCACGCCTTAAAGGATTCAATGACTTCCTTGGCATAATCGCTTGTCCGCATGTGGCAAATCTGCGGCTTGCGAAGGTCGGCGATGCACAGTTGTTGACTGGCAAGTAAGCCGTATTTGGCCTTGTAGTCATCCATCTGCCTAGCCGTCAGGGCAGCAATATCTGCGCCCCAGTCGGTGTTGTGGCACATCTGGAAGATTTGCTCCTGATGGATCAGTAGAGTGGGATGCCCCACAATGGGCATTCTTTCCAAGGCATCATTGTTCATCTTTTCGAACTCCCGCAGCAGGGTATTCTTGGTCTTTTCACTGCCCGGCCTGGGATGGGGAACCACCTGGGGATGAACAAACCCTCCCCCAAGCTTTATTCCTCGCTTGGTAGTAACCGGGTTCTTGGCAGTCCCGAAAATCATCTCTTCGCCGCTTTTATAAGCCATCTGAGTAATTGGTTTCCTTGCCATTTTTTGCCCCCTTTTGTTTACTAAACAGTTTGTTCCTACCTGTTTACCTTTTAATTTACCTACTTGGCATCACCTCCTTAACAGAACACGCTTCAATTTCTTTTAAGCATTGCTCTGCCATATAAAAAATAAGTGGATTTACGCCAACTAAGCACTTAATTTTTTAAGTACTTAATAGGCTCAAATCCACCTATTTTATTCGCCTACATGATACCCCCCCTCACCTATATGGTGCCCTGCTCACTTACATGCAGACTATATTTAATTTTCTTCCCACTATGTAAAAGAACACGTCTATTCAGGTTCTAATAGACATTATAACTACTGATATTTAGGGGTTTAGCCTTTATATCACCTCGCGGGATTAAAAGAAAAAAACACCAATTATATTTTATATTATAAGATATTTATCAATAATTTGTCAATAGAAGATACTCATGCATTGGAGTTAAAAAATTTTAAAAATAAGGTGTGGTAACTTTCCCTAGCTGGCTTAGCACTGGCAGAAGTTTTAAGCCAGCTTCCAGAATTTCCTTAATCACAAAATGCGAGAGAATCTCTAACTTTTCCAGTTGACATCCAAGATACCACTCAGTATATTAAGATTGAGGATCCTAATTACTCTTAGGTGATAGTCGCCGCTATGATAGTTCGAGCAATAGCCTGATAAGCAGCGCTGGAAAAGGTTTTTGAACGATTAACCCCGACAAATTTGCAGAAGAAAAGTGCAAAATTAAAAGACTTTTTTATCAATAGAGGAGCTATGGGAAAACTGGGTATAGCCCTTGATTTGGGAACCAGTGGCTTCAGAGGGCAAGCCATTGATCTGGATGACGGGAACAAAATAATCTCTACCGCCATTACCACCCGACATCCCTTGCCCGGGGCCAATGTAATCGACCACCTGCATTTTGCCTTGGATGTTGGACTGGGAATCTCCCATGATGTAGTTATTCATGCCGTCAACCGGGTTATCGATAACCTTAGAATTGAAAAAAACGACGTGATACGAGCGGCTGTCTGCGGTAACCCTATTCAGCTTTCTCTTTTCAGGGAAATCGAGATAAGAGACCTGGCCTATGCCGGAAAACGGAAATTGGAAGCTCTCGGAGTGGTCCCTCCCAAAAGAGACGCCCAAATATTTAAGGCCCAAGATATCAGAGGTCTTAACCTGTCAGCCGGCGTAGAAATATTGGTGCCACCGGCGGTTCGCCACGAGATTGGAGCCGACGCCCTGGCCATGATGATCCAGGCAGGTGCGCTGGACAGAGAAGAAATCGCCATTGTCACTGACTACGGCACTAACAATGAAATGTCCCTCATTGTAGGGGGAGTCGTTTACACCGGCTCTACGGCTGCCGGGCCTGCCCTGGAAGGGCAACATATTGAGGATGGCCTATTAGCTCTCCCCGGTGCCATCTCTGATGTTGAGTACTATTTCCCCGACGCAAGTTCTCCTGGGGGTGGACTTCAGTGTTTTGTCCTTGACCAGGATATGTATGTCCAAAAAGGGGATAAGGTGGTCCCCAGCTCGGGAAGAGTCCTGGATACAGGAGATTTAGAGGCGGTGGGCATTACCGGCACCGGAGTGGTTGCCTTACTCAGCCAGGGACTAAAAGCCGGCCTGATTAAACTTCCCAAAATTGATACAGGAGACAGTGAAATTAAACTTGCCAATGGTGTTAAGTTTACCGAAGACGATGTTAAGGAGGCGGGTAAGGCTATTGGCGCGGTAAGGGCGGGGCATGTAGCCCTTTGCCAGGCAGCCGGTATATATATGAGTCAAATAGAAACGGCTTATATGTCTGGCGCCTCTGGAACCTATGTCGATGCCCTGAAAGCCCAGCAAATAGGCATGATACCATCAGGTGTTAAAAGAATCTTCCAGGTAGGAAACACCTCCCTGGCTATGTCCAGGGATATGGTTAAAAGCGTGGATGAACTGTGGAACATGCAAAAGATGGCCAACGAGCTGCGCCAACACCACTGCATGTTTGCCGAGTCTGAAGTTTTTAAGCAGGTCTACATGCTCGAGCTTTCTTACTGGACTGAGGGTATGCCCATGAAGATGTATCAACAATTTCTTAAAAAATACGGGCTCCCTCCCCTAAATGAGGTCAGTGAGGTTCCGCAGGTTACTAAGACTGTGGAGAGGGACATACCTGATTTAGGAGTTAAAGGCCTGCAAATTATTCCCGACATTGGAGAACTGAAAAGGATTATTTTCGAGGGCTGTATCGGCTGTGAGAGGTGCACTGAGGAATGTCCTGAGGGCGCCCTTTCCCAGGATGAGCAAGAGGATGGTTTTGGTATCATCATTGATCTGGCTCTATGTGATGGTATGGGCTGTAGTAGATGTGAACGGGCCTGCAACGAAAAGGTGTTTAACCTGAATAAACTGCTTACTTCTGGAATTAAAGTCAGATAAAGTAGATGTTCAGTGGCGTAGGAGAAATGACCATAGACCGGACAAAGGCAGACGCTCTAATGATAGCGGCCTTGAAAAAGGTGAAGGGGCTCGTGGAAGCCAGCCCTTTTTCTGAAAAGGATAGTCAGCAGGTATTGGGCATCGAGGAGGATGCCGAAAAGCGCTCCCTGATGGGTCTGGGTAAGGTCACCAACACCGGGGTAAGGGAGGTGCTGACTTGTGATTTGGTCTATGTTGC
>Ga0180437_10012445_pt1 | contig 10050 bp, 5 predicted proteins | sample SS_ome_4_FD_132410 | JGI IMG/M metagenome (GOLD analysis project Ga0180437, IMG submission 132410) | Hypersaline lake sediment archaeal communities from the Salton Sea, California, USA - SS_3_D_1 metaG | ecosystem: Environmental > Aquatic > Non-marine Saline and Alkaline > Hypersaline > Sediment... | reverse complement strand
ACAGGCTGACAAAAATGATTTTTTCGAAAATGATAATCCGGCAATTATCAAAATTGCTGTTTGCCCTGACTTTCACAAAGGCGCTGGCATTCCTATTGGAACTATTTTGGCCACTAAGGGTTTTTTTGTTCCCCAGGCCATTGGAAATGATGTCAATTGCGGAATGAGGCTTCAGCTGACAGGTTTTGACTATGATACGGTAATGGCTAAAAGGAATGAGTTAGAAGCGGTTTTTAGAAAGATTTTTTTTGAAGGCGGCAGAAATATTCCCATGATCAGAAGCCAAAGAGAACAGCTTTTGTTAAACGGGCTTTTCGGGCTTATTGAAGCTGTTCCCAAAACGCAAAGACAAGGTTTGTGGGCTCATTTTCATGACCTGGTTAATATCAGCACTTTGGAAAGAATTCATTCTTTTGGCTCCTTTGACGCGCTTTCTACCCTTGGCCTTGAAGATTTTCTCGGACGAGAGAATGAATTGTCGCGCGATAATCAAATCGGTTCAATTGGCGGCGGCAATCATTTTGTTGAGCTGCAGGTAGTTGAAGATATTATTGACAACTCTACTGCTCATGCCTGGGGAATCTGCCAGAGGCAAGTAGTGGTGATGATACACGCGGGATCTGTAATGCTTGGCCATCATGCTGGCAATGTGATAAGAAGTGAGCTGAAAAAAGTCTTTCCACCAGGGTTGGAGCATCCAGATAATGGTATTTTCCCAATGTCTTTTACTGGCGCCAATGCTGTTTCCGCTCGAAAAATCATGAGTGCTATTTATAATGCCGCTAACTTTGCCTTTGCGAACAGGCTGTTTCTTTCTTTGATGGCCTATGAAGGAATGCGACGCGTTTGCGGTGAAGCTCAGTATAAGCTTCTCTATGACTCGCCGCATAACATGGTTTGGAAAGAAAAAGTTGGCAGCCATGATGTCTTTGTACATCGTAAAGGCGCCACTCCGGCCAGGGATACAGAGGCAATGAATGGAACTCCTTTTGCCTTTTATGGCGAACCAGTTCTTGTGCCAGGATCAATGGGATCTTCGAGCTTTATTCTTCGCGGACTTGGTTGTGTTGATTCAATGTCAAGCGCCAGCCATGGCGCTGGCAGAAAATTGTCATGCGGCCAGGCTCTTAGGATCAGCGAAAAAGAGTTTCAGAAATTTTTAAGTGAATTTTGGGCTGTAACTCCTGTTAATTTAAATGATCCATCGATTGCGTTTAGAAAAGATATTGTCAAAGCAAAACTGCTCGAGCTTAAAAAGGAGGCGCCTTTTGCATACAAAGGCATTGGACCGGTAATTATGACTTTAAATGAAGCTGGCATTGCAGCTTCAGTGGCAAAAGTACGGCCAATTATGACTATTAAAGCATAAAAACGCAGGCAGACTAAATTTAGTCTGTCTTTTTTTGTTAATTATGAAAAGTATTTGACAAATATTATAGTAATTGGTAAGATGATATCTTAATATAAATAATTTGACATTTTTACCTAAAATAAGTCAAATATTACTATATTATCTTATATTAGATATATTCTCTTGACAGGTATACAGAAAGGTGATATGGTATAGATATCATTTAATAAATAAGCAATTAGTAGTTGAGCTTGTCCGACACAAAATGAACTTTATGATCAACTACAATGTAAAAAATAAGCAAGCTGTAAGACAATTATTAGACAATCTTTTCTCAGAATTGCCAAGTCGAGAAAAGGATGTTTTGATTCGGAGAAATCAACTATTACAGGAGTTAGCAAAGAAAGAAACATTAAAGGAAATCGGTGATGAATATAACATCACTAGAGAAAGAGTACGTCAAATTGAAAATGAAGGAGTTAAAAAATTACTTAAAGCTCTGGAAAATGAAAGAGACTTACTTAAAATGATTTCAGATGATGTTTCAGTCTATCTTGACAGAAATGGCGGAGCTGTATTAGAAGATCATTTACTTGAGAATTTTGTAGAACAATTAGATCTGCAAACTTATAATCAAAACGCAGTTTTGTTTATTCTAGATCAGTTAATTGACATTGTTGAAAGAAAAGCAGAGAATTCTGATTTTCACATTTATTGGGTCAAATCTGACCTTGATACTGACCATGTTATGGATTTGGTTGAATCTTTAGCCTTACATTTAGATGAAAGGAATAAACCATATTCATCTGAGGAATTAATTAACTATTTAACTGGTCATGATTTGGTTAAATCAAAAATAAATCATTACAATTCATTTATTGAAGCTCATGATGATCTAGAATTATCTCATCTTTTACAAAATTATTTAAATTTAAGTAAAAAGGTAAATAAAAATATTTTAGATCAGTGGGGATTAAGCAATTGGCCAGAAATTAGACCGAAGAAACTTTCAGACAAAATCTTTTTGATATTTCAAAGCCATAATAAGCCTCTTCACTTTACAAACGTTGCTGATCAGATTAATGAAGCAGGTTTTGACAAAAAGAAAATTTGCGCAGCTACTGTACATAATGAATTAATTGCCAATAAAGATTATACTTTAGTCGGAAGAGGTATTTATGCCTTAAAAGACTGGGGTTATGAAAAAGGAACAGTGGCTGATGTAATTGAAAAGATTTTGAAAGAAGGCGGACCAATGGAAAAAGATGCGATTTATGAGCAAGTTTTAAAGCAAAGAGTTGTTAATAAATCAACAATTTATCTTTCATTGATAAATAAAGAAAAGTTTGTCAAAGTAGATAATGGAAAATTCGGATTAAAAGTTTAATAAATTATATACATAAAAAACGGGCAAATAGTATAGCTCGTTTTTTATTTGTAAAAAATTTAATAGTTTATTTTTTCCTTAATAATTAATAATATGGTATAATAATATCAAATGTGAATTTTATGGAATTCAGTGGATTTGAAATTGATTTTAGTTTTCTCCAGCAATTAGGACAAGTCCCATTGTATGAGGCTTTTTGGATTTTGTTTTCTAAAGGTGGCTGGATTGTTTTTTTAATTATTTTACTCTGGGGATTGGGAAAGCTTTGGATGTTTTGGCGCAGTAATATTTTTGCTGCCAAACAATCATACGTATTATTAGCGATTGATATTCCTAAGCAAAACCTTCAGAGTCCAAAAGCAGTTGAAAATATATTTGCAGCTTTAGCTGGCGCCCATGGCGATCCAAATATAAAAGAAAAATATATTGATGGATATTTTCAGGTGGGTTTTAGCTGCGAGATTGTCAGTATTGACGGGTATGTTCAATTTTTAATCCGTACACCAGTTAAATTTCGTGAATTAACTGAAGCAGCTATTTATGCTCAATATCCAGAGGCTGAAGTGACTGAAGTTAATGATTATGCCAGCGCAGTTGATATTACTTTTCCAAATGAAGAGTATGGTCTTTGGGGCTCAGACCTTGAACTGGTTCGGCCATATTATTATCCGATTAGAACTTATGTGGAATTTGAACATTCTTTATCTCAGGAATTTAAGGATCCAATGGCTGCTATGCTGGAAATAATGAACAAAATAGGTAAGGGCGAGCAGATATGGTTCCAAATAGTCATTATTCCAGTTTTAGGACATGATTGGAAAGAAGAAGGGGTAAAGGCTTTAAATAAAATTTTAGGCATTCCAGAAAAGGTAAAAAAATCAAAAACTCAAAAAATATTTGAAGCGCCGCTTGAATTTGCAACTATGGCAAAGGAGCAATTAGTCGGCGGCGGACAAGGTCAGGCAGATGATGCAAAATCAGAAAGTAATATGCTTGCTTATTTGCCGCCGCATCAAAAAGCAGAAGTTGACGGCATTGGAAGAAAAATCAGCAAAATTGGTTTTAGAACAAAAATGCGTTTTATTTATTTATCAAAAAAGGAAGTAATGAAAAAAGGTTTAGGAGTATCTGGTATGTTTGGAGCAATAAAGCAGTTTAACACTGAGGATTTAAATGCGATGAAGCCGCAGGGCAAGACCAAGACAGTGGCAGCTTATATTGGAGCAAAAAGAAGATTGGCTAGAAAACAAAACCAAATCATGAAATATTATAAGGGCAGATCTTTAGATTCTTATGGCGATCCTTTTTATTTAAATATTGAGGAATTAGCAAGTTTATATCATTTTCCTGCTATTGAAGTGAAAGCGCCTTTAGTCCAAAAGATTGAAAGCAAAAAAGGCAGCGCGCCTATTGGCTTGCCAACAGAAGTTGCAGAGGAAAAACCTGTGCTCGGAGCGCCGATTGCTGAAGAAACAGAAGCAGAAAAAGAGCCAGAACCAGTGGTTGATTTTGATACTGATGATTTTGAAAAAAGATTTGCAAAAGACAAAACAGGCCAAACCACTAAATCAAGAAAAGAATATATTAAAGAAAAGTATGATTTGCCAGATGAGATGCCAGAAGAACCTCAAGCAGAAGATGAAGAAAGTACTGCCAAAGATGTTCCTGATAATTTGCCTTTTGTCTAAGCAAAATATGAATTCATTTGTTTATTTTTATCTTTTCTAATTTCGTGTTTTTAATTTTATAAATTATTATGCCTGACATTGATCCAAGCATTGCAGTGTTTGCAGAAACCAACTTTCGAAATGAAAGGCGGCGTTTTGGTATAAAAACTGATGACAGGCGTCGTCATACTTATGTTGTGGGAAAAACTGGCATGGGCAAATCTGTGTTTTTAGAAAATCTTATTTATCATGATATTATGACTGGAAATGGAGTGGCAGTGGTTGATCCTCATGGGGATTTAGTTGAAACTGTCTTAAAGTTTATTCCTGCAAACAGAGTTAATGACGTTATATATTTTAACCCAGCTGATATTGATTATCCTATTGCTTTTAATGTTTTGGAAAAAGTTGATCCAAAATACAGGCATCTGATTGCTTCTGGCTTGGTCGGAGTATTTAAAAAAATCTGGGCTGACAGTTGGGGGCCTAGACTTGAATATTTATTGAGAAATGCAATATTAGCTCTTTTAGATTATCCAGACAGCACGTTGCTTGGAGTAAACAGGGTTTTAATTGATAAAGAATATCGGAAAAAAGTTGTGGCTAAGATTCAGGATCCAGTAGTAAAAATGTTTTGGCAGGATGAGTTTACAAAATATAACCAGCAGTTTTTGACAGAGGCCATCGCTCCTATTCAGAATAAAGTGGGGCAGTTTTTATCCACTTCTTTAATTAGAAATATTTTAGGCCAGGTAAAATCAACCATTGATATGAGAGAGATTATGGATGAAAAAAAGATTTTATTGCTAAATTTGTCAAAGGGAAGGATAGGAGAAGATGCCTCAAGTCTTTTAGGGGCGATGATTATTACAAAAATCCAGCTGGCTGCTATGTCCAGAGTTGATATTGCAGAAAAAGAAAGAGAAGACTTTTATTTATATGTTGATGAGTTTCAAAATTTTGCAACAGAAAGTTTTGCAGGTATTTTATCAGAAGCCAGAAAATACCGTTTAAATTTAATAATTGCTCACCAATATATTGAACAGCTGGGTGAAACAGTAGAGGCTTCTGTTTTCGGCAATGTGGGAACAATTATTTGTTTTCGTGTTGGTGCTGCAGATGCAGAGGAATTGGTTAAGGAATTTACTCCTAAATTTAATGAAGAAGATTTGGTTAATTTACCAAAATGGCAAATATATTTAAAATTGATGATTGACGGAGTATCTTCAGATCCTTTTAGCGCTGCTACTTTGCCTCCAAGAGCTGAAGATACTGGGAATGAAGAAAATATTATAAAAGTTTCACGCGAAAGATATGCTAAGTCCAGAGAATTGGTTGAGGAAAAAATTGCTCGCTGGAGTGGAGTGGAAACAGAAGAAATGCTTATTCGTGAAGAGCAAAAGCTAAAAGAAAAGCCAGGGGGAAAAGATACTGAGGTGTTTAATAAGTCAATTAATTTTTTAGACAGCTTGCGAAGAAAAGTAATGCCACCCAAAGAATTAGAAGAGGCTGAGGAAGAGATTGAAGAAGTAAAAGAAGAGGTGAAAGAAAAAACTGAAGAATCTATTGTAAAATGCGACTGGTGCGATGTACGGACTAGGATTAATTTTAAACCGTCTCCGGATAAGCCAGTTTTATGTAAAGAATGCTTGAAAGACTATAGGCGAATGCAGGCAAAAGGAATTGATCCGCCGAAAAAATTGGATAAAAAGCCAGAAGAATATATGCGCCGGACACCTCGAAGCCATAATCAAAATTCTGCCAGAAGATCAGAAAGGCCAAGATATGACAGGCCTCAAAGAAAACCAAGGGTATATGAAAAAAAGCCAGCAGCGCCTTCTGCTTCAATAAGCCTTGATGATGCAATGCAAAAAAGGCCTGTGTCTTTTAGTAAAAAAAGAACAGAACAGACTAAGTCTGTTGCTGGCCCTAAAAGTGCAAAAAGTCTATCTGATGTGATGCAAAGAAAGGCAGCTGCTTCTATCCGGCCGCCAATGCAAAATCAGGGAGCAGAAAAGGATGTTGTAGAGGGAGAAGAAATTGAGTTATAAAATATCAAATAACAAATATATTTTAATAGTCATTGGTTATTGGTCGTAGCTGCCAGTTTGGTTTTTAGTCATGGTTATTGGAAAAAAAACCAAAACCTAATGACAAATGACTATACAGGCTGCTAAGCCCAATGACTATAAACTGATTTTATGAATAAAATTGCTAAAATTGGAGGATTGATAATTCTCTTTTTATTTATCTCAATACCTGCGCAAGCGCAGGATACTGATTTTAACAATGAATTAGCCATAGAAATGGGAAAATATGAGTGGATTATAAAAAGCTTTGACGTGGTAATTGATTTAAATGAAGATGCCAGCTTTACAGTGGAAGAAAACATCTTAACCCAGTTTAATGTCACATATAAGCATGGTATTTTTCGGTATATACCTTTAAAGTACAAAAAGTTAGGCATTTTTAATTATTATTTAAAAGTTAAAGAGCAAGGCATTTATAAAGCAGATGGAACAGACTGGAATTATGATCAGACAAAAAGCGGTAAATTTACTGAGTATAAAATAGGCAGCGCATATGAATATCTTGATCTTGGAGATCATCTTTATAAAATAGTCTATGATGTCAATCGTGGTATTAGATTTTTTGATGATCATGATGAATTGTACTGGAATATTACTGGTACAGACTGGGAAGTTCCAATAATGAAATCAAGCGCAAAAATTATTTTGCCAAAGGAAATTAATGAAAATGAATTAAATTTTGTTTGTTATACAGGATATTTTGAAGAAACTGAGCAAGACTGTTCATATGACTATGATGCAAATACCAGAACTGTTACTTTTTTAGGTCCAACTGGCATTGAATATGATAATTATTTAACAATTGCCGTCTGGCTGCCAAAAGGTTATTTAAATGAATCGTCTGCTGCTGCAAAACTTGGATATTTTTTCCGAGACAATTATGCTTTAGTTGTGCCAATATTTGTTTTTATATTAATGTTTTTACTTTGGAATAAAAAAGGCAAAGATCCAAAGTCAAACAAGCCGATAGTTGCTCAATATGATGCCTGTGATTATTTAACTCCGAGTGTAGTACGGGTAATTGAAAAAGAAGGCATGTTTAATCCGCATGATTTACCGTCAGAAATTGTCCATCTGGCTACAATGCGTATTTTAAAGATTAAAGAAATTGATCCAGATAAGAAAAAATATAAGATAATAAAGCGAAGAGATTGGAAAGGCAATAAAAAATTAACTTCATATCAAAAATATTTATTAGATCAAATTTTTACAAAGAAAGGCAAACCCCAGACTGAGGTTGATTTAGACGAGTTAAAGTCAAGGTTTACATATAAAGATGCGCAGCAATATAAAAAGTTAGGTACAGCTGATATTAAGAGCAAAGGATATTATACAAATCCAGTATCAGCCAAAGGATTATATATTGGATTGGGCATGTTTTTATTAATGGGCAGTGTATTTTGGGGAGTGACCACGGCCAGCGGTTTGAATTTTTTCATTGGACTGATAAGCACAATTATTGTTATTGCTTTTGGTGTGGTAATGCCTAAAAAGTCAAAAAAAGGAATAGAAATGCTAAATTACATTAAGGGTTTGAAAGAATATATTAATGTGGCTGAGAAAGACAGGATTAAAGGAGAAGAAGCTGCCAATATTTTTAGTAAAGTATTGCCATTTGCCATGACCATGGGTTTAACTGATAAGTGGATAAATGCATTTGAAGGGATTTTAAAAGAACCGCCAGAGTGGATGGAAGTTAAAGATCCGGCAAATTTTACTCCAATTTACTTTTTAAGCACTCTAAATAAATTTGAAACCACCACTAACAAAGGATTTGCACCAGCATACAGATCTGGGGGCAGCTCATCTTCCAGCGGATTTTCTGGCGGTGGTGGATTTTCCGGCGGCGGCTTTGGCGGTGGAGGAGGAGGATCCTGGTAAATCCTAAATTCTAATGTTTAAAATTATAAAAAATGTTTGGGTCGTTTTAATTTTAAAAATTTAAAAATTGTTTGGGTAGAAATTATGGATAAAATTCGACTTCAAAAATACTTAGCAGATTGCGGAATAGCATCTCGGCGCAGAGCCGAGAAGTTTATTATGCAAGGAAAAGTCAAAGTTAATGGCAAAGTTGTTAAAGAACTTGGCACAAAGGTTGATTTGAAAGATAAGATTGAGTTTAATGGCAAAATTGTTAAGCCAATAGAAAAAAGGATTTACATAATGCTAAATAAGCCAGTTGGATACTTATCCACAGTGAGAAAAAGTAAAGAAAAAGGTAAAACTGTGCTTGATTTAGTAAAAGAAAAGCAAAGAATTTTTCCAATTGGCAGATTGGATAAAGACTCAAGCGGGCTTTTAATTTTAACAAATGACGGCGATTTAGCATTAAAATTGACCCATCCGCGATATACAAAGGAAAAAGAATATGAAGTTGAAGTTAATAAGCCAATAACTGCTGATTTTGTTGAAAGGATGAAAAAGGGAGTGATAATTGAAGAGGGAAAAACTTTGCCAGCAAAAGTTAAACAATTTGGATTAAGAAAGTTTAATATTACACTAAAAGAAGGAAAAAAGCGGCAGATTAGACGAATGTGCGAAAGGTTGGGCTTTGAAGTAAAAAAATTGCACAGAATTAGAATTAATAAATTAAAATTAGGAAATTTAAAAGTTGGAGAATTTAAGCATTTAGATGAACAAGATATTAGAAAATTAGCATAATTTTAGCTGTTAATATCATTCAAACCATGAATTTGAAGTGTGTTATAATGAAAACAGGTATATTTTTAAATAAATATGGAATTTTTAGCAAATAACTGGCAATACATATTAGCATTTCTCATTTTAATTTTTATATTATGGTACTATCGGGACAAGCTTTTTGGCAGAAAATTATTATCAAAAAAATCTACTTTAAATTTATTTACTGAAGATTTAACTGAAAAAGCAAAGAATGGCGAATTAACACCAATAATTGGCAGAGATAAGGAAATAGACAGAGTGACTCAGATTTTATCCAGAAAAACAAAAAATAATCCGGTTTTAATTGGTGATGCAGGAGTGGGTAAAACTGCAGTGATTGAGGGTTTGGCATTAAAGATAATCACTGGCAATGTGCCAGATCTTTTAAAAGACAAAAAAATATTATCGCTTAATTTAGCAGATATGATTTCTGGTACAAAATACAGAGGTGAATTTGAACAGCGGATCAGAAGTTTAGTAAATGAAATAATTGAATCAAAAGATGAGATTATTTTATTTATTGATGAAGTCCATATGTTGGTTCAGACAAAAGGAACAGAAGGCGCTGTAAATATTTCTGATGTATTAAAGCCTGCTTTGGCTAGGGGCGAGCTTCATGCAATTGGCGCTACTACCACAAAAGAGTTTGAAAAATATATTAAACCAGATGAGGCTTTAGAACGAAGATTTCAGCCAATTGAAGTTGAAGAGCCAAATATTGAGATGACCATAGAAATTTTGAAAGGCCTTCGAAAATCTTATGAAGATTATCATAATGTAAAGATCAGTGATGAAGCAATTGATGCAGCAGTAAATTTATCAGAAAAATATATTAAAAAAAGAATGCTGCCTGACAAAGCAATTGATGTAATT
>Ga0180437_10012444_pt1 | contig 10050 bp, 8 predicted proteins | sample SS_ome_4_FD_132410 | JGI IMG/M metagenome (GOLD analysis project Ga0180437, IMG submission 132410) | Hypersaline lake sediment archaeal communities from the Salton Sea, California, USA - SS_3_D_1 metaG | ecosystem: Environmental > Aquatic > Non-marine Saline and Alkaline > Hypersaline > Sediment... | reverse complement strand
TCTGTTATCAAGGATGATGACTGTTATTTGTCCCTCATTGTAGACCGCATTCACCAGAGGGGTTATGCCCGCGTGTAAGAATGTGGAATCACCGATAACAGCTACCACCTTGTCGCTGATACCAGCCTTCTCCATACCCAGGGCTTGACCGATGCTGGCACCCATACAGGCGCAGGTATCCATAGCATTGAGCGGGGGATAGGCGCCCAGTGTATAGCAGCCAATATCCCCGGTGATAATTAATTTCGGTTTCTTTACCGCTTTGTTTTTAGCCTTCGGTGATTGGGAACGCTGCCCGATGTTACTGAGAACAAAGAATATGCCGGTATGGGGGCAACCGGGGCACAGCAGTGGAGGGCGCTTGGGTAGTTTCGAAGCTATGTCCCACCCTGGCCGGGGTGAAGTCTCAGCCAATAACCGGGCAGCGCCGCCAGCTTCCCCGACAATGCCTGCATTTAACTCGCCCACTCTGGTGATAAACTCCTTCCCCGTAACCTCTATCCCCATAGCCTGGATATTTTCCTGGAGAAAGGGGTCAAGTTCTTCAATAACTATTACCCTGTCTACCTGGGCGGCGAAGTGGCGGATTAAACTCGCGGGGAGGGGGTAGGTCATACCCAGCTTAAGAAAGGACGCCGTGGGGAAAACTTCTCGGGCATACTGGTAGGCGACGCCACTGGTCACCACCCCCAGGTTAAGGTCGCCCCACTGTACCTCATTCAAGGGAGAGGTTTCAGCGTAGGCGGCTAGTTTGACCAGGCGTTCTTCCACCACGGGATGCCTGAGGCGAGCATTAACCGGCAGCATGACATACTTTTCCACATCGTACTGGAAACCTGCCCTAGCCGGCATAACCCGACTCCGATTTACCCTCACCACTGACTTTGAGTGGGAGATACGGGTAGTGCTGCGTACCAGCACCGGGGTATTAAATCTTTCACTGATATCAAAGGCATAAGCCATAAGGTCATAGGCTTCCTGGCTATCACTGGGCTCCAGCATGGGTACCTTAGCCAGTCTGGCATAGTGGCGGTTATCCTGTTCACTCTGAGAGCTGTGCATTCCCGGGTCATCGGCACAGACCACGACCATTCCGGCATTGACCCCGGTGGTTGAGGCGGACATAAACGGGTCGCTGGCTACATTCAGCCCGACATGCTTCATAGATACCAGCGAACGTGTCCCAGCATAGGCTGCCCCCAATGCCACCTCCATAGCTACCTTCTCGTTTGTTGACCATTCGGCGTAGATATCGTCAAAGCGAGCTATAGATTGCAGTATCTCGGTACTCGGGGTTCCAGGATAAGCGGTAGCTACGCCGACACCAGCGTGGTAGGCTCCCAGAGCTAGAGCCTCATTTCCAGAGAGTAGTTTTGCCACTTTGGCCACTATCTATCCCCTCCTAGATAACCACTCAAAGGCAACAGTAATCGCTATTCCGCCGAATACCTTACCCATGACTAGCCCAGTATATCAGAAAAAGGGTAAATCAACCAAGATTATACTTAACCCTGGAAGTGAGGCGACATCCACCAGCCTATTGTCGGAGCCAGAGGGCGCATATGGTTGACACCCTGCATTTCTTATGGTAAACTAGCCGCCAAAGAAGCTGAGTATAAATATGTTAGTTAATACTGGTATCCAGGAATTGTATTATATGTTCTATTTTACAGGGCGCACCAGGTGCGCTTGGGAGGCTTTGGTATGAAACTATAACTACACTAACCGACACCAATCTAAAGCAATAAGTCTAAAAAAGAACCCTTCCAAGCGGAGGGTGTTTTTATTTCAGGTTACTAAAATATTGGGAGGTAAAAATGCTAATAATGCAAACCGATGCCACCGAGGAACAAATAGCCCACGTAATAAGAGAAATAAAAAAATATGGGCTAAGAGCCGATGTTTCCAAGGGAGCTTTCCGGACTGTGATTGGGATAATAGGAGACGAATCCAAAGTAGATTTTGCCCGTCTGGCGCTTCTACCCGGGGTGAAAGAGGCGATGAGGATTGAGACCCCTTATAAACTAATCAGCAGGGAATACAGCAAAATTACTGAAGGCGAGATTGAGCGCAGGATAATTAAGGTAGGAAACATCGAGATAGGCGGCGATGAGCCAGTATTCATCGCTGGACCCTGTGCTGTGGAGAGTAAAGAACAGCTACTCAGAATCGCAGAAGGGGTAAAAAAGGCGGGGGCTCATGTACTGAGGGGAGGCATTTTTAAGCCCAGAAGCTCGGTTCACTCCTTCCAGGGGCTGGGGGCCGGGGGCCAGGAAAAGGCGGAGGAGGCTCTAGACTGGCTGCGTGAAGCGGGGAGAAAATTCGAATTGCCAGTAATAACCGAAATAAGAGGGGAATCACAAGTTGACTTGGTGGCAGAGTATACTGATATACTTCAAATAGGAGCCAGAAACATGTATGACCAGGACCTGCTCACCAAGGTAGCTAATAAAGGAAAACCCGTCCTGTTTAAACGGCATTTCGGTGCCGGTATTGAAGAATTTTTATCTTTTGCTGAATATATGGTAGCTGAGGGCAATAAGGACATCATCCTGTGCGAAAGGGGAATAATACCTATCGGCAAAGGCAAGAGCTACACCAGGTATACCCTTGACCTTGCCGCCATCCCCGCCATTCAAAAAGAAACTTATTTGCCGGTGCTCTCTGACCCCAGTCATGCCACCGGCCGCCGCGACCTTATCTTCAATATGAGCTGTGCCTCTATAGCCGCCGGAGCCAGTGGACTGATGATTGAGGTGCACTATAACCCGGCGGAAGCACTGGTTGATGGTCCACAGGCGGTTATACCCGATGAACTCAAGGATATCATCGATGCCTGCCGGAAAATCAGCAAACTGATTGCACCGATAAGGAATAAAAATAAGGCAATATAAAGTGAGAAAAATTAAGGTAAGGCTGGGCAGTAACAGCTACCACATCCATATAGGCTCAGGGCTACTGGCGCAGACCGGACACCAGTTAAAAGAAAATGGGTTTGCCGATAAGGTAGTAATTATCACCAACCCCCTAGTGAACGGGCTACACGGCGATACCCTAAAGCAGAGCCTAGCTGGAGAAGGCTTCAAGGTGACTGTTCTGGAAGTCCCTGATGGGGAAGAGCAAAAATCACTGGAGGTTGCCGGTAGACTATATAACGAACTGACCGACCTCTACTGTGAAAGGACAACGCCTATCCTAGCCCTGGGTGGCGGTGTTATCGGAGACCTGACAGGGTTCGTTGCTGCCACCTACTTACGGGGGGTTCCGCTGATACAAATACCTACTACCCTGCTCGCCCAGGTCGATAGCAGCATCGGAGGCAAGGTGGCAGTAAACCATGGGCGGCTGAAAAATAAAATCGGGGCATTCTATCAGCCGAGGCTGGTAATTTCAGATATTGCTACCTTGAGAACCCTTAACCCCGAGGAACTCAGCGAGGGACTGGCAGAGGTCATAAAATATGCCGTGATCAGGGATAAAGAGCTCTTCGCCTATCTAGAGAGAAATATTGACCGGATAAAATCGCTTGATGAGAGGTTGCTCGAGGAGATTGTTTATAGGTCAGCCAAAATTAAAACTGAAGTAGTGGAAAAGGATGAGAAGGACTCAGGTTTACGAAATATTTTGAACTATGGACATACGCTGGGGCATGCTATAGAATCAGTCTCAGATTTCAAGGTGCAGCACGGGAAAGCGGTTGCCCTGGGGATGCTCGCTGCGGGAAGAATCTCAAATAAGATGGGACTGCTTGACAAAAATGAGCTAATCAGGCTGAAGGACATTATCCAGAGAGCTGACCTGGCGACAGAACTCCCCGACCTTGAGGTAGAAAAGCTCATCCAGGCAATGAAACATGACAAAAAGGTTTTGAGGGGCAAGGTAAGATTCATCCTGCCCCAAGCGCTGGGAAGCATATTCATTACCGATGAAGTAAGCCTTTCTCTGGTAGAACAGGTTTTGGTTAACTGGAATGAAGAGACCTAGAATTTGTGCCGTCATCGTAAATAATGACCCTGAAGCAGTAAGGGGAGTTGAGCCGCTGGTTGACCTGTTTGAGGTGCGAATAGACCTCATCGGTGATAGCTGGCAGGAACTGGTCAAGCAACTTAACCGACCCTGGATTGCCTGTAACAGAAGCCCCGATGAGGGGGGCAAATGGGATAAGGGCGAAACGAGAAGGATAGAGGAACTGGTTAAAGCCATGGAGCTGGGGGCGGAGATAATTGACATCGAGCTGGAAATGAGAGACCTGGGTGGGGCGGTAACAAAAATTAAGAACAGGGCAAAATGCCTGCTGTCATTTCATGATTTGAAAGGAACGCCCCCCCTCGATAAGATGAAGGAAATTGTACAAAGGCAATTAAAGGCAGGTGCCGATATATGTAAGGTGATTACTACTGCCCGAAGCTCCGATGACAATTTAACTGTCCTCCAGCTCATCGCCGACTTTCCCCAGACGAGGGTGGTGTCGTTTGCTATGGGTCCACTGGGCTTCGCCAGCAGGGTTCTCTGTCCGCTGGTTGGCGGAGATTTTACCTACGCCTCAACGGAGAAGGGCAAGGAGTCTGCCCCGGGACAGATAACGGTAAACGACTTAAGAGAGCTATATGAAGTGATGGCAAGATGAGAAACAAGGTTATATCAGGCAAAACCAGGCTCTGCGGGATAATAGGTGACCCCATAGAGCATACCATGTCACCGGTAATGCACAACGCCGCCTTCAGAAAGGTAGGGGTAGACTATCTGTATGTCCCATTTAGGGTGAAACGAGGGGAACTGGCAAAGGCTATTGAGGGGGTGAGAGCCCTGAATATAAAGGGGCTGAATGTTACCATCCCCCACAAGGTTGCCGTCATCCGATTCCTCAACAAGCTGGACCCTCTGGCAAAGAAGATAGGCGCCGTCAATACTATAGTGAATGAAGATAGGGTTTTGACCGGTTACAATACCGATGGCGCCGGATTCCTGCAGGCTCTACTGGAAAGTGGTATTGAACCAGAGGGGAAGAATATAGCCATACTGGGAGCCGGCGGCGCATCACGGGCGATTTCCTTTTTCCTGGCGGATAGGGGCGCCCATCTGGTTATCCTCAACCGGCTGCAGGAATTGAATTGGGCAAAGGACCTGGCTCGTAATATTTCACGGTCTTTCAGCAGAGAGGTTAAAGCCCTAGAACTGAACAGGGAGAATCTGGCAGGGGTGCTGGACATAGCCGATATCGTGGTCAATGCTACCTGTGTAGGCATGACCCCCGATATTGATGAGACTCCGGTTACCTCTGACCTGCTTAAACCCGGCCTGACCGTCTTTGATATTGTCTATAATCCCATCAAAACGAGGCTGCTGAGAGAGGCCGAGGCGGCTGGAGCCACAACCATAAGCGGGCTTGATATGCTTGTCTGGCAGGGGGCTTTAGCTTTTGAGAAATGGACGGGGATGAAAGCACCGATTGAGCTGATGAGGGAAGAGGTTATCAAAGTACTGGAAAAGCGATGAAAACTAATGTGGCATTGATAGGCTTCATGGGGGTGGGAAAAACCGCAGTGGGCAAGGTCCTGTCTAAAAAGCTGAACCGGAAATTTGTCGAGCTGGATTCATTAATTGAGCAGAAAGCAGGAAAGCCTATACCAGAGATATTCAAGCAGGATGGTGAAATAGCCTTCCGCGAGCTTGAGATTGAGGTTACCAAGGAGGTTGCCAGGGAGAAACATCTGGTTATTGCCTGCGGGGGCGGGGTAGTCCTCAACAAGATAAACATCGACCGGCTGAGAGAGGAATCCAGAATCGTCTGTCTCACCGCATCTCCGAAGGTAATCCTGGAGCGAGTATCAGACGAGCCCTGGGGAAGACCCCTGCTTAAGGTGGAAAACCCGTACTCCGCCATCCAGGGGCTTTTGAGGTTCAGGGAGCCCTTTTACGAGATATCTACCGATATCAAGATAGATACTTCAAAACTGGATATTGATTCTGTTGCCGAGCAAATAATAAGCAGGCTGAAAGAGGATGAGAGCTTCAATTTCTAAAAGCGAAATCAGGGGGAAGGTGACAGCCCCTCCCTCAAAAAGCTACACCATTAGAGGGTTGATGTGCGCTGCCCTGAGCAGGGGCAAAAGTGAAATTATACACCCCCTGAACTCGGATGATACCCGGGCTACCCTCGATGTGCTGAGCAGGGTTGGAATCCAGGTTAATCAGAAAGAGGATTCCTGGCAGGTCACCGGCGGTAATTTCCACCAGCCGGATACCGACCTGTTCTGTGGTGAATCGGCGGCAACATTGAGGTTCATGACTGCCATCTGCTCCCTAATCCCGGGCAAAAGCCGCTTAACCGCAGGCCCTTCCCTTTCCCCAAGACCGATAAAACCTCTGCTACAAGCACTGGGGCAACTCGGAGTTGATTGCTACCAGGACGAGAAGGAAGCAGCAGTGGTGGTTAACGGCGGTAGCCTGGAAAGCGGAGCCACCGAATTGCCGGGCAACGTGAGCTCTCAGTTTGTATCAGCTTTACTACTCATCGCCCCTTTTGCCGACGAGGGGATGAGAATCAGACTGACCACCCCCCTGGAATCACGGTCGTTTGTATTGATGACCCTGGAGTGCCTGGAAATGTTCGGGGTAAAGGTAGAATGCTCCCCGGACTTCAGGGAATTCAAAGTCCTGAAGCAGAGCTATAAACCAGCCAGCTACAGGGTGGAGGGGGACTGGTCATCAGCTTCATACCTTTTAGCCCTGGGAGCCGCTGGCGGAGAGGTAGCCGTGGAAAACCTGAGCCCTGAAAGTTTACAGGGCGATAAGGTGATATTAGACTTCCTCAGAGATATGGGGGCTTCAGTCGTGGTCAATAAAGATTCGGTTACCGTGAGAAGGTCAAGATTAAATGGTATCAAAGCCAATCTATCCAACTGCATCGACCTTCTGCCTACTATGGCAGTCCTGGCAGCAGCCAGTGATGGGGTGAGTGAGCTTAGCGGGATAGAGCGGGCACGGCTAAAAGAATCAGACCGGGTTTCGGCCCTAAGGGAAGGACTGGACAGAACCGGTATCAAGGTCAAAGAAGAGAGAAACAAATTGACCATCACCGGCTCAGAACCAAAAGGCTCGGTCATAGATAGCAGGGACGACCACCGAATTGCCATGGCGTTCAGCATCCTCGGCTCGGTAGCCGGAGGAATAATAATAAATAACGCTGAATGTGTCTCCAAGACATATCCTGAGTTCTGGGACAAGCTAAAAAGTATAGGGGGCGAGGTGAAGATAGATGGGAAATAGTTGGGGTAAACAATTCACCGTAACCAGCTTTGGGGAAAGCCACGGTCGGTGCGTGGGGGTCATCATTGATGGCTGCCCCGCCGCTCTACCTGTCACCGAGGAGGATATCCAGAGAGAGGTAGATAAAAGAAAACCAGGGATAGACGAGGCAGCAACCACCCGAACCGAGGCGGATAAGGTCGAGATTCTTTCCGGCATCTTCAACGGAGTTACCACCGGTGCTCCCATTTGTCTGTTGATATGGAATAAGGATATTGATTCCGGTGAGTATGAAAAAATGAGATTCCTGCCCCGACCGGGTCACGCCGACTACACTGCCTTTATGAAATACGGAGGATTCAACGATTTCAGGGGCGGGGGCAGGTTCTCGGGAAGAATCACCGCCACCTTTGTCATGGCAGGAGCCATCGCCAGGAAATTGCTCCAGCGACTCGGCATTGAGGTTCTGGCACATACCATCCAGATAGGGGAAATAAAGGCTGACCCCAAGAGGGTTGACGAAATAAAGAAAAACGTCGACCAGAACCCCTTGAAGTGTGCCGACCTGAAAGCCGCCGAAGAGATGTCCCGAGTCATTGAAAAGGTCAAGGAGGACGCTGACAGTATCGGCGGCATCATCGAGGGCATCGCGCTCAATGTGCCCGTCGGCTGGGGGGAGCCGGTCTTTGACACGTTAGACGGAGACCTGGCTAAAGCCCTCTTCGCCATCCCTGCGGTCAAGGGGGTCGAGTTCGGCTCGGGCTTCTCCGCGGCAGGGAAAAGAGGCTCAGAGAATAACGACCCGTTCACTATCAGTAACGGGAAAATAGAAACCGTGACCAATAATGCTGGCGGCATACTGGGCGGAATAAGCAATGGTATGCCGATAGTGGTCAGGGTGGCTATCAAGCCCACATCCTCCATAGGCAAAAGCCAACAGACGGTTAACCTCAAAAACATGGAAAACGCCAGGTTAGAGGTCAAGGGAAGGCATGATGTCTGCATCGTACCCCGGGCGGTGGCGGTGGTGGAATCAATGATGGCGGTAACCCTTTGCGACTTTGCCCTGAGGGTGGGGCTTATTCCGGAGGTAATAAAATGAGCCTGGAAGATTTAAGAAAGAAAATAGACGAAGCCGATGCCAAAATAGTAAAGCTTATCGCGGAGAGGATAAGAATCACCGAAGAAATAGGCAGGGAGAAAAAGAAGCAGGGAAAACAAATCGAGGATGCGGGCAGAGAAAAGAGGGTGGTGGAAAATGTTATCTCTATTGCCCGGGAAGAAGGAATAAAGCAGGAAGCGATAGAAAGCATCTATAAACAGATAGTCAGTGTGTCCCGAAACATGCAGGGAATAGTGGTCGCTTTTCAGGGTGAAATCGGTGCCTATAGTGAGGAGGCAGCTTTTCACTTCTTCGGAGCTTCCATTGAGGTTAAACCCTGTGAAAGCGTGGACGATGTCTTCAGGGTGGTAGAACAGGGTGATATACAGTTTGGTGTGGTTCCTATTGAGAATTCGCTTGAGGGAAGCATAAGCCGGGTATATGACCTGCTTTTAGACTCGAACCTTATGGTTTGCGGTGAAATAGAGCTCAGGATTACCCATTGCCTGATAGGCGGCCCCGAGGCAACACTGGATACCATAAGAAAAATCTACTCTCATCCCCAGGCTCTGGCTCAATGCCGGGATTTCCTGAAACACCTGAACTGTGAAATAATCCCTACCTATGATACTGCCGGCAGTGTGAAAATGATAAAGGAGAAGAATATAACCGACGGCGGTGCCGTGGCCAGCACCAGAGCCGCTGAAATCTACGGCATGAAGATTATTGCCCGAGAAATAGAGGACAATCCGAATAATTTCACCAGATTCTTCATTTTAGCCAAACAAGATTCACCGCCAACAGGAGATGACAAAACATCTATCGTTTTCTCGGTAAGGCACAAGCCGGGAGCACTGTATGAATTCATCAAAGAACTGGCGGCGAGAAAAATAAACCTGACCAAAATTGAGTCCCGACCAACGAGACAGAAACCCTGGGAGTATAATTTTTATCTGGACTTCGAAGGTCACCGGGAGGATAAGGCACGCCGGGAGGCTCTGGAGAACCTGAGAAACTCTTCCATCTTCGTTAAGGTCCTGGGCTCGTATCCCAAAGCAAAGTAGCCTTTTTTAGTAGCCTAGAGTTTAACCCTCACCCCCTGTATCCCCCTCTCCCCCTGGGAGAGGGGGAGGGTAAATAAAAAAGAGGGCTCCCGCCCTCTTAAACTCCCTTCCAATTCAAGTCCAACTTAGGCTACCAATGAAAGTGGGAGCGTCGCTAATAACGGTGCTCTTTGATTTTTTATGTTACTTCTTATATCGTTTTTTACACAACTTCATCGCATCTTCCAGTAATTGAGGGAAAAATGGTGGGATGTCGGTTCTTTCAATGTGTTCACCGCAATACTTAGCTACCCATTGCTTGCTAGTGCCTACCGTTTTTCTAGCTTGCTCCATCAAAGAACCGCAACCAGCGTCTTTCAAATACTGTTCCAGTTCACAACCCAGTGAGCGATAAATCTTTGACGGCCTATCGGTGTCGGAACCCCAAGGTAAATCTCTTAGGCATAAAAAAGGCAGATCAAGTTGCTTCGCTAGTTTAATATAAGGCTCAAAGCCGTCTTGCCCCCCTACTTCGACTATGCTCAAACCTGCGCTATCGAGACCATATTCTAGTGTCTTCGCACATCCTTCAATAAATCTCTGTTGTGACTCATCCTCGACAAAGAGCACTGCCCGAGCAAAGTATAACTCGCGTTT
>Ga0180437_10012443_pt1 | contig 10051 bp, 9 predicted proteins | sample SS_ome_4_FD_132410 | JGI IMG/M metagenome (GOLD analysis project Ga0180437, IMG submission 132410) | Hypersaline lake sediment archaeal communities from the Salton Sea, California, USA - SS_3_D_1 metaG | ecosystem: Environmental > Aquatic > Non-marine Saline and Alkaline > Hypersaline > Sediment... | reverse complement strand
TTATATATCAAGATTTTTTCTTGATAAAAATAGAAAAAAAGAATTTATTTTTAAAATGATCCTAATATTTCCTATTTAAATACAGGAAAGCTTTGCTATGTCTTCATTTATAGGGAAATCCTCATCATGTCAGATCATGGAATAACTGGGAATTGCAAATTCTCTCTGTTCAATAACATCTACGATGCGGGTGGAGACTCTCTCATCCCAGAAGAGGGGTATCTCAAACACCCCTGTGCTCTGGAGTGCTTTTTCAAGTGAGGTAAGAATGTGATCTCGCTGAGGACTGCATAATCTGTTGGCTCCCGCAGCTATGGTTTCTACCCGTTCGGTGGTCTCTCGCAGGGTGACACAGGGCACCTGCAGAATGAGGGCCTCCTCCTGAATCCCTCCCGAATCGGTGAGTACACAGGCTGCAGAAGAAAGGAGTCTGATAAAATCAAGATATCCCAGGGGAGTGATTATGGTGATTGAAGAATCGAGGAGAGAATTCAAGCCAAAGCGAGTTATAGCTTCTTTTGTACGGGGATGAGCAGGGAAAATCACAGGAAGGGGGCTCTGAGAAAATGCTTCTAAAATGGATGTGAGTCGGGTCGGATCATCCACATTCTGTGGTCTGTGTACAGTTGCCAGGCAATAGTCTTTTTCTTCCAGGGAGAGGTCTGAGAGCACTGATGATTGGTCTGCCTGTTCTTTATGAGACAGCAATGCTTCGATCATGATATTCCCCACAAAATGAACTGATTCTCTCTTAGTGCCTTCATTCATTAAATTGAGCACTGCATTTTCGGTGGGAGCAAAAAGCAGCTGAGAGATGCGATCTACGAGCACCCTGTTGATTTCTTCTGGCATATGCATATCGAAACTCCGGTATCCCGCTTCTACATGAGCCACTGGAATTCCCAATTTTACAGAAGCCAGGGCAGCTGCAATGGTGGAGTTGACATCTCCCACCACCATGGTGAGATCTGGTTGCTGGGCGAGAAGTACTTTTTCCAGGGCAGCCATGATTCTGCCGGTTTGAACTGCATGAGTCCCTGACCCCACTCCCAGATTCATATCAGGTTCTGGTATGTCGAGATCAGAGAAAAATACCCGAGACATATCATAATCATAATGCTGTCCGGTGTGAATGAGTATATGATCTATATCGCGTTCTGAGAATCTCTTAATGAGGGGAGCAATTTTTACGAAATTTGGCCGTGCACCGACCACACTCATTATTTTCATACATTCACCTTCCCGATTCCATAGTAAAAAAACCCTCCTGCACTCTGCACTACATTTTTTCCATCAACAATGATGGGAGTGCGCATGAGAGAACGGAGGAGATTCAGATCAAGAGATGCAAATTCTGCATGGTCAATGGTGAATACAATACAGTCTGAATGAGTAACCGATTCTTCAACAGACTGGCGTTTCATCATTCCGTGACGGGTGTGGATGTGATCTACATGAGGATCATGATATACTACCTGTATATGATAGTCCTGGAGCAATTCTATTAACTGAAGAGCTGGTGATTCCCGGGTATCTGAAATATTTTTCTTGTATGCCACACCAAAAATCGTCACTTTCGAATCTTCCAATCTTCTTTTTCCTTTCAATGCGTTTAAAATCATATATAGTGTGTGCAGTGGCATATAATCATTTATTTCACCACTTAATTCGATTAAGCGAGCAAGATGCCCTATTTTTTTTGCTTTCCAGGAAAGATAATAGGGGTCTAAAGGGATGCAGTGTCCACCAACTCCCACTCCTGGGAAATGGGGCATGAAAGAATTGGGTTTTTTTGAGGAAGCCGCCTTGATGACTTCCCAGATATCGATACCCATGCGTTCAAAAATGAGGGCCATCTCATTAATTAATGCTATATTTACGGCTCTAAAAACATTTTCCAGTATTTTTGAAGCTTCAGCAGTTTTTAAATCCTTTACAGGTATTACATTTTTGATAACAGAAGAATATAATTCTATTATACGGGCCAGATCATGGTCTGTCAGGGCACCTACCACCTTCGGTGTATTTTCAACAGTAAACCTGGGGTTTCCTGGATCTATCCGTTCCGGACTGTATCCCACTCCAAAATCCTTTCCTGCTTTTAATCCCGATTTCTCCAGCAAAGGTATGACCACTTCCTCTGTGGTACCCGGATAGGTCGTGCTTTCCAGTATGACCAGGTGTCCTTTTTTCAGATGGGTGGAAATGGTCTCAGAAGCAGCTATAACATATTCCAACTGAGGTGTTTTCTTCTTGTCCAGAGGGGTGGGTACACAGATGATGATGTAATCACATGCTTCCATGCAGCAGGGATCTGTGGTAGGGAAAAAGGATGTGTTGAGGAGCGGGCGAAGGGTTTTCTGAGAAATGTCTTCAATATAGGAGTGTCCCTCCTGCAATGAGGTGATTTTATCTGAACTGACATCGTATCCATACACGGTATGGAGGTTGGCAAATGCACAGGCGAGAGGAAGACCCACGTATCCGAGTCCTACAATGCAAATCTTCATGTATGGTGCTGGTGGTATTCTGTTTTTAATTTTGTTATCAAATGATTGAGAACCTCTCGTCAATTCAGTCATTTTGATAGAGAGAAAATCAAAAATAGATTATTATACTTTTATATCATTTCTAAATATATAATTGAATAAGTATTTGGATTTCATTTAATAAATAAAAATTAGACAAGAATTTAAGTCCAGAATCAACTCCTTTAAAAATAAATTGACTTTTCAGAAGAAAAACAGTATCTGTTTCAAGACTCTCGTCTCACAGGCTCTCCAATACAGTGAGAATGCAGAAAGGAGTTGCCTGTTTTGAATGAAAAAATATTTAACCCTGATTTCCATTTAGAGGGTGAGGTGATACTATGCAGGAAATAAAAAAGGTAGGAATTTTTTCCTTTGCAAAGATTGAAGCTGCTCTCGGTGCTATCGTCGGTTTTATCATTGGACTCATATGGGCAGTTATAGGTGCTACCCTTTTCGGAGTTGCAGACATGGCAGGAGCTGTCATGCCCCGGAGCTTTGGATTGCTTTTTGGGGTAGCAGCGATTATTATTTTGCCCATTATATATGCAGTTATTGGATTTATTGCAGGGATTATAGTGGCTTTTCTCTACAATGTGGTAGCAGGATGGATAGGAGGCATCGAGATCGAGCTGGAACCACTGAAACAGGATTAATGTTCTCATTTTTTTCTCCTTTTCACTTTTTCTCCTGATCAGATTGTATCATTCTGCAGTATGTTGAGTACGGTCTCTTTACAGGGATTCTTTTTTCAGGGGAGTCTCCCTTAGAGTGCCAGTAGGTAGACATGTAAATAATTATTGCACACTTCTCCTACATTTCCTATCTTATTTCATGCATTTTTCATTTCTGAAAATAAATGCATCAAATTACCCAAAGATTTTTTAACAAAATTTCATATAATAGTGTGAGGTGAAAGAACATGAATCATTTACATGGATTCCCCTTCAAACCATTCTCCATACCCCCTGATGCTCAACCCTGCGGTGGAGGAGATTCTGGAGGAGGAGCACCAGGTTGATAATCGGGTCTCCAATAATATATTGGTTTTGAACTCCAAAAACAATCGATCAACCCTATATCAATCATTTTAAAACAGAGACAAAATAGCTGTTCACTGAATCCTTTACTCTTTTCAATAGATACATACATAATCAATGCATCTCCCACTTTCGTTATTGAAACAAAGCATGGCAACCGTCCAAACAATTCACATAAAAACTCCTCATAATCTGACCAGAATACAAAGAAATACTGAGAATACAACTGGAATCCTAAGGGATAATATGGTAATAACACGGTGGAAATATTCAACAGATATTCCAGTCCGTAATGGAAAGAATCAAAGGAAATATGCAATTTCTTCACTATAGGTGTAAATCCAGTCCTCAGATTATATTTCACATGAGGATAGATCATCCATCCATAATGAGAGCTACCCTTCTCTGGAGGTTCTCTCGGATATTCCACTGGAATGGTAGATGGAGCATGATGATCTTCTATCATTGATTCCATGGTATCCAGAGCATCCTTATAGGTACATAATGGAGTCTCTGGATAGATATAATTTCCTCTCGGTCCTAAAAATAACGTTTTATCCGGTATCACATCCAGTTCCTTACTTGTCTGTAATAAGATATCGAATTTACCAGAAATATATGATATATAAACTAAATCTGGATGCTTTTTGTAATATTCGAATAATTTATGGGCTTTATCATTCAGAATCAAATAGATATACTCTTTCCTATTCTTATACATCTTCAATCTAATCTGCGGTGGAAAGAAGACTTTCTCTTTCATTCCTTTCCTCCAGTATTTAGATGCAGTATTCCTGCATGCATTGCATCTCTTACCTGCTATGTCATAATATAAGCGGGGTTCTTTCAAAAAGGTTTGATATAGACAGTGTTGCAATCGATGTATATCTTCTCGCAAGTAAATGCACATGGATTCCACCAATAGCCAATTATATATATTATATTTAAATCTATTGTAGTGGCATTTTACCATTTAATAACGAGAGAAGCCACAATCCAAAACCTTTCAGTAAAAAGACTGAGTAATATCATATTCTCAGAAGCAATGAGAGTCCCCGGCTCTTCAAACAACTACACACAAAAAAAAGAGTGGCTACACATCTTTCACCATCTTCAAGCAGGAAGTCAACATAGCAGGCTTGTATTTCACCTCTTTCGATAACTTCCTGTTTTTTTATTTTTTTAAGAAAAGAATGATTCATCTAAATCTATTTTTTTGTTCTATGAAAAGTTCAGAAAAATGTGTAGCGAAACCTTTATATGAGTGCTCCAGAATAAGTGGAAGTAATGACAGATAAAAGTGGTTGCTTTTTACTCTAAGAATATGCACTCTTTTTGTAGCAGATGCTTTAAGGTGGTATCATGGATTTTTCTATAGAAGATAAATGGCAGAAGCGGTGGGAAGATTCTGGAATTTTTAAGGCTGAAGTCACAGATGCTCCCAAATTTTTTGTCAATGTTCCCTACCCTTATATGAATGGACACTTTCATTTGGGAAGAGCCTTCACCTTTTTGAGAGCCGATGTCATTGCACGATTCAAGCGAATGCAGCAGTATAATGTGCTTTTTCCTTTTGCCTTTCACTGTACAGGAACTCCCCTGGTAGCAGCTGCCCAGCGGGTGGCAGAGGGTGAAGAAAAGCAGATAGAGATTCTCAAGAACATGGGCATTCCAGATGATGTCATACCGAAATTTTCAGACCCTGTATTCTGGACCGAATATTTTCCCCGGGAAGGAAAAAAAGACTTGAAACGATTGGGCATGGGGGTGGACTGGAGGAGAACCTTCAAGACGACCTCTCTGAATCCCCATTATGATGCCTTTGTCAAATGGCAATTCCGCAAATTAAAGGAACGTGGCCTGGTGGGGCTGGGTGAACACCCCGTTATCTGGTGTACCAAGTGTAACTCTCCGGTAGGTGACCATGCCCGACTGGAAGGAGAGGGAGAAACACCCCAGGAATTCACGTTGCTAAAATTTGCATTTGAAGATGGGTACATTGTTGCTGCCTCCCTTCGTCCCGAGACTGTGTATGGTCAGACTAATATGTGGGTGGATCCAGACCTGGACTATGTGAAAGCCCGGGTCAATGATGAAATCTGGATACTCTCACCCCAGTGTGCAGAAAAACTCTCCCACCAGAATAAATCGGTGGAAATACTGGATACGATAAAGGGTGAATCCCTGGTGGGAAAGACATGTAAAGCCCCGGGAATTGAACGGGAGATCATGATATTACCGTCCAGCTTCTGCGATCCTCATGTGGGGACCGGATTGGTCACCTCTGTGCCTTCAGATGCCCCCGACGACTGGATGGGGCTGTATGATCTCCAGCAGGATGAAGCCCTGTGTGATCGCTATAACCTGGATCATGAAAAAGTCTGTACTATACAACCCATAGCCATCATCACATCAAAGGGTTGGGGCGATCTTCCTGCAGTGGAAATCTGTGAACAGATGGATATTAAAAACCAGCACGACAGAGAGAAGCTGGAAAAGGCCAAGAAAGTAATCTATAAATCGGGATTTTACACCGGAAAAATGAAAGAAACCTGTGGTCAGTTTGCAGGGATGAAGGTGGAACAGGCAAAGGAAGCGATACGCCAGGAATTGCTGGAGGCGCATAAGGCAGATATCATGTATGAACCATCGGGAACCGTGGTGTGCAGGTGCCTTACTCCCAGCATCGTTAAAATTGTCAAGGATCAGTGGTTCATAACATACGGTGACGAGAAATGGAAGGAAATGGCCCACCAGGCAGTGGAGCAGATGAATTTCTATCCTGATGTCATGCGAAAACAGTTTCATTATGTGGTGGACTGGCTCAATGATTGGGCATGTACCCGGGAATTCGGATTGGGCACCACTCTGCCCTGGGATGAACGATGGATTATCGAATCCCTCAGCGATTCAACAATCTACATGGCTTTCTATACTTTTTACCATCTTATCAAGGATATCAATGTTCAGACCCTCGCAGATGAGGTGTTTGATTATATCCTGCTGGGTACGGGAGATCCTCATGAACTTTCTGCTGTTCATGATATCCCTGAATCAGTACTTACCCGGGCACGAAAGGAGTTTGATTACTGGTATCCCTTCAGCCTGCGTACCAGTGGGAAGGATCTGGTTCAGAACCATCTCACCTTTTGCATTTTCAACCATGTGGCTCTCTTTCCCCGGGAGAAATGGCCCCAGGGATTCGGCATCAATGGCTGGGTGCTCATGGACCTGCAGCGGATGAGTACCTCGCGGGGTATCTCCCTCCTTCTCCGGGATGGTCTGGAGAGGTATGGAGCAGATGTATGCAGGATCACCCTCATGTATGGGGGCGAGGGAGTGGATGATTCCAACTGGGATTCACACTTTGCAGACACTATTGGACCAAAACTCCAGGCATGGCAGGAGACTGCTGTAGACATGTATCAGAAGGGAAGGACGGAAGAGAAATTCATTGATTCATGGTTTGAATCGGTGATACATTCGCTGCTTCAGGAAGTTACTGAGGCATACGGGCAGATGAATTTCAGGACGGCACTCCAGAAAGGATTTTTCGACCTCCAGCGGCACCTGAAATGGTATCTGAGGCGGTGTGATGAACCAAACAGGGAGGTCATTTCCCGATTCATCGAGATACAGACAAAGCTTTTGACACCGATTGTACCCCATATCTGTGAGGAAATCTGGGAAGCACTGGGAAAGGAAGGATGTATCAGCGAGGCACAGTGGCCTGCTGTACAGGAAGAAAAAATCGACCAATCAGTCCTGCGTATGGAACATTTCATCGAGGAAGTCATTGCCGATATCGGGGAGATTATTCGAGTGGCCAGACTTGAAAATGCACAAACAGTGTACATCTATACGGCAGAAGACTGGAAGTGGGACGCTGTGGAATTGGTGAGAGGTGAACGAGATATGGGAGCAGCACTGAAGAAAGCCATGCAATCTGAATCTGTGAGATCCCATGGAAAATCTGCTTCGAAATTTATCCAAAAAGTGATAAAGGAGAGAATCTTCCCGGAGAGGATCAATGAACAGAAAGTGTTACAGGAAGCAGTGGATTTCATGGAGAAGGAGGTGGGACTCCCCATTGAGATCGATCCAGAACAGGACCCTCATCAGAAAAAGCAGCAGGCAGTGCCGGGGAAGCCAGGAATCTACATCCAGTAACCTGCTTTTCCTTCACTTTTTTCTTTATTTTTTTTGAATATTTCTCAATTATCATGTTTTCTAATTAAAAACATTAATTATCAATATTGAAAGATACGATTGTAATCGAAACATTTATATACTAGTGTTAATTAATAATGATTATGAACAATGTTGACAGTATTGTTGAACTCATTCAGGCTCAAGCACGGGAAGACTTCTCAGTGAGAGCTGATGGAGAATTCTGTGAGCTCCTGGAATATGGTCATGAATTCCGGAAGAAGTTCATGAACAAGAGAATGCGTGCTTTTTCCTGAGGTTATAAAGGAAAAAATCATAACAGTATGATTTCCTTTTTTCTTTTCGATTTTCGTAATGCCTTTTTTACCAGAGGGAAATCTACCAAGGAATAAGCCGGAATCTGCGAAGGGACCTGGACAATACCCACGCCGAGTGTCGTTCCACTCAGAGAGAATACCTGAGTTCTCATCTCTTCTACATCTTTAATCAATTTATTCATGTCAGGAGACGAACAGTAAATCTGTGCTTCCTCTGTCCCCCGTTCGAAATCGAGACCATGCAGGAGGGTGGCATGATGTTTTTCAACAAGGTCTGAGACTGCATGACTCAAATATCGGGTCACTGGATTGGGTGAATAGGGTGACCATCCCTTCTCACGGGTTACCCTTGAGAAATCATCTATGTCTACAGCTACGATCACAGCCATCCTCTTTCCTCCACGAAGGGAATCTCACGGAAGGGAGTCCACTGCAATCCCCTTTCCAGGATCCGAGAAAATCCCATGTCCTGGGGGGAGTGGGCATCGGATCCCAGCACCAGGGGGAGATGCTCATGGCGTGCTTTTTCGTACAGCCACAGGGGCAGGTAATCCAGTGCTTTCTCAGAGAGTTCCAGAGCACAGGGTGCCTGTTCCAGCGACATACTTTGATATTGAGAGCATCGGGCTCCATATGCACAGGGATGAGCCAGAATATCTATATTTTTTATTTTTACCATTTTTACGGCTTCCTCTAAGGTATACCCTCTTTTTACATGACCAACTGAATAATCAAAATATTTGGGGATTTTTACAGTGGATGGAAGATAAATTTCAGCACCATACAGAACGGGAAATGGTGCATGGTGCTTATAATACTGGATTTTCTGTTTAATTTTTTGTACAGAGCGTATTCGATAGGGATAATGATCCACAAATCCCAGCGCTTCGAGATTGAGCAGTTCTGCCTGTAATATGTAAGCATCTATATACTGTGAATATTCTTTTGGAGGAGTATCATGACCGATAATGTGTACATGCAAATCATACATGATACTCTATTTTTGTATGACAGTTATATCAATTTCGAGTAGAGAGCGAGCAGGAATTTTGAAAAAGGGATCAGAATTCCCTGTACACAGGACTGGATAGCATGAATTCAAAACCAGTGTGTCAGATTGATCCTCTCTACCTTCCCCATGCTTTTAAAAAGGGTGTGTACGTGTGTCTGTGAGTGTGAAGAAAAAAGAACCTCCTCTTCCATTACTAACCTTTATATATGTCAACATGTGAAGCCCAAGAAAATAGCCCGGAGAAGATCATGTGCCTGCTTCCCATACCACGAAAATTGAAATTGATCCCACTTCACGCCATGAAGGTCATGCCAAACTGATTGCCTATACCGATGAGGAGGGGATTATCGAGAAGGCATATTACCTGTCTACGGCCATGGTGAGGGGGTTTGAATACTTGGTCAGAGAACGGGTCTATACCTTTGCTCCCTTCGCTGCCATGCGTATCTGTGGGTTGTGTCCGGTGACTCATGGAATCGCTTCGGTGGAAGCCCTGGAGGATGCTCTTGGGGTAGAGGTCTCTGAAGATGCACGGATACTCAGGGAATTGTTGTGCATAGGAGCAAAATTGCAGGAACATCCCCTGCATCAATTATTGATTTTGGATGATTATGTCACAGATGAAGAAAAAAAACAGGTTTTTATAGAGAGGATACAGAAAATGAGGGCCCTGGGAAATTATGTGACCACCCTGCTGGGGGGAGAAGCAATACATCCCTCCAACATACGGGTGGGTGGATTCCAGCACAATATTTCAAAATATGCTTCTGCAACCCTCTATCGTAAGTTTAGAAAATATGAAAAATTGGCCCTGGAACAGAAAGAAGCCATGTGTCATGTTATCGAGGAAACACTATCCAGGATTGGAGATATTGCTCGATGCGACCATTCGTTGCTAGCCACCCACATGACCTATGGAGATCCAGAAGCTGTAGATGTGGATGCAATCACCGAAGTCCTTCCCGCCCGGTATTACAGCAAAGG